>Ga0335069_10011829_pt1 | contig 12295 bp, 14 predicted proteins | sample Lox_Sample_11_FD_206714 | JGI IMG/M metagenome (GOLD analysis project Ga0335069, IMG submission 206714) | Soil microbial communities from Loxahatchee National Wildlife Refuge, Florida, United States - Lox_Sample_1.1 | ecosystem: Environmental > Terrestrial > Soil > Wetlands | place: USA...
ATGAATCCGGGAATCGCAAGCCGTCCGTTGAGATCGATCACCTGGGTGGACGGCCCAACGTAGTCTTGGACCTGTTGATTCCTGCCCAGGGCCACTATCTTGCCGCCTCGCGCAGCCAGCGCCTGCACCTGTGGCGAAGCAGCTTCCAGGGTGACGATCCTTCCATTGCGTAGCACGAGATCGGCAGGCTGCCCGTTTACAATAGCCAGTACCGAGAAGAAGCAGCCGATAGCTGAAAGCCGAGAGCCGATGGCCATAAGAGGCTCATTATCCCAAATCGAGCTATGCTAGCTTGAAAACTATAATGCAATACCGTTTTACCCTTCGTACGGGAGTTTTGTTCGTCGCCGCTCTTCTCGCCTTGCCAGTCGCGTACGCTCAGGATCCTGCGCCACAAGCTCCGGGCAAAGAGGCAGTGGTCGTTAAGGGGATGCCGCCAAGAACTGCGGCGACCGAATATCAAGCGCATGCCCAAGCCGGAAACCTGACCATCGCGGCTGAGTTCATGGGACACTCCGTTCCAACGCCGGAAGCGATCTATCAGGCAGAAGACTACGTTTGCGTCGAGGTCGCTGTGTTCGGCCCCGCGGATGCGCATGCCATCATGTCCATCGGAGATTTTTCGCTACGCATCAACGGCCGCAAGCAGGCTCAGCCGAGCCAGCCTTATGAGTTGACATTCCATTCGCTAAAGGATCCGGAATGGGAGCCTCCAAAGGCAGAACAGAAATCGAAGACCAGTATCGGCAGCGGCGGCGGTGGTGGGGTGGGAGAGCCGCCTCCGACGCCTCCGAAGATGCCCATGGACCTGCGCCGTGCCATGGAGCTGCGTGTGAAGAAGGTCACGATGGCGGAGGGCGATCGCCCGTTGCCGCAGGCCGCTCTGATCTTCTTCGACTATCGCGGCAAGGTAGAAAAGATCACCTCACTCGAACTGATCTACAGCAGCGCAGCGGGAACAGCAACTCTCAATCTCCAACCGTAGGACAATCCTCCGGATTGTCCCCCAGCAAGCCGAAGGCTTGTGCTCGTCGGGATAGCATGGGAATCGTGCAACTGCCCGTGAACCCTCCAGTCCTCCCGATGCTCTCTAAACGAATAGACGAACTGCCCACGGCCGGCGACTGGATCTTTGAACCCAAATGGGACGGCTTCCGCTCGTTGATCTTCCGCGATGGCGGCGACATCCTGATTCAAAGCCGCGATGCGAAGCCCCTGAACCGTTACTTTCCGGAATTGGTCGAGGAACTTCTGAAGCAGTTGCCAACCCGATGCGTGCTCGATGGCGAGATCGTGATTGCCAGGGACGGCAAGCTCGACTTCGATTCGCTGCAGCTCCGGCTACATCCCGCGGCGTCGCGCGTCAAGTTACTATCGCAGCAAATCCCGGCGTCGATGGTCTTTTTCGACATCCTGTGCGAAGACAATCGGGATCTCCGTAACGAACCCTTCGCGAAGCGCCGGCAGGTACTGGAATCGCTTCTTCAGTCAATCGAGCCGCCGATCCACATCACTCCGGCGACGAGCGATCTCGCACTAGCTTCCGACTGGTTTCGACGTTTTGAGGGTGCGGGGCTCGACGGTGTCATGGCCAAGCCGGTCTCGGGCGCATATGAGCCGGACAAGCGCGTGATGCTCAAAGTCAAGCACGAACGCGATTGCGACTGCGTTGTCGCCGGGTTCCGCTGGCACAAGAAAGGCGAGCAAACGGCGGTCGGCTCGCTCCTCCTCGGCTTATATGACGACTCAGGCGCGCTACAGCATGTTGGCGTGTGCGCCAGTTTCACAACCGAGAAGCGCCACGAATTCACCGAATTCCTCGCGCCGTATCGTAAGAATGCGCTAGTTCATCATCCCTGGAAAGGTTGGGCCGATCACATGAGCGGCGGCCGGATGCCGGGTGGCCAAAGCCGCTGGAGCCAGGGCAAAGACCTGTCGTGGGAGCCGGTGCGCGCGGAGCTGGTTGTTGAAGTGGCATACGAGCACATGCAGGGCGACCGCTTCCGGCACATGGCTCATTTCCGAAGATGGCGAACTGACAAAAAGCCAGAAGACTGCACGTATGCCCAGCTAGAAGTCGTCCCGCCGCACGAGCTAATGTCCATCTTCGGCAAGCACCATTAGCACAAAGTGGCGCGGGCCCCCGGCCTGCGCAGGCGCGGCGCGGAGCGCGCCTAAAACAAGCCGGAGGCTTGTTCAACTAGCTCCGCCGGGATGCTCTTAACTCTCTCCATTCCCTCGTTGGATCGTCATCCGGGTCCGGAGTCTCCTGCTTCGGGCGCGACTCCTCCGGCACATGCCGCAGATTCACCCTGATCCGGGTCCAAGTCGAGGATCGCCCTCGCATGGAGTCCACCAGCACATCATCCACGGCAAGGTGCCGTGCCGCATCGGGATGCCTGCTCTTCCATCGCTCTAAACCCGCCAGCGCAGCCTCTTTGTTCGGCGAGTTCGCTACAACCAGCAAAGGCATCTTCGTCCGAGGCGCTTTCTTCGCCGCCGACTTCGCGCGAGACGGAGCGACACGAGGCGCCTCGCCCTCCATCTTGCGAAAATGCGGCGGCCAGGGAGCGTCACCAAGCCCTTCCGCTTCATCTTTCGCCGCCAATTCCAGCAACCTCTCGAGCGAACCCGCCGCGCCATCCATACTCGCATGCGGATCACCGAGCTTCGCCAACCGCTCTGGAACGGTGAAAACAGTAAAATCCGCAGGATCGCACTCGGAGACTTCGCTCCAGAGAAGCGGCGTAGACACGCGTGCATCCGGCAACGGCCGTACGGAGTAAGCCGAGCAAGTCGTACGGTCCTTGGCGTTCTGGTTGTAATCGATGAAAACTCCATGGCGCTCTTCTTTCCACCATTTCGAGCTGGCCAGTGAAGGCGCGCGTCGTTCGACCGCCCGCGATAAAGCCACCGCCGCGCGCCGCACGTCAGTAAACGTCCAACGCGGATGAATACGCACATCCACATGCATCCCGCGCGACCCGCTGGTCTTGGGCCATCCTTGAAGTCCCATTTCTTCTAAGAAGCCTTTGACCTCCAATGCAACCTTCCGCACGTCTTCCCACTCGACGCCCGGTCCAGGATCGAGATCGACGCGCAGCTCATTAGGATGATTCAAATCGCCCGAGCGAACCGGATGCGGATGGAGTTCGATGCATCCCAAGTTGACGATCCATGCAAGCCCGGCAGCATCGTCGACCACGAGTTCCTCCGCGGTTCGTCCCGAGGGAAACGAGAGGGTTACCGTACGCAGCCACGAAGGATGATCGGTGGGCGCGCGTTTCTGATAAAACGCCTCGCCCTCAGCCCCGTTGACGAAGCGCTTGAGCACGATCGGCCGGTCGCGGATTCCTGTCAGCGCGCCAGGCGCGACGGATAGGTAATACCGCACCAGATCTAATTTCGAGAGCTTCGCTTCCTTCGTAAAGTAAAGCTTGTCCGGATGCGTAACCCGAACCTCGCGCCCGTCAACCGTGAGTATTTCAGCCGCGTCCTTGCTCACACAAACAGGCTAGCGTGAAGGCAACTGACGGCGCACGCTACAGACCTAAGACCGCTGAGCATAGCCGCCTTTCAATGATTATGGGAACGCATTATGAGTTCAATGAGGGTCCACTCGCTCGTTCCACCCATTCTTAGGAGCGACTGTCCTGGTTAAGCCACTTTATCGAGCAATCAGGTCGTGCATCTGGTCGGTGCAACGCGATCGTGAATGAACGCTTGATCTCCTCTATGCCTCCAAGCGTTCCATGTTGAGGATGAAATCGCAGTGTAATCCTCCGACTCTGTTGGTTAATGAGCAGGGCGGGAAGGTTCGATCTCGTGCGCTCAGATTCCCAGAATTTTCTTAGTTCCTCGTCTTTAACATCACAGCTCAAGTCGCCGCTCACCGATGCGCTCGTCCAGCGGTAGAAGACAGCATCCTCGAATTCGATCCATGCTGGTCCCGATGCCAGTCTGCTTGAGGAGCGGGCCTGACCAAGTATGGACCGATATTCAGGAGAACTCGGATCAAATAGGGAAATATCTTCTAGATTGACCCCGGCCAGTTGGATTCCTCGTAATAACTCACCGAGCCGCAGATATGCGGAAGCCCCGCCTTGCTCGGTTACAACAGGGGAGCTGATAATGAGTCTCCAATAGTCGGCTTCCGCCATGTGGATCCAAAACATGCACTCAACGGGAAAGTTTCTTCGATCTAATTCCCAAAGCAGTTTCGCACCATCGTTAATCAGCTCGTCTACCAGTTTTTTCTTAACCATTGCAAAACTCCGTGATGAGGATGTCCTATTGCATCCAATATCTCGTTAGCCTCTCGCGCTCCTAGATGTTGATACCGAGTCTCCTCATTCCAGTCCTTTACAATCGCCCAATTTGCTCTAAAGATCGGGTCTTGCGCTGCCGTAGTTGTAAAATCCGCTGAAAGGGCCGCGATATCGAGCAGTTTCGGAAGATCGTGAACGTAAGATTTGGCCGCATCTTTGGGCGGAAAATCATCTTGCTGCGTCTTTCGAGCTATGCACGCTTTCAACGCACACTCGATGGCATAACCTGCAATGTAATACGCACATGCATATCGACCAGCTTTACGCAAGACCTCGGCGTCATTTAATCTCTCATCTGCCAGTTTTTGGAACTCGAGTCGATTCACCCGCTCTTAGGATAACTTGCGACGCCAATCCGCTGTTAGCACAGCGCAAAGAAAATGTGCGCGGATCAATACCCATGCCTCCGCCGGTTCGCCCGCACCACCCGGCAATTCAGACACAAATCGATGGTTACTGTCCCGTCCGGATTCTCGGTTCCCACTGCGCCCAACACCTGCGCCTCATCCTTGCCCACTGTCTGCTGCGACAGCTTCGAGCCCGCCGGAAGCTTCTGCCCGCAACCATCGCAAACGCGCTCGCCGTCCTGCAGCATGACTGCCATTCTCCCAGAACCAGCCGCTAGAATCGATCCATGCTCGTCTGCCCCGTCCGCGACTGCCATCTGGCGCTGGGTCGCGAAGAGCGGAGGGTGGTCTGCCCGCGCGGACACTCGTTCGACATTGCGCGGAGCGGATACATCAACCTGCTCCAACCGCAAGAGCGGCGATCCAAGCAGCCGGGTGACAGTGCAGCGGCCGTGGCCGCACGGCGACGTTTGCATGATCGTGGCGTCGGCCAGACGCTATTGCAGGCCATTGCTGAGATGTTAGCCGCACGGCCGAACGATGTCGTTCTTGATGCTGGTTGTGGTGAAGGCTTCTACTTGGGCAATCTCGCTCGCGAGATCAGCTTCGATGCGCATGGGGTTGACATCTCTACGGCGGCTATCGACGCAGCGGCGCGCCGCTATCACGGATGCGAGTGGATCGTGGCCAACGCCGATCGCTTCCTGCCCTACGCCGGGAAATCGTTCTCCATTGTGCTATCGATCACAGGGCGGATGAACCCCACTGAATTCCGGCGTGTCCTGCGCGATGACGGCAGCCTGCTGGTCGCTCTTCCGGCCCCAGACGATCTCATCGAGCTCCGAGGCGCGGGGCGTGATCGAGCCGCTCGAACCGTTGAAACCTTCGCGTCCGGCTTTACTCTGGTCGAGCAGCGCCGCGTCACCACGAGCGCCGACCTCGATGTTGCAGCCATGCACGACGTCCTGCTCGCGATTTACCGGCCCTTGGGTCCGCGACCGGTTGAAGCGATGCGGGTGACGTTCAGTCAGGATCTACTGCACTTCCGCGCCACATAGCCATTTGTCATGGGTTCGCAAAACTAGGAATTTACAATAGGACTTGATTTCCCCGGCACGCCATGTCGCCTTCGAGGTCCTCCGCAAGGTGCACGAAGGAGGTTATGCTTCCGATCTTCTGCTAACGCATTCCACATCGCTCGATCCTCGCGATGCCGGACTGGCATCCGAAATCGTCTTCGGCTGCCTCCGTTACCAGGCGCAACTCGATCACCTCATCAGCCTGTTTGCCGCCGGACCGCTCGATCCTGAGGTCCGCATCGCGCTGCGCATTGGCATCTATCAACTCCGCTATCTCGACCGAATCCCGCCACACGCCGCAGTCGGCGAAAGCGTTGAACTAGTGAAGCGCTCCCGCAAGAAATCAGCCGCCGGACTTGTCAACGCCGTGCTGCGCAAAGTGGATCGAAAGCCCATCGCCTGGCCCGACCGCGCCACTCAGTTTTCCGTCCCCGAATGGCTGATCGAGAAATGGGACCGCCAGTTTGGCCCGGAGCCCACAGAAAACATTGCAGCCACCTTCTTGAAGCCTGTTGAAACCCACATCGCGAGCACTGGAAGGATACAAGATATAGGCGCGCAGTCTGTCGTGTCCTATCTCGATCTCCATCCCGGCCTCACGTTCCTCGACCTGTGCGCCGCCCCGGGAAACAAGACCGCGCAAGCTCTCGAATTGGGAGTCAAGGCCGTAGCTTGTGACCTGCACTGGCATCGCCTGAAGGAACTGAACCTCGATTGTCCGATGGTCGTACTGGACGGAACTCAGCCGTTGCCATTCCGCACCAAATTCGACCGCATTCTGGTCGACGCTCCGTGCTCGGGTACTGGTACCCTCGGCCGTAACCCGGAAATCAAATGGCGGCTTCGGCCCTCGGACTTGATCAACCTGCACCGGCGTCAGGTTGCACTGCTGAAGAACGCGCTCGACTGCCTGAAACCCGGGGGCCGCCTCGTTTATTCCACCTGTTCTTTGGAAGAAGAAGAAAACCGTCTGGTTTTCGACGCTGTCGGCATCAAACCAGACCGCACGGACGACCGGCTCCCCGGCCGCGACCCGGGGGACGGCTTCTTCATCGCTGTGGTAACATCGGCATGAGTCGTAAAGGCCTGGAAATGGTTGAAATCCTTCCATCTATTCTCGCCGCTGATTTTGCGCGGCTGGGCGAGGAAATCGGCAAAGTCGAACGCGCCGGTGCCTCCATTCTCCACGTGGATGTTATGGACGGCCATTTCGTCCCCAACATCAGCATTGGAATCCCCGTCGTCGAGTCGGTCCGTAAGATCACCAAGATGAAGCTCGATGTCCATCTGATGATCACCGATCCCGACCTGTACGCTCACCAGTTCATCAAAGCGGGCGCCGACCAGGTGCTCGTCCACCAGGAGGCCTGCCCTCACCTGGATCGCACGTTACGTCACATTCGCGACGAAGGCGCATTGGCTGGTGTCGTGCTCAATCCAGGGACGCCGATTTCGACTTTGAGCGAAGTGCTCGACTTGGTGGATCACGTGCTGATTATGAGCGTCAATCCGGGATTTGGCGGGCAGACGTTTATCCCGAATGCGCTCAAGAAGATTCAGGCGTTGGCTTGGCGCCGTAAGGAGCTAGGACTCAATTTCGCGATTGAGATCGATGGCGGCGTGGTTCACGATAACGCTGCCGAAATCGTCCGCGCCGGGTGTGACTGGCTGGTCGCAGGGTCGTCGGTATTTCACACACCCGACGCCGCAGCCGCATTTCGCGACCTGGAGCGGGTTGCCCGAGAGGCGACGCTCGCACGAGTTTAGTCAGAGAGGTTGTTCAGGTTTTTTCACTATGGCCCGATATTTTCTCGTTGTAATTCTGATGGCTGGTCTCGTTACGTCTTGCGGCTTCAAGCGCAAGAAATACGACAACCCCATTACCAAGGACACGAAGCAGCCCGATAAGGTCCTATACGACCGGGCCATCAACGATATCGAACACAGCCGTTTCGAAGTCGCCCGGATCACCCTTAATACGCTGATCAATACCTACGACCAGAGCGAGTTCCTGGCCAAGGCGAAGCTCGCGATCGCCGACAGTTGGTACCGCGAGGGTGGAGCATCGGGACTCGCGCAGGCTGAGGCGGAGTACAAAGACTTCATCCTTTTCTATCCAACGATGGAAGAAGCGGCTGAATCTCAACAGAAGATTTGCTTGATTCACTACAAGCAAATGGAAAAAGCCGACCGCGATGCCGGCCAGGCATTGCGCGCCGAAGACGAATGCCGGCAGTTGATCGTCCAGTTCCCGAACAGTTCGTTTGTCCCCGAGACCCAGCAGCTCCTGCGAAACATTCAGGAAGCGCTGGCCGATTCGGAATACAAGGTCGGCTCGTTCTATTACAAGCGCGGCGCCAATCCCGCCGCAGCCAATCGCTTGTTGAGGCTAGTGGATCAGTATCCGCTCTACAGCAAGGCCGACGCAGCATTGTGGGACCTTGGCGACTCCTACCATCGCATGGGCACCCGGTTCCGCAAAGAAGAAGGCGAAGCTTACGCGCGTATCGTCAAGGACTACCCGCTTAGCGGTTACGTCGACGATGCCAAGAAGAAGCTTAAACAGATGGAATTGCCGATTCCGGATGCCGATCCAGTTGCCTACAATCGCATGAAGTGGGAAGCGGACAACAGGCACAAAGAATCGATGCTGTCCAAGGGCACGGGCTTCCTGAAACGCGGGCCCGACGTGAGCACTGCGGCGCGATCCGGCAATCCGGCTATGACGACGATGCGCCCAACCATTCCGGTGAGCGTGCCGCAAACTGGTGGTGCACCCGGATTCACCGGTGACGTGACGGCCACGACCGTAACCAACTCCACCGCGCTCGAGACGAATCCCGATGCTCGACCGAATCCGCCGGCGAACGCAGATGGGAAGGCCGCTGATGCTAAGCCTGCGGATGCAAAACCGGCCGATGCGCAGCAGCCGCAGGCGACTTCGCCAGACCAGCCGCAAACCCAAAATCAGGCCGATCCGAAGGCCAAGAAAAAGAAGAACAAGAAGCAGAAGCAGACCACTCCAACCACTCCTGCTGCGACCGATTCGACCCAGCCCGCGAAACAGCTCTGATGAGCCGCATCCTGCTGGCTGACGACAGCCCGCATGCGCAACGGATGGGTGAGCGCATTCTTCGCGACGAAGGCTTTGACGTGGTCAGCCTTACCGATGGCGAGGCTGCACTTTCTCGACTGTCTGAACTCGATCCCGATCTGATTCTCGCGGACGTTTTTTTGCCCGGAAAATCGGGGCTGGATCTTTGCCGGCACGTTAAGACCGACCCTCGCTTCCGGCACGTCCGGGTGGTTCTGACGGCTGGGCTGCTGGAGCCATTCGATGAGGAAGAAGCTGGCCGCGCTGGCTGCGACGCCATTCTCAAGAAGCCTTTCGAGGCATCCAAAGTGATCGAGACGCTGAATCCACTGGTCAAGGATGCCGAGCTCGCGCGTAGCCTATTTGCGGACATGGCTTCGGCGGCAGCCACTCCCGCCGAACCGGGAAACTCGACAAATCATGTGCCCGAAGCGCCGCCGATCGACGCCGAGCGCGTCCGCGCCGCCATCACCCTGGCTCTCGATGCCGCTCTCCCCGCAATGATCGAAGAAATTACCGAGCGCGTCTTGATAGCATTGGGTCATTGACCCATGCCTGACAACAGTTTCGACATCGTCTCCAAAATCGACTTGGCGGAAGTCACCAACGCCATTCAGCAATCCATGAAAGAGATCGTGCAGCGCTTCGATCTCAAGAATTCCAAGTCTGACATCCAGCTCAACGCCAAAGATAATAAGATCCTGCTTGCGAGCGAGGACGAGTTCAAGCTGAAAGCCGTCACTGACGTGCTGGAGCAAAAGCTGGTAAAGCGCAAAGTGCCCTTGAAGGGTTTGAGCTTCGGGCCGATCACCCCGGCCGCCGGTTCCACCGTCCGCCAGGAGGTTTCGCTCCAGCAGGGCATTCCCATTGAGAAGGCGCGCGACATCGTAAAGCTGATCAAAGACAGCAAGAAGAAGGTGCAAGCGTCGATTCAAGGTGACTTCGTACGTGTCGCCGGAAAAGATCGCGACACCCTGCAGGACGTGATCGGCCTCCTGCGCGGACACGACTTCGGAATCGACATGCAGTTCACCAATTACCGCACCAACTGATGCCGCGACGCATCGAATCGCTTTTCATCGATGGGCCGGCTGGGAAACTCGAAGCTCTGCTCGAAGAACCGGAGGATCAAGCGCCGAGCGAAGCAGCCGTGATCTGCCATCCGCATCCTTTATATGGAGGGACGATGCACAACAAGGTGGTCTACCGGATCGCCCGGGCGCTGCGGCGTTCGGGTGCCGTGGTTTTGCGATTCAATTTTCGAGGCGTCAACCTGAGCGAGGGCAAACACGATCGCGGCATCGGCGAGGTGGAGGACGCTCGTGCTGCTCTAAGATTGCTCCGGTCCCGATATCCCGATCTCCCCTATAAGCTGGCGGGTTTTTCCTTCGGTTCAAAGACCATCTTGAACCTGGGTTGCGAAACCGGGGACGCGGCCAAACTGATCGCCGTCGGCTTTCCGGCCGGCCACGCCGATAGCCGCGATTTAGGCGGCTGCGATATCCCCCGACTTTTTGTCCTCAGCACTCACGACGAGTTTTGCCCTGTCTCTGAGATGGAAGCCTACATCGCAAAACTCAATGAACCCAAGGAGCTGATCCTGATCGAAGCCAAAGACCATTTCTTCGCTGACGCGCTCGACCAACTCGAGGAGGTAGTCCGGACACACGGATAGACTCATCGTCTATCCGTGCTCCTCTGACTGCTAAGTGCTTAGTTTCCTTTAGGTGGCGTGCTTGAGTTCGCGCTCAACTTTACGCGCGGCACGTTCGCTGATCAGGTTGGCGACTTTGGCCAATAAGCCCGGAATGTCTTCTGGCGTGATCAGCATCCGGAGCGATTGCTTGACCGGTTTCGAATTCTGATAGGTGGTTACGATGGCGGTTGCAGGCTTATAATCCATCATCCGGGCGTGCGCCAGGACTTTGAGACCGGCTTCCGGCGATTCCATCTGCAAGTCACTCAGCACCAGCTCGTATTCCTGCTCTTCCAGCTTGCCAACAGCTTCCGCAGCGGAGGCGGCTGCGTCGACATGGTATCCACCGGCTTGGAGTACTGTCTGGAGTGTCAAACGCGAGGTGGGATCGTCGTCCACCAGGAGGACTCTGGCTAGTTCGAAGTCCAAACATCGATCGGAGCTAATGTTTCTCACTCTACCCGCCCGTCTCCTAGGTATAGTTTAAACGAATACTCCTGAAATGAAAGGGGGAATTTCACTGAGACCGTAAACTACCAAAGTAGTAGTTAACGCGGCTCGCCAAAGACGCGGGCGAAGATCCGGTCGACATTCGCTAACTGCCTGGAAACAGAAAAGCTTTCCGCGATCTGTTCCGCCGTTAGGAATTGTGCCACCTGAGGATCGGCCTCAATCGTAGCCCGGAAATCACCGTCGTGCTCCCAACAGTACATCGCGTGATCTTGTACTAATTTGTAAGCCTGTTCACGGAGCATTCCGGAGGCTGCAAGGTCCAAGAGCACCTGCCCGGAGAAGACCAGCCCGCGAGTAAGGTCCAGATTCTTCTTCATCCGCTCGGGGTAAACGCGTAGACCGGAGGCCAACCATTCGGTCTTTGCCAGCATATAGTCGACGAGAGTGGTGGAGTCGGGGAGGATGATCCGTTCGACCGAGGAATGCGAAATGTCACGCTCGTGCCACAGCGCAATGTTTTCGAGAGCCGCCTGGGCGTTCGAGCGGACAACCCGTGCCAGCCCACATATCTGCTCGCAAGTGACCGGATTTCGCTTGTGCGGCATGGCTGAGGAGCCTTTCTGCCCGGCGGCAAATGGCTCTTCAGCCTCCCGGACCTCGGTCCGCTGCAGATGCCGGATCTCCAGGCTGATTTTTTCGAGCGTGGCGGCGATCAGGGCCAACGCTGAGACATAGCTGGCATGCCGATCGCGCGAGATGACCTGGGAGGCGATCGGTGCGGGCTTCAGCCCCAGTCGCGCACAGATCTTCTCCTCGGCCTCAGGCCCGATATGCCCGAAGGTTCCCACCGCGCCCGAAATCTTGCCGACGCGCATCTCTTCGGCCGCGGCAGCGAATCGGTCTCGGCCGCGCCGAAGTTCGTCGTACCAAAGCGCCAGTTTCAGACCGAACGTGATCGGCTCGGCATGGACTCCGTGGGTTCGTCCAATCTGAATCGTGTTCTTATGCTCACAGGCTTTGGTTTTGACAACTTCGGCTAATGTATTTAATCCATTGAGGATAACAGCCGAGGCTCGGGCGACAAGCAAGGCCTGGGACGTATCTACTACATCATTAGAGGTTAAACCGTAGTGAAACCACCGGGATGCCTCTGCGTGCCCCGCTGTGGCCATTTTTTCTGCTACTGCTGTAGTAAAAGCAATAACATCATGCTTGACCCTGGCTTCGATTTGCTGAATCCTGGCAACATCGAAGTCGGCATGCTTCCTCAGCAGGCGAGCGGCGTCTGCAGGAACCTG
>Ga0335069_10011830_pt1 | contig 12295 bp, 9 predicted proteins | sample Lox_Sample_11_FD_206714 | JGI IMG/M metagenome (GOLD analysis project Ga0335069, IMG submission 206714) | Soil microbial communities from Loxahatchee National Wildlife Refuge, Florida, United States - Lox_Sample_1.1 | ecosystem: Environmental > Terrestrial > Soil > Wetlands | place: USA: Florida...
GCACGTGGCTGACCCCGAACAGCTCGTGGTTGATCCAGCCGAGGAAGGCGAGCAGCCGGCAGAATCCGACGTTGAGCGCCGGCGTGCGGAACACCGTGTTGTGCCCGAGCTCGTGCACGCCGTTGAGCAGAAAGGCGGCGACCACGCCGTAGGTGAACAGGCCCGCCGCGGCCCAGCCCCAAGCCCCGTGCCGCGCGGCGCCGATCGCCACCGCACCCGGTGCGGCCAGGCCGGCGAGGTAGCCGAGGGTCTGCAGGGCTCCGCGCCCGTCGCTGCGCTCGTGCAGCGCCTGCATCGCCCCCGGCGGCAGCGGCGAGCGGTACCAGTCGATGCGGAGCGGCGACCGCGCCTCCGCGGTGTAGTCGCGCAGCGGCGGCTCGACGGTCAGCGCGGGCGGGCGGGAATCGGGGACGCTCATCGGGCGGACTCTAGCAGGTCCGGCGCGGTTTGACTTTCATGCCGGATGCGCGATACGAAATCAAACATGCCCCGCCGCGCCGACTGGCTGCACCACCCGAAGATCATCCGCCCGCTGGACGTGCCCGGAAAGCCCGGGATTCTCCAGCTTGGGCGCTACAACCAGACGGCGGCGCACGCCGCGCTCGACGACCACCGGCACGAGGGGGCGATCGAGATCTGCCTGCTGCTCCGCGGGCGGCAGACCTACGTGGTCGGAAGCCGGGCGTACGAGATGAAGGGCGGGGACGTCTTTCTCACCTTTCCCGGCGAGGTGCACAGCACGGGCCGCCGGCCGCAGGAGAAAGGCGTGCTCTACTGGCTGATCCTCGGACTGCCGCCGCCGGGCGGGGCGCTGCCGGGGCCGGGCGGGGCGGCGCTGGCCCGCGCGCTCCGCCGGCTGCCGCGGCGGCATTTCCCGGGCGATTGGCGGATGCGGGAGCACTGCGACGCAATCATGCGGCTGCAGCTCGGTCCCCGGACGCCGCTGCGGGCGGCCGCCATCTGGCATCACGTCGAGGGCTTTCTGCTGCGGGTCGTGGAGCGGGCCCATGCGGCTGGCGCCGACCGGCGTCCCGTCTCGCTGCAACCCGTGCTCGACCACATCGAGGCTCATCTGGACCAGCCGCTCCCGCTCCCGGAACTCGCCCAGAAGGCGGGGCTTTCGTTGCCGCGGTTCAAGGCGCGGTTCAAGGAAGAGCAGGGCGTGCCGCCCGGTGAATTTGTGCTGCGGGCGCGCGTGGCGCGGGCCGGGCGCCTGCTCCGCGAGACCCGGCGGCCGATCACCGAGATCGCGCACGCCTTGGGATTCTCGTCCTCGCAGTACTTCGCGACGGTGATCAAGCGCTACACCCGGCTCTCGCCCGGGGAACTTCGCGGCTGATCCCGCGTGCAGACCGCCGGGCCGTCCATCGCGGTACCGCCGGGGAGGTGCGGCACGGTGGGGATGCTCGCCGTCTAGGGCGACGTCCTAGGCGCCAAAGCTACCCGGCCTAATTCACCCGGCGGAAAGGTGCGGCTAGGATTCAGGATGCGCTGGAAGGTGCGACTCCTGCTCGTCTTGATCCTTGGCTCGCGGTCATTTGCGGCCGGGCGCACCGACCTGTCATCCCCGCTGACGCTCCTGCAGGCCCAGCGGCTGGCGCTTTTGCACAATCCCGACCTGCGCATCGCCCGAGCCCAAGCGGAAATGGCCCTGGGCCAGCTTCGCGCCGTGCGGGAGTTTCCGAATCCGGTCGTCGGCTTGGCGGTCGGTAAAATCAACACGGACAGCCGCGACAACGCCACGGCCTACGGTGGCGGGTTGTGGGGGCGAAGCTACGATTCGGTTTTTTCGCTCAGCCAGCTGGTTGAACTCGGCAAGCGCGGAGTGCGCCGCGACTCGGCCGCCGCGGCCGCGCGGGCGGCCGCCGCCCTGCGGGATGATTCCCGCCGGCTGGTGTTGCTCACCACCGGACAGCTTTATTGCGCGGCCCTGGAGGCGGGGGAGGAAATGGGGGTGCAGGGGGAATCGGCCGGAACCCTGCGGGAGGAGGCGGCGATTGGGGCTGAACGGCTTCGCGCCGGAGACGTCGCCGCGACAGACCAGGCCCAACTCGAGATTGCCGCCGCCCAGCTCGACTTGAACGTGGCCTCGGCCCGGACCGCTTATCGCGCGGCCGTGCTGGCGCTCGAGAGTCTGCTGGGTCTGCCGACTCCGCGGGGCGACACGGTGCTGGCGGATACGCTCGACCAGGTCGCGGTGCGCGTCTGGCCCGAACAGGCGGAAGCCGCGCCCCAGCGTCCGGATCTCGCGGCGGCCGAGGCCGGGGTGGAGAAGAGTGAGGCCGATCTCAGACTCGAGCGCCAGGCGCGCGTGCCGGACCTAACCCTCTCGCTTGAGTATGAGCACCAGCCGCCGGACCAGCCCAACAGCCTCGGCGTGGGAGTATCCTTTCCCGTTCCCTTCTGGAACCGGAATCGTGGTGCGATTCTTTCGGCATTGGCGGCCCGCGAACAGGCCGTGGCCCAGCTGGAAAAGGTCCAGATTCAGGCGGCGGCGGAGCTGTCCGGGGACCGCGCGGCCCTGGCCGAGGCCCGCGGGCGGCTGGAGTCTTATCGCGGTCGCCTCGAGCCTGATTCCGCCGCGGTGGTGCGCGCCATCGAGTATGCGTACCGGCGGGGTGGGGCGTCGCTGGTGGAACTCCTGGCGGCCGAGCGCAGCCACAACGACATCCGGGTGGGTGGCGCCCGCGCACGCGCGGACGCGGCGGCGGCGGCGCTGGCGCTGGCGGCGGCGCTAAACCGTCTCGACGTCCCGCCCGAGGAATCAACGCCGAATTGAACCGATCTCACCATGAAGCAAGTCGTCCTGCTCGTCCTCGCCGCCGGCACTGTGCTCGCCCTGGCCGCCTGTGCCAAATCGCCCGCCCACGTCGAGCCGGCTACGCCAGTCGCGGAGGGCGACCGGGTCAGCTTTCCGGCTGACGCCCCCGGGCTGACGGCGTTGGCCGTCGCCCCGGCTGCGGCCCATTCCGGCGAAGTGCGCCGAGTGACCGGCCGGCTGGCGTGGGACGAGGAGGTCACGGTGCGGGTGTATTCGCCGGTTGCCGGCCGGGTATTGTCCGTCTCCGCCGGCCTCGGCGAGACGGTGGCCCGGGACGCCGAACTGTGTCGGCTGAATTCCCCGGACATCGCCCAGGCCCAGGCCGACGCCCGCCGGGCGGCGGCGGACTTGCTGCTGGCCGGACGAACGCTCGACCGGCTGCGCGACCTGTTCGCTCACGGGGCGGTGGCGCGCAAGGACGTGGAAGCGGCCGAGGACGCCGAGGCCGGGGCGCGGGCGGAAAATCAGCGGGCCGCCGCGCGCCTGCAGCTCTATGGCGTGCCGGCGGAAGGTGCCGTCGACGGCGGATTCCCGCTGCGGGCGCCCCTGGCGGGCGTGGTGGTGGAAAAGAACATCAATCCTGGGCAGGAAGTGCGCCCGGATCAGATGCTGGCGAACGCGCCACAGCTTTTTGCGCCCCAATTTGTCCTGACGGACCCGAGCCGGCTGTGGGTGATGCTGGATGTGTCCGAAACCGAGGCGGCGGCGCTGCAAGTGGGCGAGGAGCTGCGTCTGATCAGCCGGGCCTGGCCCGCGCGGACGTTTGCGGGCCGGGTGGAATCGATCGGCCGGTCGCTCGACCCCGCGACGCGCACGATCCGGGTGCGGGGCTCGGTGGACAACTCGAGCCGGCTGTTGCTGGCGGAGATGTACGTCACGGTGGAAATTCTCGTCAACGACGTGGCCGGGGTCGATGTGCCCACGAACGCGCTCTTTGCCCGGGAGGACCGGCGCTTTGTCTTCGTGGAGACCGCGCCCGGAAAGTTCCAACGCCGGGTGGTCAAGGTCGCCCGCGAGTCCGCGGACCGCTCCGTGGTGAGCGAGGGTCTGTCCGTCGGCGACCGCATCGTGGTCGAAGGCTGCCTGCTGCTCGAGTCCCTGCTGGAGGGGGCGAACTCATGACCGGCGCCGTCGCCGCCTACGCCCTGCGCCACCGGGCGATCGTCCTGGCGCTTACGGGCCTGTTCGCCTGGGCAGGCATCAACGCCTTCCGGCATCTGCCGGTTGAGGCCTATCCGGACGTGACGAACGTCTCGCTGCAGGTGATCACGCTCTTTCCGGGACATGCGGCGGAGGAGGTCGAGCGGCTGGTCACGATCCCGGTGGAGAACGAGATGAACGGGATTCCCCAGCGCACCTCGATCCGCTCAATCTCCCTCTTCGGGCTGTCGCAGGTCACGATCACGTTCGCCGACGATGCCGATGTCGAGTTCGTCCGCAACCAGGCGGCGCAGCACCTCGCGGCGATCTCGCTGCCGCCGGGCGCGCAGGCGGGACTTTCACCCAATGCGACCCCGGTGGGGGAGATCTTTCGCTACACGCTGCAGGGTCCTCCGGGCTTCCCCGACGTCGAGCTCAAGGCGCTGGAGGACTGGGTCGTCGAGCGGCAGTTCCGCACGGTGCCGGGCGTGGTGGATGTCGTGGGCTTCGGCGGGCCGATCAAGCAGTACCAGGTGCTGATTGATCCGGCGCGGCTGCGGGCGTACGGTGTCACCCTCGGCCAGGTGTTCGATGCGCTTTCGCGCGGCAACCAGAACGCCGGGGGCTCGTACATCGAGCACGGTCCGGAACTCTACATCGTGCGCGGCCTGGGCTTCGTGCAGAGTCTGGAGGACATTCGGGCAATCGCGGTCGACACCCGCAACGGCACGCCGGTCCGGATCGGCGATGTCGGCCAGGTCGTCGTCGGCCACCAGCTGCGACTCGGGCGCGTCGGCCAGGCCGTGCCGGGCCAGCCCGACCGCGACGACGTCGTGATGGGCATCGTCATCATGCGCCGCGGCGAGAACGCGCTCGCGGTGCTCAAGCAGGTGCGGGCCAAGGTGGCGGAAATCAATCGCAGCTATCTGCCGGCCGGAGTGCGGCTGGTGCCGCACTATGACCGCACGGATCTCACCGAGCGGACGCTGACCACCGCGGGGCGGAATGTGAGCGAGGGCATCGGCCTCGTCCTGCTCGTGCTCATCCTCTTCCTCGGCTTCGGCAACTGGCGCTCCGCGCTGATCGTGGCGGCGGTGGTGCCGCTCTCGTTGCTGGGGGCGTTCCTCCTCCTCGACCTGCGCGACATTCCGGCCAACCTGATCGCGCTCGGTGCGATCGACTTCGGCATCATTGTCGACTCGGCGGTAATCATCGTCGAGGACCTGCTGCATCGGGGCGAACAGCCGCCGGGGGGCGAGGCGGGACTGCGGTCCCTGATCGCCGAGTCTGTGCAGCGGATGGGGCGGCCGATCCTTTTTGCCAAGGTCATCCTGCTGGCGGCGTTTCTTCCGCTTTACACGCTGCAGCGGGTCGAGGGCCGGATTTTCCGGCCGATGGCCCTGACGCTCACCTTCGCCCTCCTGACCGGCACGGTGCTGGCGTTGACGCTGGTGCCGGTTCTCGCGAGCTTCGCCTTGCGCCGCCACCGGGCGCCCAGGGAATCGTGGGTCGTCCGACGGCTGCGGGCCGGATACGCTCCCCTGCTGGAACGCGCCCTGCGCGGCCGGGGGTGGCTGCTCGGCGGCGCCGCGGCGCTGCTCGCGGCGGCGGGGCTCGTTTTGGCCAACCTGGGCTCGGAATTTCTGCCAAAGCTGGACGAGGGTTCGATGTGGGTGCGCGGGTTCATGCCGCAGACGATTTCCCCCACCGAGTCGGCCCGCATTGCGGTCCGCGTGCGCGGTATCCTGGCGTCGTTTCCCGAGGTCCGGACCGTGGTGACCCAGCTCGGCCGGCCCGACGACGGCACCGACATCAACGGGTGGGACGTGATCGAGTGCGCCGTGGAGTTGCGGGATCGGTCGGAGTGGACCACGGCCGGCTCGCGCGATGGGCTCGCGGCGGCCATGGCGCGCAGGCTGGCGGCGATCCCGGGAATGTCGTTCCAGTTCAGCCAGTACATTGAGGACAACGTCAATGAGGCGGTGTCCGGCGTGAAGTCCGAGTTGAGCATCAAGATCTACGGCGATGACGTGCAGACGCTGCAGTCGCTCGCCGACCGCACGGTGACGGTGCTGGCCCGGGTCCCGGGGGCCGCCGATGTCGGCACCGAGAATCTGACGGGCCAGCCGCAGGTCCAGATCACGGTCGATCGCTCGGCCATCGCCCGCTACGGCCTGGCGGTGGCGGATGTCCAGCAGATCATCGAAACCGCGCTCGGTGGGGCGGTGGCAACGCGGGTGCTCGAGGGGGAGCGCACCTTCGATCTCGTGGTGAAGGTGAGACCGGAGGCGGCCAGCGATCTGGAGGCGATCCGGCGGATCCCGGTTTTCGGCTCGGGCGGTGAGCGCCTGACCTTGGGAGACGTCACCGCGGTGGACGTCCGGACGGGCTTCGCGCGGGTGCTGCGCGAGGAGAACTCCCGCCGGACGGTGGTGAAGTTCTCCGTGCAGGGCCGCGACCTGGGGTCGCTGATCGCCGAGGCACAGGACAAGGTCCGCGCCGCCGTCTCACTGCCGCCCGGATACCGGATGGAATGGACGGGCGCCTTTGAGAACCAGCAGCGGGCGATGGCGCGCCTGAAGGTGGTGGTGCCGATCGCACTGGTTGCGATCTTCTTTCTGCTCTTCACGGCGTTCGATTCGGGACCGCTGGCGTTTCTCATCCTGCTGGTCGTGCCTTTCGCCGCGGTGGGCGGGATCATGGCGATGCCCTTGGCGGGGTTGAACCTTTCCGTGTCCGCCATGGTGGGCTTCATGGCCCTGTTCGGCATCGCGATGCTGAACGGCGTCATCCTGATCGAACGCATCCGCGAACTGCGCCGGCAGGGCCGGCCGGCCGCCGAGGCGGTGCGTCTCGGAGCGGCGTCGCGGGTCCGCCCGGTGGTCATGACCGCACTGATGGCCGCCCTCGGACTCCTGCCGATGGCGCTTTCCACCGCGGTGGGCGCCGAGACCTCGCGGCCCTTTGCCGTGGTCATCATCGGCGGGCTGGTCACCGCGACCGCCGTGACGCTCTTCCTGCTACCGGCGTTGTATCCGCTGGCCGAGCGGGAGACCGCCCCGGGCGTGAGGCCAGCCGCACCATGACGTCTCGCTTCTTCAAAATTGTGACGCCGGTCGCCCGGCGCGCGGATCCGGAACCCACGCGGGACGCCATCGAGCCGCCCAAACGGCTGCGTTATGCCTGGCTCGCTCGATTGCGGACCGAGCGGGGAACGAAGGTTCGGGAATGGATCCGTCCGGAAGCCGACGTCGCGACCCACCGTCCGGTCGCACCTGCGGCGCGCGGGTTCCGCACCGGAGGATCACTTTTGGCCAGCCTCGGCCTCCTGGCGCTGGCCGGGGCGCAACTCCCGGCGCAGACCGAAAATGAGGATTGGTCGATGCACGGGCAGGCGACCGTGATCGCCCAAGGGCACGGGTCATTCCCCGCGGCCTACTCCGGACCCAACAGTCTGCGGGCGGATTCGGAGGAGGCGCATACGGCCACGGTGACGATCTTCCTGGGGGTTCGCTTGTGGAATGCGGCCGAGCTTTATTTCGATCCGGAGGTCACTCAGGGCGCCGGAGTGAGTGGCGCGCTCGGCGTCGCGGGCTTTCCCAACGGCGAGGCGACGCGGGCGGGTTCCAACCGGCCCGAGTACGACACGGCCCGTCTGTTTCTGCGCCAAACCATCGGGCTTGGCGGAGGCCGCGCGGAGGTCGGCGCGGATGCCAATCAGCTGGCCGGGCAGCTTGACGCTGACCGGCTGACCGTGACGGTTGGCAAGCTGAGCGCGGCCGATTTCTTCGACGGCAATGACTACAGCCACGATGCGCGGACGCAATTGTTGAACTGGTCGTTGATGGACAACGGCGCCTGGGATTATCCCGCGGATACGAAGGGGTACACCGGCGGCTGCGTCATCGAGTTCAAGCTTGGCTCGCGGTCCATCCGCTGGGGCGCGTTTCTGGAGCCGGCGGAAGCGAACGGGCGGTCCCTGGATTCGCATTGGGCCTCAGCCCATGGGCAGGCGGTGGAGTGGGAGGAACGCTTCGCCCCTACGGCGGGTCCGGCCACCCTCCGGATTCTAGCGTTTTCCAACCGCGCCGACATGGGCAGTTATGCCGAAGCGCTGGCAGATACCGGCGGCCATCCGCCGGACGTCACGCGCAACCGCAGCTACCGGTCGAAATCTGGCGCGGGTTTGAACTGGGAGCAGGGTCTGGGCGCCAACGTGGGGTTCTTTGCCCGGGTCGGGGCCGACGACGGCCGCACTGAGACCTGGGCGTTCACGGAAATCGACCGCACGATCTCGGGAGGACTGAGCGTAAAGGGCGCGGCGTGGCACCGGCCACTTGATACGCTCGAGATCGCAGTGGCGGCGAACGGGCTGGCACCGGACCACCGTCGGTATCTTGCGGCGGGCGGAAGCGGCTTCATCCTCGGCGACGGGGGTCTGCGCTACGGTGGCGAGGACCTGCTCGAGTTCATCTACGACTGGAAGGCGCGCCGCTGGCTGTCGCTGGCCCTGGATCTGCAGGCCGTCGACCACCCGGGCTTCAATCGGGACCGCGGGCCGGTGGCGTTCGTCGCCACGCGCCTCCATGCCGAGTTTTGAAACTGCGCACACGACTCCGATGAAACGAACCCTTGCCATCGCACCGCGCTTCTGGCCGGCACTCGCCCTGCTCAGCCTTCTGCCCGGCTGCGCCGGTCCGGCGTCGGTGCCGGAGGCGGCCGGCATCGACGTCAGGTGGATCAATTCCCCGGTGGTCACCGTCTGGCCCGTGTGGTGGGAGAGGGACGCGGACGGCCTCCATCTTTGCGGCGACGTCCACCGCCGCTACCCCGGGACGGACGAGGACACGACCTGCTCCCATCTGCGCATCATGTTTTTCGATGCCGCGGGCCGGCGGTTGGCGGAGAGGTCGGCGGAATTTGCACCACGGCAGATTCCGCGCGGGCACGGGGCCCAAGGCTTCTCCCGCTTTCGCGTCCTCTTGCCGCCTCCGCCGGCCGCGACGGCGCGCGTCGAGATTCAAGTCCATGACGAACCTCGCTGAAGGCCGAGTGTGCTTGCCCGGTGCGGCGGCCGAGGCCGATAATGGCGGCCATGACCCCGAGTCCACCTTTCCGCCCGCCACTTCCGTGAGCTGGCCGCGGTTCCAAACCATCCGTGGCTCGCGCACGTGGCTGACCTGGCTCACCGGCGGGCTGGTGGCGGTGATCGGCCTGGCCGATTTCTGGCTTGGCACGGAGGTTTCGCTGGAACTTTTCTATTTCATTCCGGTGGCACTGGCAGTCATGGCACGAGGCCGGAGCTTCGGCCTCGCCGTTTCGCTGGCCTGCGTGGTCATCTGGCTGGGGGGCGATCTGGCGGCTGGTGCGCATTTCACCTCGTGGGTCGTGCCGGTGTGGAACGCCCTGATCACCCTGACCAGCTATGCGGTGCTCGTGTGGCTGATCGCGAGCCTGCTCGAGCTCCAGCACGACCTCGAACGGCGGGTCGAACTGCGGACCAGGGCCCTGGCCGCGGAAATCGCCGAGCGCCAGCGCCTGGAAAAGAGCATCCTCGAGGTGAGCGAGCGGGAGCGGCTCAGCATCGGGCACGACCTGCACGACGGTTTGGGCCAGCATCTGACCGGCACGGCCGTCACGGCGCAGCTCCTGGCCGAGACCCTGGCGGACCGGCGGGCGCGCGAGACCGAACTCGCCCGGAAGATTGTCGAGCTGGTGAAGGCGGGAATCGCGCAGACGCGAGTGATGGCCAAGGGATTGCTGCTGGCGGACATCGACTCGCAGGGCCTGGCGCTCGCCCTGGCGGAGTTGTGTTCCTCGCTGGCGGAGCAGCATGGCGTGAGCTGCGTCTTCCGCAATGAGTCCCCGGCCCTTCCGCCGCTCGGAGCCGCGGCCAACCACCTGTTCCGCATCGCCCAGGAGGCGGTGCGCAATGCGATCCGCCATGGCGGCTCCCGCCGGATCAACGTCAACCTCCGCATCGACACCGACCGGCTGGCGCTGGAAATCAGTGACGACGGCGGCGGGCTGCCGCCACCCGCGGCGCGGGGTGCCGGTTTGGGCCTGCGCATCATGGCGCACCGCGCCGCGATGATCGGGGCCGGCCTGGTGGTCGCGGACGGTCCCGCCGGCGGCACCGTCGTCCGGTGCGAGCTGCCGCTGCCCATTCATGAATGAGATCAAGCACAGTCCGGAGCGACCGGCCCGGATCTTCCTCGTTGACGATCATCCGCTCGTGCGCGAGTCGCTGACCGCCCTGATCGGCCGCCAGCCGGACCTTTGCGTCTGCGGGCAGGCCAGCGACAGCGCGGCGGCGTTTGCCGCGATGCTTCGCCAGCCGGTCGACGTGGCCGTGGTCGATCTGGCGCTGCCCGGAGAGTCCGGTCTGGAGCTGATCAAGCGGCTGCAGGCGCTTTCGCCCCCGCCGCGCGTCCTCGTGCTGTCGATGCACGACGAGGCCTTTTTCGCCGAGCGGGCGCTTCGGGCCGGGGCGCTGGGATATCTGATGAAGCAGGAAACCACGGACCAGGTGGTCACGGCGATCCGGGCGATTCTCAACGGACGAACCTACGTGAGCACGGCGCTGGCGCTCACCCTGGCGCGTCGCTTCGTCGGACTGGGCAATGTGGCGGAACCCGCAGCCGCCGGCACCCTGACGGATCGCGAACTCGACGTCTTTCGCATGCTCGGGCGCGGCTTTGAAACCAAACGCATCGCGCAGGAGTTGCACATCAGCCTGAAAACCGTCCAGGCGCACTGCGCCAACATTAAGGACAAGCTCGGCCTGGCCAACGCCAACGAGCTGATCCGCGAAGCGGTCCGATGGGTGGAAACCACCCAGCAGCCCAAAACGCCTTGAGGGTGCCGGCAAAGTGGCCGGTCCGAGGCAGATCGAACGGCCGCGCCCGGATCGAAGAGGGTTGCCCAAGCCTGCAACCACCGCGGGTCTGTCGCGGCCGAAGCGGACGTCGAGCCGGGGGCATCCAGCCACTCGGTTCCCCCGGAGCACTGAGACTGTCGACGTGTCGGATGTCCGCCTGCTGCCGGTTCGGCGGAAGACGGCGCTTGTTCAAGGTGCCAGGGGGAGTATACTAGCGACGCGATGGGCCCGATACTGACTCGCTGCTGGTGGGCACTCTTCATGGCGCTCGCGGCGTTGCCGGCCACCGCGGCCGGCGCCGCGGAGCGCGCGCCGTTCTACCTGGGCGCGGACATCAGCGCGCTGGCCGCGCCGCCATTCCGCTACGGACAGCCGCGGGCGGTCTACCAGGAGAATGGCCGCGCGAGCGACGAGCTGACCATCCTGGCGCGCCACGGCTGGAATGTATTCCGGCTCCGCGTGTTTGTCGCACCGGTGCGCGACGCGCCGGACAACACGCTCGAGCACGCGATCCCGGTGGCGCAGCGGATCAAGGCGGCGGGTGCGACGCTGCTGCTGTGCATCCACCTGTCTGACACCTGGGCGGATCCGCAGCACCAGGAGATCCCCGTTGGCTGGCGCGGCCTCGACATCGACGGGCTCGAGAAACAGGTGGAAGCCTACACGTTTGGGGTCATCCGGCAGCTGAAACAGGCCGGGGCGATGCCCGATTGGGTGCAGGTCGGCAACGAGATCACCCGCGGCACGCTCTGGCCGGTGGCGCAGCTCAACGTGCCGGGCTCGAAGGAGCACAATCCTCCGGCCGGCCTGGACGACGCGGGGCAATGGGAGCACCTGGTGCGCGTCCTGAAGGCGGGCATTCGCGGGGTGCGCGCGGCGGCCGGCGACACGCCGCCGCGGATCGGCCTGCACCTCGACCGCGGAGGCGACTGGAAGGCGACCCAGTGGTTCTTCGACCACGTCAACGCCGCGGGCGTGGACTACGACTTCATCGCCCAGAGTTTCTATCCCGAGTGGAACCACGGTACGCTGGAGCAACTTTGGGAGAACATGCAGCAATGCGCCGTGCGCTATCACAAGGATTTCCTGGTGGTGGAAACCGGTTACGGCCGGTCGCACGTGAAGGGCAACACCTCGATGCTCTGGCCGGAGACGCCGCAGGGGCGGCTGCAGTTCATGGCGGACCTGATTCACACGGTGCAGCAGGCGCCGGGTGGCAGGGGAGTGCTTTATTGGGCCCCGGAGTGGGAGGCGTGGAACGACGACGGCAGCCCGGGCCCGGTGGTCGACGTGCTGCGCCACGTCGACGAACTTCGGGCGCGACCCGCCAGTCACGTGCCGGCGGCGGTGCCTTGAGGGTGCGGCCGGCCTGGCGCCGCGGCCTGCTCCGCCGTGGCTACCGCCGTGAAAAATGCCCGATCGTGGGCAGCACCGCCGTGATCAGAGTCCGGAGG
>Ga0335069_10011831_pt1 | contig 12294 bp, 1 predicted proteins | sample Lox_Sample_11_FD_206714 | JGI IMG/M metagenome (GOLD analysis project Ga0335069, IMG submission 206714) | Soil microbial communities from Loxahatchee National Wildlife Refuge, Florida, United States - Lox_Sample_1.1 | ecosystem: Environmental > Terrestrial > Soil > Wetlands | place: USA: Florida...
TAGCGCTGCTCATCGGTGGAGCCGGGCAGGCCATGGCGCAGGACTGCACGGCCAGCCTCACCGATTCAGGCTGCTACCACCTGAAGGGCTCCGACACGCTGTTTGACATCATCACCCAGTCCATCAACTCGGCGCGCACGGCGGGAATCGCCGGCGCGAAGAACCTCTACTACGACGGCACCGGCTCGGGGAACGCCGAGAACCAGATGAAGTTCAACGGCTGCACGACCGGTACCTGCGCGGCCGTGACCGGCGCGTCCATCCCGCTGGGCGTCCAATCGATCGGCCCCATGTCTCGCAACTTCCGGCCCGGTACCATCGACAGCGCCTCGGTGGGCTTCGCCGCAGCGGACGGGGCCACGGCCTCGAAGCAGGGCCACGTCTCGTGGACACCGGGCGTTCAGAACGTGGTCGGCCTCGATGCCGCAGTCTTCATCATCAAGGGGACGCTCAGCTTCAAGAACGTGAACTTCCCCACCTTCGTGGACAGCGCCGTCTCCACGGACGCCACCACGCGGGCCGTGACCAACAACACGGCGCTCCCCGTGGGCTTCGGCGACGGTTCCGCGTTCAACAACACCAGCCCCACCGTCAACTACTCGAACCTGCTCATGGTCGTCATGGGCGGGGTCGACGGGTCCGGGACGCTCGCCGCCTGCTCCGACCCCCGCCGCGTGCAGGCCGTGCAGGACCTGGCCTCAGCCCTCGGCGTATCCACCATCGACCACCTCTACCGCCGCGACGACAACTCCGGCACCACCGACACCTGGAAGGACCGGATCATCACCATCGCCAGCTCGGCGGACCCCCGCTACCCGTGGCTGGGCGGCCGCTTCTGCAACGGTCAGTCGATCGGCGGGATCAACGGCGCGGCGACCCAGACGGGCTTCTGCGCCACCGGCACCCCTCTCACCGTCACCACCACCACCTGCACGAAGGACGCGAACTGCGCCACCGTCGCCCCGGCCAGCCCCAGCAACGCCTGCTGGTTCAACCGCAACAACCAGGACCTCGATCCCATCCGCCGTCCCTGCGTGGCCGCCGACGCGACCCACGCACCAACGAGCTGCACCAACGTGCTGACGGGCGCTCCCTGCAACCCTGGCGACGTCAATTGCACCCAAGGGCTCGTCGTCGCCCTGACGGACGCGGACCCGGGGTCGACGGATATCACCACCTCGATCGCCGCCCGCATCAAGAACGACTCGACCGGCCAGAGCGTCGGTTACGCCGGCAAGGAGGCGGTGCTTCCCGGCAAGGGGACCAAGGGCCTGACCATCAACACCACCTCGTTCTCGGATACCAACGTCCGCAAGGGAACCTACCTCCTCTCCCGTCGCCTCTTCCTCCAGAACGCGGTGGCCTCCGGGCAGCCGGTCGGCGACCAGCCCAGCGACACCGCCGGTGTCAACATCGCTGACGGCGGTGCCGGCGCCGCCGGGAAGGGCGGCGGTACTTCCCAGATCACGGCCGAGCAGAACCTGTTCACCTACATGACCGACACCACGGGTTCGCTCACCGGCGGAACCCCGGGCCGCTGCATCGTCGACCCCATCGTCAGCAGCCTCAACTTCATCACCTGCGGAACGGACTGCACCGTGGACGCCTCGACGCTCCCGAACAACCTGTGCGCGAAGGTCCCGGCCTCTCCGGTCGCCTCCCCGCTCAGCGCGTTCGTCCCCAACGGTTCCTTCGGCGCCAGCGGAGCCGGTGGGACAAAGTCGATCGACAGCACCGGCAAGGTGTGGAACGGGACGACGACCGTCGCAGCGGCCTGCGCCGCCGGGGCGCTCTGCGCCAGCGGCGTTTGCACCGCGGGTCTGACGTGCCCGATCTACACCGGCGCACGCCCGAAGTACTCGGCCTGCGTCCAGAACTCCGACTGCGTGTCCGGCACGACCTGCCAGGACTACTTCGTGGTCGGCGATCCCAACGGCGCGTACCTCATCTGCAACTGAGGGTGAACGGATCAGGGAGGCGGTAACAGGGTATCGAGTGCGCGGCGGCCTCGAATCGCGCCGCGTCCAAAGCAGACCTTCCATCACCGACACTGGAGAAATGCAAATGAACCTCACGTCAACGAAGCTGCGCAGCCTGGCGCTGCTCGCCGCGGTCGCGACCGCGGCGCTCGGCACCGGCTGTTCCACCGCCAAGCCCCAGCAGCCCAAGGGCGAGGCGAAGATCGGCGTCAACATCAACGCCCTGACCGCGGTCACCATCGACCACATGACCCTCACCATTGGGGTGGACGCGACCAGCGGCGCCCCGAGCTTCCCCAACATCGTCACCAGCCTCACCAACAACGACCTCACCAAGAAGCTCAGCTGGAGCGCCTACGTGCAGGGCATCCCGGCTGGTACCCAGCGTGTATTCACCATCCAGGCCTTCGACGTCTCGAACACCCTCCTCTACAGCGGCAGCACGCACGCCGACATCACCGCGGGCGCCACCGCCAGCGTGAGCATCGTGATCCAGGGCACGAACGACGGCGGATTCCAGAACTCGCTGCCGGTCGTCGACTCCCTGGCCTCCTCCGCCAATCTGGTGGTGGTGGGCACGACGCCGGCTCCGGCCCCCGTGTCCCTCTCCTTCGTGGCCCACGATCCGGACTCCGGCGCGACCCTGAGCTACGCCTGGGCCTCTGACTGCTCGGGCGGCTCCTTCGATGCGCCGACCGGTGCCTACGTCGCCGGCACCACCCAGACGGTCCACTGGACCGCGCCGTCCACCGTCCCAACGAGCGGCGTCTGCACCGAGACCCTCAAGGTCACCGACGACAAGCAGGGGAGCATCACCGCCTATCTCGCTATCCAGATCCAGGCCAACAACAACGGCAACGCCATCGTGGACGCCTACCCCAACAGCTGGCCGATGATCAGCGGCATCGTGGCCAACGAGGTCTTCACCAAGAATGCGGCCGGCAAGGTCGTCCAGATCGACTACGACTTCGTCGCCTCGGCGACCGACCCGGACGGCGATGACATCCAGTACAAGTGGACGGTCGCCGGCGCGGCGTGCCAGGGCGCGGGCTCGGGCTTCACCGCCTCCGGTGTCACCACCCCCACCCTCACCCTCGTCCAGGGCGGCGTCGGCAGCGCGCCCGCTTCTAGCACGGTGCACTTCGTGACGCAGGACCTCTCCGCCCCCTGCATCTTCCACGTCGACGTGACCGACTACTGGAAGAACGGCGTGGTCCCGACCGGCTCCGGCCTGGCGGTGGCCCGCGGCGGCGACACCGTCGGCATCATCAACGGCTCCGCCTTCGCCGACTTCACCCTGGCGCCCGAGATCACCTTCGTCAGCGCCCCTGGCGTTCCGGTCTCGAGCACGGCCATCTCGGCCACCTTCAAGGTCCAGCCAGGCCAGCTCGTGAACCTCCAGGTGAACTTCGTGGATCCCACCCCCTCCTACAACCCGACCGAGCTTCCCTTCTCGGTGGTCTGGCAGCAGTACGGCGGTGCGCTCGCCCACGCCCCCAGCGGCCTCCCCGGCGAGAACACCGGCTCGAGCCCCGGCACGAGCTCGAACATCTGGACGGCGGCTGCTCCCACCTACCAGGCCGGCTCGTTCGTGACGGTCACCGTCACCAACAAGTCGGGCCAGCCCACCTCCTACACCTGGAACTTCGTGCCGGCGAACCCCTGCACCGGGTCGACCGCGACGCCCACCACCGCCTGCGATCCCGGCATCGGCAAGTGCGCCGACCCTGCCTATGACGGCACCACCGACCTCGGCGGCCACTGCGACGCCAACGCCGGCACCGCCAGCAGCCAGTGCGTGGCCAATTCCCCGGTGACCTGCGCCGCAGCGGCACAGTGCCAGCAGGCGGGCGTCTGCCAGCCCTCCACCGGCAGCTGCGCGTACGCCAACGCGTCCGACGGCACGAGCTGCAGCGATGGCAACAGCTGCACCGTCGGGGACGTCTGCGTCGCCGGCGCCTGCACGGCCGGCACACCATACTCCTGCGCCGCTCCCTCGCAGTGCCAGACCGCCGTGACCTGCGACGGCTCCGGCGCCACCCCGGTCTGCAAGTACACCAACAAGACGGACGGCACGACCTGCAGCGACGGCAACAGCTGCACCGTCGGCGACACCTGCCAGGCCGGCGCCTGCGTGGCCGGCACGCCGTACGCCTGCGCCGCTCCCTCCGACTGCCAGGCGAGCGTGACCTGCGTCGGCACCGGCGCCACCCCGGTCTGCAACTACACCAACAAGGCCGACGGGACCGGCTGCGGCACGGCCGGCTGCACCAACGGCCAGACCTGCCTTGCCGGCGCCTGCCAGGGTGGGACCTCGGCCTGCCCTGCGAACGACAGCTGCGCCGTCTCCGGCGGCAACCCGGTCTGCAGCCCCAGCGTGGTCGCTCCGCAGGTCGCCCGCGACCTGCAGATCTCAGGCCCGGTCGGCCTGGCCATGGACACCGCCGGCAACACCTATGTGGCGGGGGCCATCTACTCGACGACCGCCATCAGCTTCGACGGCCACTCCGTCGCCTCCGGTGGTGACGCCGACATCTTCCTCGCCAAGTACAACTCCTCTGGCGTGGCGCAGTGGGCGGTGGGATACGGCGACGGTGCCGCCGCCAACCCGCAGATCGCGACGGGCGCGGCGGTGACCAACGACGGCACGCTGGCGGTCATCTTCAACTTCAGCGGCGCCTTCTCCATCGGCTCGGGCAGCCTCAACAGCTCGAGCGTGATCGACGGCGTGGGCTTCCTCAAGGCAGCCGACGGAACGGGGGTGACCGCCAAGCAGTTCAACGACGGCACCAACGGCGCCCTCAAGGCCATCGCCGCCAACCCCAACGACGCCTCCACCGCCCACGGGAACCGCATCGCCGTATGCGGCCTGGCCAACGGCGGCACGCCCGCCCTCCCCACCTCCGGTGCCGTCGCCGCCTCCGGCAACGACATCATCATCGGGGCCTTCAAGTCCGACGGGACCCAGCTCTGGGGCTCGCAGTTCTCCAGCGCCGGCACCTTCAACGACGAGTGTGACTCGGTCGCCGTCGACGACAACGGCGACGTCTGGGCCATCGGGTCCACCACCGGGGCCAGCCTCAACTTCGGCGGCGCAACCTCGGCCCTCACCGGACCGGGCAACGCCAACCGGAAGTACGTCTGGATCGCCAAGTTCAACGGCGCCACCGGCGCTGCCCTGCTCTCGGCGATCTTCTCCGGCACCGGCCAGGTGACCCCGAACAGCACGGGCGGAAACAGCATCGTCATCGATCCGACCGGCAACGTCATCGCGGGCGGCCAGGTGGTCGGCGCCGTCACCTTCGGCTCGACCACGCTCACCAGCGCGGGCGCGGCCGACGCCTGGGTGGCCAAGTTCAACGGCACCACCCTCGCGCCCATCTGGGCCGAGCGGCTGGGCGGCACCAAGGCCGACAACGTCAACGGCCTGGCCGTCGACTACTACGGCGACGTCATCGCCACCGGCGCGTTCAACCTGACGGCGAATGTCTCCGGGACCACCGCGTCCACGGCGACCATCACCGCCACCGGGACCACCGCTCCGGACGTCTTCGTCTGGAAGCTGAACGGCAACACCGGCGGGACCGACTCGCTGGTCGGCTACGGCGATGCGGCCACCCAGACCGGCGACGCCATCGCCGCCAACCGGTTCTCCTCGGGGAACCAGGTCACCTTCGCGGGAACGCTGAACTCGTCGATCACCTTCCCTGCACCGGCGGGCGCGGTCACGGCCACCGGTGCGACCGACGTGTTCCTCACCACCGCGAAGCTGCAGTAGCAGGCGTGGAAGCGAGGGCGCCGCTTGGGAGGCGCCCTCGTCGAAGGCGGGGGCCGCCCGCGCCATACCGGCGGGCGGCCCCTTCGCGTCTTTTGCCAGCGCGGACCGGGCCTCACAGTCCGCGCCTGTCAGGTGACTCTCGATCGTATTACCGGTCCGCGACCGCTGGGCCCGTAGGCGTGGAAAGCCGGGCAGAGTTCACAGAAACGCCCCTCCGGCGAGGTCGCAGGCGGTCGCAGAATCGCGCACTCCTGCCCGCTCGCACGGCCCCCCGCTCCGGTCTCCGGTGCCCCGGGTCCCGATTGCAGCAGGAGCCGGACCGTCCGGGAGGGAGCTTCCTCGTCATGCGGCGCATCGCTCCGGAACCCTTTCACGCGCGGCGCCGGCCCCGGCGCTTCTCCTCACCGTGGCGGATGCTCTCCCTCCTCCTCGGCTCGACGGTCCTCCTCGCCGGACCGGGTCCGGCAGAGGGGAACCCGCTCCGGCGGCCGGGAGCGGTCGGCGTCTCCTCTCCGGCCGACGCCGCCCTGGCGGCGTCCGCAGCCCAGTCGGCGGCGCTGGCGCTGCAGGAGCAGTCGCCGCTGCGACAGGCCATGGACGCGATCAAGAGGGCCCAGGCCGCCCAGGCCGCGGCGGCCGCGGCCGCGCAGGCCGCAGCCAGCGGGGTCCCGGACGGAACCCTTTCCGGCGGGCTGGTCATCGATCCCGATCCCTCCCTCTCCCCGGTGAACATCTCCTCGCCGGCCACCTCCACCGTGGCCGGCCGGACCGAGGTCACCCTGACGCAGTCCGCCCAGCGAGCGATCGTCAACTGGTCGAGCTTCAACGTGGGCAAGCTGACCGACCTCTACTTCGACCAGAAGGCGGGCGGCAGCGCCGCCAGCAGCTGGGTGGTTCTCAATCGCATCACCGGCGGGAACCCCAGCCAGATCCTGGGCAGCATCAAGGCCGAGGGACAGGTGTACGTCATCAACCCCAACGGCATCCTCTTCGGGGGATCGTCCCAGGTGAACGCGGGGACCCTGGTCCTGTCGGGGCTCGATCTCCCCACCCTCAAGCTCTCGGGCGTGGCGGTCCCGGAGAGCAACTACCCCTCGTGGAGCCAGGCCTTCCTGGATCCCGCCAGCACTTCTCTCTACAGCCTCTCCTTCGCCTCGACGCCGTCGACCAGCGGCTCGGTGGACATCGAGCCCGGAGCGCAGATCACCGCCGCCACCGGCGGCCGGGTGTTGCTCGCCGGCCTGACCGTCACCAACCAGGGCTCCATCCTGGTACCCGACGGCCAGGTGTTCCTGGTCGCCGGCTCCAGGGTCACCCTGACCGCGGACAACAGCACCAACGGACCGCGCGGGGTCGCCCTCGACTACGCCCAGAGCGACCTCGGCGGCGGGGTGGTCACCAACGCACCCGGCGCCATCATCTCGGCTCCCCTGGGAACGGTGGGCATGATCGCCCAGTCGACGAACCAGGACGGGACCCTCACCCTGACCACCGGTGCCCAGGTGAACGGCGTCGTCTTCCTGGGGGCGAGCGCCGGGTGCAGCAGCGGGCCCTGCACCACCTCCTTCGGGCCCGGGAGCGTGACCCAGATCCTTCCCGACGTGGGCGGGCAGAAGGTCCTGGGCTCGGGCGCGGCCTTCACCCCGTCGCAGATCAACGTCAGCGGCGACGTGATCGACGTGCTCGACGGGGCCACCCTCTACGCGCCGGCGGGCGGGATCGCCCTCAACGCGCAGATGACCACGACCGTGGCGCCCGCGGTGACCGACCCGAGCAAGCCCGGCTACGATCCCGTCCTGGCGGACGATACCCGGATCTACCTGGCGCCGGGCTCCCGGCTGGACGTGTCGGGCCTCACCGACGTCCAGGTCGCCATGGAGCAGAACGTCGTCCGGGGCGAGCTCCGGGCCAACGAGCTCCGCGACAATCCGGTGCTCCGGGACAGCCCGTTGCGCAGCCAGACGGTGTACTTCGACGTGCGGCAGGGCGCGAGCCTGGTCGGTGGCAGCGGTGTCGCCGACCTGGGCGGCTACCTGAACCTCCTCGAGCGAGACGTCTCCCAGCTCATGACCAACGGGGGGACGGTCTCGCTCACCGCCAGCCAGGTGATCACGCGCCAGGGCTCGATCATCGATCTCTCCGGCGGCAGTCTCCAGTACCTGCCCGGCTACGTGAAGAGCACCTACCTCATCGATTCCTCGGGCCAGCGCGTGCCCATCGAGCAGGCGCTGGCCGGCGTCGCCTACGTGGGGATGGACGGGGACTTCGTGGTGAGCCACGCGCGCTGGGGCATCTCCCAGAGCTACACCTCGGCGCTGTCGCGGGCGGTGGCGCAGTACCAGCTCGGCTACGAGCAGGGAGGCAGCGCCGGGACCCTGACCATCGGGACCGCCAGCCCGGTCTGGTACTCGCAGGCCGCGCTGCCCGGGGTCCCCGCGCCGCCGAACCCGTCGGCCACCGGGGCGGTCCGGGTCCTCGACGGCTCGATCGTCGCCACCACCGTGGTCGGGCCCAACCAGCGGGAGCTGCCCTCCAGCTCCGTGGACCCGAACGACCTGACCCAGATCTGGAGGTACCAGCCCGGGGGGGCCACCCTCAACCTCAACCAGTCCGGCGACGTGACCTTCGTCGATTCCCAGACGATCGAGCTGCCCTCGAGCTTCGCCCCGGACACGCCCGTCGCCAGCTCCCTCTACTACCAGGCGCTGGCGCTCCCCACCTCCTGGTTCGGGGGGACATTCAAGTCCCTGCACGTCGCGTCCGGCAGCGACCCCGACCTGTACGCCAGCGGCCTGCCCCAGGACAACTGGGGGACCATCGAGCGGGCCCCTGGCGGACACCTCACCATCCCCGCCGGCGTGGTGCTGGACCTCGGGGAGGGAGGCTCCTTCAGCTTCTCGGGGAAGGAGGCCGACATCGAGGGTTCCATCGTCGCGCCGGGAGGATCGGTGAGCCTCACCGCCCTGCAGAAGACCGGCACCTCGGTCGACTCCACCGAGGTGCACATCGGCTCGGGCGCCCAGATCGACGTGGCCGGTCGCTACACCAACGACTTCGTCGACGGCATCGACCAGCCCTACCAGGCCCTCGTCGGCGGCACCGTCTCCCTCAAGAGCCTCCAGGTGCTCGTCGACCAGGGCTCGACCATCGACGTCTCTGGCGGAGCGCGGCTCGACGTCAAGGGCAGCACCCTGACCGCCGGGAAGGCCGGGTCCATCAGCATCAACGTCGGCGCCTACCCGGCGGAGGGGGGAGACCCGACCCTCCAGGACGAGCCGTACTCCGGGACCCTGTTGCTCGCCGGGGACCTGCGGGGCTACGCCCTCTCCCCGGCTCGGGACGGGGCGCCATCCCTGGGCGGCAAGCTGTCCATCACCACGGGAAGCGACGTCGTGATCGGAGGCTCGGGGACGCCACCGGGCGGGTTCGGTTCGGCCTTCTTCACCCAGGGGGGGTTCGCGTCGTACTCCATGGTCGGCGGGCTCGGCCTGGAGGTGGCCAGCGACGCGGTCCTCGCACCCGTGGCGGAGTCGTTCACGCTTCCGCCGGCCACGGCCGCGACGCTGCCGAGCGGCACCAGGCTCTACGACGTGGCCGGCCGAGGATCCTCGGGGGATCACCCCACCTCGCTCACCCTCTCGACCCACTACACCACCAGCGGCACCGCCGCCGTCATCCACGACCTGACGCTGGACCCCGGCGCGACCATCCAGATGGTGCCCGGCTCGACCGTGCAGCTCCTGGCGGACGGTGCGGCCATCGTCTCCGGGGCGGACGGGGATCCTCGCCCCACGACCGTCGAGGCCGCCGGGGGATCGATCGTGCTGAGCGGCTCCACCGTCCAGCTCCTGGGGGACTCGAGGCTCCTCGCTCCCGGGTACCTCTTGAGCTCCCTGGGGAGCAACAACGTCCACGTCAGCACGGTGGAGGCCGGTGGAAACGTCAGCGTCACCGCCACCAGCTCGATCACGGTCGGAACCTCGGCGCTCGTCGACGTGTCGGGGCTGAGCGCCGTTGCCGACCTGGGCGCAGGCCCCGGCTCGGGCAGCCGCTACCAGGCGCAGCGGGTCGACGGCGACGCCGGGACGGTGACCCTCTCGGCGCCCTCGGGCCTGGTGGCTGGGTCGCTGCGGCTGTCCGAGGGTCCCGCCGCGACCGGGGGCAGCTCGCTCACCATCTCCTCGACCGGCCAGTCCGGCCTGGCCGTGTTCGAGAGCGGCAGCGGCGCGCCGGGCTCGCTCAACGTCGCGGTGGGCTCGGTCGATGCCTCGGGCGCCGCCAACGTCACGCTGGGGGCGATCACGGCCACCTCCACCCCCGGCTTCGACAACTCCAACGCCATCCAGCTCCTGGGGAACGTGAGCCTGGAGTCCAGCCGGTCGCTCACCCTCCTGGCGCCGATCCTGGGCACGCCGCTGGGCTCGGACTACTCGGTCACCCTGAAGTCGGCGTACGTCTCGCTGGGCCAGCCCTACACCCCGCTGGCAGGCGACATCGGGACCCCGGCCTCCGCCGGCACCGGGCACCTGGAGGTGGACGCCGGGCTGGTGGACGTCTCCGGCGTCCTCATGCTGACTGGCACCTCGGCCTACGGCGGGTTCGCCACGGCCCGCTTCGTGGCCCAGGGTGACATCCGCCTGTCCGATCCCTCCGGGAGCCTGGGGAGCCCGGGCCTCTTCTCCAGCGGCTCGCTGGAGTTCGACTGCGCACAGCTCTACGTGGCCTCGCGGGCGCACGCCACCGGATCGACGACCAGCCTCGCGCGGGCGGCCGACGATCCGGGCGTGCTCATCCAGGCCGGAACGAGCATCACCGTGCAGGGCAACGGGAACCCGGCCCCGGTGCCGTTCTCCTTCGGGGAGCGGCTCACCCTGGAGGCGCCCGACATCGACCAGGGCGGGGTGGTGCGCGCTCCGCAGGGCGAGGTGCAACTCCTGGCCAGCCACTCGGTCACGCTCGAGCCCGGCAGCATCACCTCCGCCTCGCTGGAGGGGGCGACCGTCCCCTTCGGCCCGGTGCAGACCGGAGGCGTCTTCAACGGCTACGACCAGGCGGGCCAGGCGCCGGAGAAGTCGGTGACCCTGAAGGCGCCGACCGTGACGGTGAAGCCAGGAGCCACGATCGACGTGTCGGGCGGGGGCGACCTCCTCGGCTATCTCTTCACGCCGGGGAACGGCGGCTCGAGCGACCTTCTCGATTCCGGGTACGCCATCGTGCCCAGCCTGGGCTCCGGTCCGGCCCCGCTGGGCGGCACCGCGGCGCTCGAGAACGCGAGCCTCGCGCCGCAGCAGTCCGTCTACCTGCAGGGCGTGCCGGGGCTCAAGGACGGCTTCTACACGCTCCTGCCCGGCCACTACGCGCTCCTGCCGGGCGCCTACTTCCTCGAGCCACAGAGCGGCGCATTCGCCTCGACCTCGGCCACGGTCACCCGTGCCGACGGCGCCGTGGTCGCGAGCGGATACGAGACCTACGGCTCGAATGCCATCGCCAACCCGGTCTGGAGCCGGTTCGTGGTCATGCCGCGGGGCGTCTTCGGACAGTACAGCGAGATCGACACCTACTCCTTCGACGCGGTGGCGGCGGGGCTGGCCAGCGACGCCGGGGTGTTCGTTCGGGTCCCGAACGACGCCGGGAACGCGGCCATCGTGGCCAGCACCAGCCTCACCCTCGAGGGGACGGGCAAGTTCCAGGCGGGCCCGGGGGGCGTGCTCGGCGACCTGGACATCGCGGCGCCGAAGATCGCGGTGCTGGCAGGCGGGGCCACGGCGCCCGACTCCAGCTACGTCACCCTCGACGCGACGGCGCTCGAGAACTTCGGCGCCGGGAGCATCCTCCTGGGAGGGCTCCGGACACCCAGCGCCAGCGGCACGGTGGTGACCGTGAGCGCCAGCCAGGTCATCGTGGACACGCAGGGAACGACCTTGACCGTCCCGGAGCTCATCCTGGCGGCCAAGGCCGATCCCAGCAACCCCAGCTCGGTCTGGATCAAGGACGGTAGCTCGATCCAGGCCACGGCCGGGACCGCGGCGGCCCGCTTCGACCCGAGCACGCTCATCCTGGGCACGAGCGCCGATCCGGCCAGCGCCGACGGCGCGCTGGTTCGCCTCTCCGCCGGCCCGCGCGTGGGGATCGTCCGGACCAATCCGGCCGGGACCGGCGTCCTGGAGATCGACGGCGCGAGCCTCAGCGCGCAGGACTCCCTGACGCTGGACGGGAGCGGGAACATCGAGCTCGCCCCGAGCGCCGTCCTGTCGAGCCGCCAGCTCGATCTCGCCTCCCGGATCGTGAACCTCGGGCAGGTGCCCGCCGGCACCGCCGGCACCGTGCTCTCCGCCGACACCCTCTCCCGGCTGGGCTCCCTGGCCGACCTGCTCATCCGCGGCTACGGCGCGGTGCAGGTCTTCGGCGACGTTTCGCTCGGCAGCCGCGACCCGGCGTCCGGGGTGCCGAGCCTGAAGAGCCTGACCATCGACACGCCCCTCCTGCAGGGCCTGGTCGACGGCACCGGACAGGCCGCGAACGACTCCATCACCGCCG
>Ga0335069_10011832_pt1 | contig 12294 bp, 6 predicted proteins | sample Lox_Sample_11_FD_206714 | JGI IMG/M metagenome (GOLD analysis project Ga0335069, IMG submission 206714) | Soil microbial communities from Loxahatchee National Wildlife Refuge, Florida, United States - Lox_Sample_1.1 | ecosystem: Environmental > Terrestrial > Soil > Wetlands | place: USA: Florida...
CTGCGGCCGCCCCACGTTCGCGGCGACCTTGAACTCCCGCACCATCCGGTCGACGATGATCTCCAGGTGCAGCTCGCCCATCCCCGAGATGATCGTCTGCCCCGTGTCGTGGTCCACGTGCACGCGGAAGGTGGGGTCCTCCTCCGCGAGCTTCTGCAGCGCGCCGCCGAGCTTGTCCTGGTCCGCCTTCGTCTTGGGCTCGATGGCGACGTCGATCACCGGCTCCGGGAAGCGCATCGCCTCCAGGATGATCGGCTGCTTCTCGTCGGCCAGCGTGTCGCCGGTCCGCGTGTCGCGGAGCCCGATGACGGCCGCGATGTCGCCCGCGCGGACCTCCTCGATCTCCTCGCGCTTGTTGGCGTGCATCTGGAGCAGCCGGCCCACCCGCTCCTTCTTGTCGCGCACCGCGTTGTACATGTACGAGCCCGCGTGCAGCACGCCCGAGTACACCCGGATGAACGTCAGCTTCCCGACGAACGGGTCGGTCATGATCTTGAACGCCAGCGCCGCGAACGGCTCGTCGTCCGACGCCTTCCGGCACGCCTTCGTCTCGGTGTGGTGCTGGAGGTGGCCCTCGACCGGCTTGATGTCCGCCGGGCTCGGCAGGAAGTCCACCACCCCGTCCAGCAGCGGCTGCACGCCCTTGTTCTTCGCGGCCGCGCCGCAGAAGATCGGGACGAAGTTGTGCGTGACCACCGCCTTGCGGATCGCCGTCCGGACCTCGTCGTCCGACAGGTCGTGGTCGTTCAGGTACTTCTCGAGCAGGTGGTCGTCGGCCTCGACCGCGGCCTCGATCAGCTCGCGCCGCAGCGTCTCCACCCGCTCCTTCATCGCCGCCGGCACCGGCCCCTCGTGGAACTTCTGCCCGAGGGACGCCTCGTCGTACACGACCTCGCAGCGGCGGATGACGTCGATCACGCCGGTGAACAGCTCGCCCGAGCCGAGCGGGATCTGGACCGGGTACGCCTTCGCGCCGAGCCGCTCGCGGATCTCGCCGACGACGTTCTCGAAGTCGGCGCCGACGCGGTCCATCTTGTTCACGAACGCCACGCGCGGGACGTTGTACCGGTCCGCCTGGCGCCACACCGTCTCCGACTGCGGCTCCACGCCGCCCACCGCGCAGAAGACCGCGATCGCGCCGTCGAGCACCCGGAGGCTCCGCTCCACCTCGACGGTGAAGTCCACGTGCCCCGGCGTGTCGATGATGTTGATCTGGTAGGGGATGCCGTTCCGGGTCCACTCGGTCGTGGTCGCCGCGGACGTGATCGTGATCCCCCGCTCCTGCTCCTGCTCCATCCAATCCATCGTCGCCGTGCCGTCGTCCACTTCACCGATCTTGTAGGTGCGCCCGGTGTAGTAGAGGATCCGCTCGGTCGTAGTCGTCTTCCCGGCATCGATGTGGGCCATGATGCCGATGTTCCGCATTCTATCGAGAGGCGTGTTCCGCGCCATAAGCTCCCAATTCAGCCAGCAAAAATGCGGGGCGACCGTCCGCGCACGATGCGCAGGTCTCGCTCCGCCGGCGTCCGGGGTTCCCCCCGGACGGAGACCGCTTGTGGCAGCGGTCCTATCTTGTTCGCGCTAAGGGTTTACCACCGGTAGTGGGCGAACGCCTTGTTCGCCTCGGCCATCCGGTGCGTATCCTCTTTCTTCTTGATCGTGTTGCCTTCGCCCTTGGACGCGGAGACCAGCTCGTTGGCGAGCCGGTCGGCCATCGTCTTCTCGCCCCGGGCGCGGCTGTAGTCGATCAGCCACCGCATCCCCAGCGCCGTGCGCCGCTCCGGCCGCACCTCGACCGGGACCTGGTAGGTCGCGCCGCCCACCCGCCGGCTCTTCACCTCGACCACCGGCTTGGCGTTGCTCAGCGCCTGCTTGAACACGTTCACGCCGGGCTGCCCGGTGCGCTGCTCGATCAGATCCATCGCCGAATAAAAAATGCCCTCGGCCACCGACTTCTTGCCGCGGCGCATCAGGTTGCAGATGAACTTCGACACCGTCTGGCTGTCGTAGCGCGGGTCGGCCGGAACCGCGCGCCGCACCATCCGCGGACGCCGGCTCACTTGGCCGCCTTGGGCGCCTTCGCCCCGTACTTCGACCGGCTCTTCTTGCGCTCGCCCACGCCCGCGGCGTCGAGCGTGCCGCGAATGATGTGGTAGCGCACGCCCGGCAGGTCCTTCACGCGGCCGCCCCGGATCAGGACGATCGAGTGCTCCTGCAGGTTGTGCCCTTCGCCGGGGATGTAGGCCGTCACTTCGAAGCCGTTGGTGAGCCGGACCCGCGCGACCTTGCGCAACGCGGAGTTCGGCTTCTTCGGCGTCGTCGTGTAGACGCGGGTGCAGACCCCGCGCTTCTGCGGGTTGCCCCTGAGCGCCGGCGCCTTCTCCTTCGCCTCTACCGAACGCCGGCCCGCACGGACCAGCTGATTGATCGTCGGCATAACCCCCAGCACACGCACAAGAATAAACGGGCGGCCCACTTCGGCCGCAGACGTAGGAACTTACCCGGGGCGCCAAAGTGGGTCAAGGGAGCTTCCGCCGGCTCGCGCCAAACCCGCGCCGGGACGCCGGCTTCCGGGGCCGGGACGGCGCGAGCCCCGCCCCGGCACGCCGGGACGGGGCTCGGAAACGCCGCGGCCTGCCTGGCTTACTGCAGGCGCTTGATCTCGACCCGCATGTTCAGGCGCCGGCCCGCCGGGGTGCGGTTGCTGGCGATCGGATGCGCCGACCCGTACCCGCGGGCCGTGAGACTGGCCGCGGGGACGCCCCGGCTCACGAGGTACGCCGTCACGTTGTCGGCGCGCTGCTGGGACAGCTCGATGTTCCGCAGGCGCGGGCCGATGGTGTTCGTGTAGCCCGCCACCTCCCAGTGCGCGTCGGGCATGCCCTTCATGGCCGCGGCGATGCGGTCCAGCTCCAGCTTCGCGGCCGGCAGCACCTCGGCGCGGTTGGGGCGGAAGTTGACGTTGCGGAGCACGAGGGCCGCTCCCCGGGCCGTCGGCAGCGGCGCCGCCTGCGCCGTGTCCGCCCTGACCGGCTGCGGCGCCGGCCTGGCCGCGACCACGGCGCATCCCGTGGCGTCGACCTGGGTTCCGGGGGCGGTGTTGGGGCACCGATCCAGGTAGTCCGGCACGCCGTCGTGGTCGCTGTCCACCGGGCAGCCGTTGGCGTCCACCGGGCGCGCGTTCGCCGGCGTGTTCGGACAGCGGTCGAGGTAGTCGGCCACGCCGTCGTTGTCGCTGTCCACCGGGCAGCCGTTGGCGTCCACCGGGCGGGCGTTCGCCGGCGTGTTCGGGCAGCGGTCGAGGTAGTCGGCTACACCGTCGCCGTCGCTGTCCACCGGGCAGCCGTTGGCGTCCACCTGCACGCCGGCCGGGGTGTTCACGCAGCGATCGAGGTAGTCCGGCACGCCGTCCTGGTCGCTGTCCACCGGGCAACCCAGGGCGTCGACCTGCACGCCCGACGGCGTGTTCGGGCACTTGTCCAGGCCGTCCGGGACGCCGTCGTTGTCGCTGTCGATCGGGCAGCCGCGGGCGTCGACGATCGCGCCCTGCGGCGTGTTCGGGCAGCGGTCGGCCTTGTCCGGCACGCCGTCCCCGTCGCTGTCCTGCGGCGGGCCGCCGCCGAGGAACCAGGAGAAGCCGACGGTCCCGATACCCTCGAACGCGGCGTTCGGGAACGCGTCCGTCGAGAACTTCTCGTATTGCTCCCGGGCCTCCAGGCGCAGCGCCAGCTTCTCGCCCAGCGACTGGCGCAAACCCACGCCCGCGTGGACGCCGTACTGGCTCGTGGCCCGGTAGCTCTTCCAGCGGAGGCTCGTGACGCCGCCGCCGAGGGTCAAGAACGGGCTGGTGCCCGCGTTGATGTTCGGCGTCCAGGTGATGGCGCCGAACGGCTCAATCACGGTCGTGGACGAGACATAGCCGACGCCCGTCCCGGCGCTCAGGTTCCAGTGGGTGCCGATGTTGTAGCCCAGGCGCACGACGGCTCCCGGCGCGACGCGCCCGGCTGAAGACTGGAGGCCGGCGGCGATCAACCCCTGCACCTGCTGGTCGAGGTAGGTCCCGCCAACGCCCACGCTCAGCTCCCAGCTGCCCTCGCGATGCGGACCCGCCGCCGGTGTCGTCGCAGCGGCCGGTTGCTCCTGCGCCGGCGCCACCCCTGCGAGGCACGCCGCCAACGCCAGAACACCCATCACGATTCGGTAGCGCATCTGTTCTCCCGAGCGAGAGCCGCTTCCTGCCAAGGCGTTCCTGGGGAATGCACTAACGAATACCGAGCCGGGCCGCCTTCCGCCAGATAGGGCCGTCGTGGAGCAGCGAGTATCTTCTCCCGCGATGGACGCGACGGTGCTGAGCGTCTTCGGTGTGGTGTACGCCGGGATGCTGCTCGGCGAGGTCCCCGGTCCGGCCCTCGACCGGGCCGGCGTCGCCCTCCTGGGCTGCGGGCCTGAACCGCCGGCCGCTCGTCGCCGGCCGGACTGCTCGGAGCCTCGCGCCACCCGCCGTCAAGCCGGCCGCGGAGGCCGCCTAACGCCCCCCTGACGCCGGACCGTATGTTGGCGGCATGGACACGCCTCGCCGTTCCGGCCACTCGCCGCGCGGCGGCACCGGCGCCCGGTCGCTGCACCCGCCACGCCGCCGCACCATTCAGCTGGCCATCGCCCTGCTGCCGCTCGCGGGCTGCGCCCGTCCCTCGGTGCTGCTCGAGTTCCCCGCCGCGCCGCCGGTGGCCGCCGCCCGGAGGGAGCCGTGCCGGACGGGCACCCTGCCTGACAGCCTCATGCCCGATTCCCAGACCATCTACATCCACGCGTTCCTGCCCGACACCAGCGCCCGCCTCCTGCTGCCGCAGGCGGACCTGCTGGCCCAGCGTGCGGGCCGGCGGCTGCGCCTGCTGCTGGGGAGCGGCACGGAGACACCACCGCGCGGCGAGCCGGTAGTGACCTGGAGGAACGACCTCCAGGGCAACGTGGCGGTGGTGGCGCACCGGGATGGCCGCATGACGTGGCAGGAGCTCCTGCCGATGCCGATTCCCGACACGCTCCCCACGCGGCTCGTCGCCCGCGCGCTCGACGCCATGGTCGCGCACGGCGAAGGCGTCACGTGGTCAGCCGAATCCCCGCGCGATTCCGTCGCGGTCCGGCTGGGTCTCGACGTCACTCCCCAGCCGTCCTACGGCACGGCGGTCGGATTCGGATTCCCCGTCTTCACGCTGCGCCGTCCGGCCGAAACGCGACCGGAGCTCGTCTCGCATCCTCCGCTTCGCTATCCCGACGACTTGCGCGACGCCGGCGTGAGCGGCCGCGTGACCATCGAGGCCATCATCGACACGACCGGGCGGCCCGAGCCCGGCAGCCTGCGCGACCTCTTCCCCGCCGGGCAGGCGCCGCTCACGGGATGGGAGCTGGACGCCTACCGTTCGTTCGTGCGGGAGGCGATCGCGACGCTGCGTGCCTCCCGGTTCAAGCCGGGGGTCATCGCCGGCTGTGCCGCGCGCGTGCGCGTGCAGATCCCGATGCGCTTCTCGGCGTCCGGCGCGCCGTAGACCGCCGGCACTGCAATGCCGCGGGCACGGCCGCTAGCTTGACCTTGCCATGAGCGACCACGGACCGCAGCCCGCGTTCGACCCGTCCGCCGACGACGTGCGCGCCATGGGCCGGGCGGCGGCCGACTGGATCGCCGCGCACTTCGCCGGCCTCGGCGACGTGCCGGTCATCCCCGACATCACGCCGGCGCGGACCTTCGCCCTGTTCGCCGAGCCGCTGCCGGACCACCCGACGCCGTGGCCGGCGCTGTTCGAGCGGTTCGCGCGGGAGGTGGTCCCCAACAGCTTCCACCTGCCGAGCCCGCGCTACTTCGGCCTGATGAACCCGACGCCGCTGCCCATCGCGGTGTTCGCCGACGCGATGGCGGCGGCGCTCAACCAGAACGTGGGCGCCTGGCACCACAGCCCGGCCGCGACCGGCGTCGAGCGCGCCGTGATCCGCTGGCTGTGCGAGCTGGCGGGGTATCCGGCGGGCGCCTTCGGCAGCCTCACGCCGGGCGGCTCGCTCGCCAACACGACCGGGCTCAAGATCGCGCTCGCGGCCAGGTTCCCGCAGAGCACGACGGCCGGCGTGTGGGGCCTGCCGCGGCGCCCGGTGCTCTACGCCTCGACGGAGGCCCACTTCTCGATCGCCAAGAGCGCGAACATCCTGGGCCTCGGCGGCGACGCCGGACTGAGGAAGGTCCCGGTGGACGGCGACTCCCGGCTCGACGTCGCGGAGTTGCGCCGGATGGTCGCCGCCGACCGCGCGGCCGGCCTGGCGCCGTTCTGCGTCGTGGGCATCGCGGGCGTCACCAGCAACGGCGTGGTGGACCGGCTCGACGCGATCGCCGATGCGGCGCGCGACCTGGACCTGTGGTTCCACGTGGACGCCGCGTACGCGGCCGGCGGGCTGATGAGCGCGAAGCTCCGGTCCCGGTTCTCGGGGATCGAGCGCGCCGACTCGATCACGATGGACCCGCACAAGTGGTGGTTCATGCCCTACGCGTGCGGCGCGATCCTCACCCGCGACGGCGAGGCGGGCCGGCGCGCGTTCTGGTCCGACGCCGTCTACATCCCGCAGACGGACGACGCCATCGAGTTCCGGGACCACGGCCTCGCGGGCTCGCGGCCCTTCAACGCGCTGAAGCTGTGGATGGCGATGCAGATGGTCGGGCGGCTCGCGTACGCGCGCATGGCCGAGGAGCAGGTGGCCCTGACCGAGCGGTTCGTCGCCGAGCTCACCCGCGACCGTGATTGGGAAGCCGTGACGCCCGTAGATACGGCGATAGCAGCGGTTCGGTATACGGGGAAGTTGCCAGACGCCGAGTTGCGCAGTGGTTCCCAGATCGACGGACTTCAGGATCAGATCGTCGCGCGCGTGCTTGCCAAGCGGCGCTGGTGGATTTCGCCCACCACCACGGTCGGCAAGCGCGCGATCCGGGTGATGGTGATCAGCTACCTGACGCGGTGGCAGCATCTCGAGGAACTCATCGGCGAACTGAGAAGGGCGGCGAGCGAAGCGTGAGAAGCCATCTGCGAGCGACGGCGATCGCGGCCCTGCTGGCGGCCGCGTGGCTCCCGGCGGCATGGGCCCAGGGGATCCGGGTACCCGGCGACGTCGAGGCCAACGTGCGGGCCAGGGTGGACAACGGGTGGAACGTCGGGATCGTGGTGGGCGTGGTGGACGGCACGGGCGCGCGGTACTTCGCCTACGGCCGCACGGCACGGGTGGGGGGCCAACCGGTGAACGAGCGCACGGTCTACGAGATCGGCTCGATCACGAAGGTGTTCACCGCGACGGTCCTGGCCGACATGATGGTGCGCGGCGAGGTCGGGCTCGACGACCCGGTGCAGCGCTACCTGCCCGACTCGGTGCACGTGCCCAGCCGGTCGGGGCACGTCATCACGCTCCGCCTCCTCGCGGCGCAGCGCTCCGGGCTGCCGCGCATGCCGAGCAACTTCGCGCCGGCGAATCCGGACAACCCGTTCGCCGACTACGACGCGGCTCGGCTGTACGCGTTCCTCGACGGGTACACGCTGCCCCGCGACCCGGGCGCGAGCTACGAGTACTCGAATCTGGGCGTGGGGTTGCTGGGCCTCGCGCTCGCGCGCCACGCCGGCACCAGCTACGAGACCATGGTCCTGCGGCGCGTGATCGGGCCGCTGCACATGGCCGACACGCGGATCACGCTGACGAGCGATCTCCGCGCGCGGCTCGCCCACGGCTACGACGGCGAGAAGGAGGTGGGCAACTGGGACCTCGGCGCGCTCGCCGGCGCAGGGGCCCTCCGCTCGACGGCCGCGGACATGGCGACGTTCGTGGCCGCCGCGTCCGGGCTCGCGCGGACACCTCTCGACTCCGCATTCCGGCTGACCGAGGTCGTCGAATTCGACGCCGGGCCCGGCATGCGGATCGGCCTGGGCTGGCACGTCATCGGTCCCGACAGCTCCGCCGTGTTCTGGCACAACGGCGGCACCGGGGGCTACCGATCGTTCATCGGCTTCGACCCGCGGCGGAAGATCGGCGTCGTCGTGCTCTCGAACTCCACGCTCAGCATCGACGACATCGGCTTCCACATCCTCAACGCCGCGTCGCCGCTCATGACGGTGCGGGCGACCATCGCGCTGCCCGCCGATTCGCTCGATGCCTACGTGGGCGACTACCGGCTCGCTCCCACCTTCGTCCTCAGCATCCGGCGGGTCGGCGACGGCCTGGTCGCGCAGGCGACGGGCCAGGGCGCCAATCCGATCTATCCGTCGGCCAGGGACGAGTTCTTCCTGAAGGTCGTGGACGCGCAGATCAGCTTCGTGCGGGATTCCACCGGGAAGGTCGCCTCGCTGGTGCTGCATCAGGCTGGGCGGAACATGCCGGCGCCGCGGACGCCGTGAGTCCCGGGTCCTCCCGTACACCCGCAGCGCCGCCACCGACATGAGGCCGTAGACGAAAGCGCCCGGGGATCGCTCCCCGGGCGCGCGTGACGTCCAGCCCTACTCTTCGGTCGTCAGCCCCGCCAGCTCCGGCGCCGCGGGCATGCCCAGCGGCTCCGCGGGCGGCGGCGGCGGCTCGAAGCCTTCCGGCGGCTCCACGTCGATCTCGTGGTAGCGGTAGATGCCGGTGCCCGCCGGAATCAGGTGCCCGATGATGATGTTCTCCTTGAGGCCCAGCAAGTCGTCGCGCGCCCCGCGGATGGCCGCGTCGGTCAGCACGCGGGTCGTCTCCTGGAAGCTCGCGGCCGAGATGAACGACTGGGTCGTGAGGCTCGCCTTCGTGATCCCCAGCAGCAGCGGCTCGGCCGAGGCGGGCTTGCCGTTCTTGCGGGTCACCCGCGTGTTCGCTTCGCGGAAGACCACCTTGTCCACGTGCTCGCCCTCGAGGAACTCGGTGTCGCCCGGGTCCTGGATGCGGACCTTCTGCAGCATCTGCTTGACGATCACGCCGATGTGCTTGTCGTTGATCTTCACGCCCTGCAGCCGGTAGACCTCCTGCACTTCGTTGAGGAGGTACTCCTGCACCGCCCGCGGGCCCTTGATCTGCAGGATGTCGTGCGGGTTCACCGGGCCCTCGGTGAGGCGGTCGCCCGCCCGCACCCGGTCGCCCTCGTGGACGCGCAAGTGCTTGCCGGCGGGCACCTCGTACAGCAGGGGCTCGACCGACTCGTCCGACACCACGGAGCCGTCCTTCAGCGTCCGGATGTGGTGCACCAGGATCTCGCGCTTGCCGCGCTTGATCTCGCCGAACCGCACCACCCCGTCGATCTCGGAGATGGTGGCCGGGTCCTTGGGCCGGCGCGCCTCGAACAGCTCCGCCACCCGCGGCAGGCCGCCGGTGATGTCGCGCGTCTTGTACGCCTCGCGGCTGATCTTCGCCAGCGTCTGGCCGGCGCTCGCCTCGTCGCCGTCGTCCACCAGCAGCTGCGCGCCCTCGGGCACCACGAAGTCGCGGACCTTCTTCTCCTTGCCGCCCTTGGTCTGCACGATCTCGATGTGCGGGTGCAGCTTCTTCTCGCGGTCCTCGATGATCACCCGCTGCCGCAGGCCCGTGAGCTCGTCGAACTCCTCGCGAATCGTCTCGTCGTCCACGATGTCGCGGAACCGCACCGTGCCCTGCAGGTCGCTGATGATCGGCGTGGTGTACGGGTCCCAGGTGAACAGGATGGCGTCGCGCTTGACCATGTCGCCGTCCGACACCTGCAGCGTGGCGCCGAGCGGGACCTGGAAGCGGGAGCGGACCCGGCCGTCGTCGCCGGTCAGGATGAGCTCGCCGTCGTGCTTGGTGACGATGCGCTGCTTGTCGGCCGACTCCACGAACTGGAGGCGGTCGCCGTACTCCACCGTGCCCTCCAGCTTGCTCTTCCGGACGGTCACCTCGGCGATGCGCGCCGCCGTGCCGCCGATGTGGAACGTCCGCAGCGTCAGCTGCGTGCCCGGCTCGCCGATGGACTGCGCGGCCAGGATGCCGACGGCCTCGCCGATGTCCACCATGTCCATCGTGGCCAGGTTGCGGCCGTAGCACATCCGGCACAGCCCGCGCTTGGACTCGCAGGTCAGCACGGAGCGGATGCGCACGTCCTCGATGCCGGCGTCGTCGATCGCCTGCGCGGTGGCCTCGTCGATCAGGCCGCCCGCCGCCACCAGCACCTTGGGGTCGCCGTGCTCGTCCATCTCGTGCGGGTCGAAGATGTCGTCCGCCGCCACGCAGCCCACGATGCGCTCCGACAGCGGCTCGACGATGTCCTCGCCCTCCTTCAGCGCCTGGACGTCGAGCCCCAGCACCGTGCCGCAATCCTCCTCGCTGATCGTGACGTCCTGCGCCACGTCCACGAGGCGCCGCGTGAGGTAGCCGGCGTCGGCGGTCTTCAGGGCCGTGTCGGCCAGGCCCTTCCGCGCGCCGTGCGTCGAGATGAAGTACTCGAGCACCGACAGCCCCTCGCGGAAGTTCGAGCGGATCGGGCTCTCGATGATCTCGCCGATGCCGCCGGTCAGCTTCTTCTGCGGCTTCGCCATCAGGCCGCGCATGCCGGCCAGCTGGCGGATCTGGTCGCGCGAGCCGCGCGAGCCGGAATCGAACATCATGAACACCGGGTTGAAGCCGCCCTTCGCCCCGCCCATGCCGCGCACCATCTCGTCGGCGATGTCGTTGTTGGCGTGGGTCCAGGCGTCGATCACGCGGTTGTAGCGCTCGCCGTTGGTGATCGAGCCGCTCTGGTACGCCTTCTGGAAGCGCTGGATGCGCTCCTCGGCGGCGGTCAGGAGCTTCTGCTTCGCCTCCGGGATCTGCAGGTCCTCGATGCCGATCGAGATCCCGCCCAGCGTCGCGAACCCGAAGCCGGCCGACTTCAGCCGGTCGAGGAACTCGACCGTCGGCGCCAGCCCCAGCTGGCGGTACGACTGGAAGACCAGGTCGGAGAGGTTCTTCTTCCGCATGGTCTCGTTCTTGAACTGCAGCTCCTGCGGCAGGATCGCGTTGAACAGCACGCGGCCCACCGTGGTATTCACCCAGCGGCCCTTGCCCGCCACGTCCACCCACCAGAAGCGGATGGGCGTGTGGTGCCGGACCCGCTGGTGGAGCAGCGCCGTCTCCACCTCGGCCATGTCGCCGTACGCCGGCGCCCCGGCCTTGAACGCCTCCGCGAACTCGGCCGGCTCCTTGGTCAGGAAGTAGCAGCCGAGGACCATGTCCTGGCTCGGCTCGGCCACCGGCCGGCCGTCCGACGGCTTCAGGATGTTGTTGCTCGAGATCATCAGCAGCCGGCTCTCCAGCTGCGCCTCGAACGACAGCGGCACGTGCACCGCCATCTGGTCGCCGTCGAAGTCGGCGTTGAACGCCGCGCACACGAGCGGGTGGATGCGGATGGCCTTGCCTTCCACCAGCACCGGCTCGAACGCCTGGATGCCCAGGCGGTGCAGCGTGGGCGCGCGGTTCAGCAGCACCGGGTGGTCCTGGATGATCTCCTCCAGGATCTCGTACACCTCGGGGCTCTCGCGCTCCACGATCTTCTTCGCGCGCTTGACGGTCTCGGCGATGCCCTTCTCGACCAGCTTGTGGATGATGAACGGCTTGAACAGCTCGACCGCCATCGTCTTGGGCAGGCCGCACTGGTGCAGCCGCAGCTCCGGGCCCACCACGATGACCGAGCGGCCCGAGTAGTCCACGCGCTTGCCGAGCAGGTTCTGCCGGAACCGGCCCTGCTTGCCCTTCAGCATGTCGGACAGCGACTTGAGCGGGCGCTTGCCGCGGCCGCGGATCGCCTTGCTGCGGCGGCCGTTGTCGAACAGCGCGTCCACGGCCTCCTGCAGCATCCGCTTCTCGTTGCGCAGGATGACTTCCGGCGCGCGGTGCTGCATCAGCTTCTGCAGCCGGTTGTTGCGGTTGATCACCCGGCGGTAGAGGTCGTTGAGGTCGCTGGTCGCGAACCGCCCGCCGTCCAGCGGCACCAGCGGCCGGAGGTCGGGCGGGATCACGGGGATCACGTCCAGGATCATCCACGCCGGGTTGTTGCGGACGTCGCCGCTCTCCCCGGAGTTGCGGAACGCGTCCACGACCTTGAGCCGCTTCAGCAGCTGCTTCTTGCGGTGCTGGCTGGTCTCGGTGCCCACCTCGCCGCGCAGCCGCTCCGACACCTTGTCCACGTCGAGCCGCTCGAGCAGCGTGCGGAGCGCCGGCGCGCCGATGTCCGCGCGGAACGCCGCGTCGCCCGACTCGCGCGCCTTCTGCCGCAGCGCGAGGTACTCGTCCTCGTCCAGCAGCTGCTTCTCCTCGACCTCCTGC
>Ga0335069_10011833_pt1 | contig 12294 bp, 14 predicted proteins | sample Lox_Sample_11_FD_206714 | JGI IMG/M metagenome (GOLD analysis project Ga0335069, IMG submission 206714) | Soil microbial communities from Loxahatchee National Wildlife Refuge, Florida, United States - Lox_Sample_1.1 | ecosystem: Environmental > Terrestrial > Soil > Wetlands | place: USA...
CGGGTTCTGCTCGCACCTCCGACGCTATCGGTTCGGGGCGGGGATCGTGGCTCGGCCCATTCACGGGCAGCGTGAACCAAAATCGGCTTCCCTGGCCCGGGGCGCTCACCAGACCGATTTGCCCCCCGTGCAGCGCCACCAAACGGCGCGTCAGCGACAACCCCAATCCGGTCCCCTGATGGCGACTATCCGCCACCTGGCCGAAGTCCTGGAAGAGGCGGCCTTGCTCCTCGATCGGAATGCCAACGCCCGTATCCAGGACCGCCATTTCGACGAACGCGGGCGCCGCCGAATCGGACGTGGCGCCTGTCCAGGGTCCGCCATCTTCCGCCAACGGTCGCGCCGACACGGTGACCGAGCCCCCCTCGGGCGTGAACTTGATCGCGTTGCTGAGCAGGTTGAGCAGAATTTGATGGACGCGGGCCGGGTCCGCCTTGACGGCTCCGCATTCGGTGGCAACGGCCCGTTCGAGACGGAGATGCTTGGTGCCTGCCTGTGGCTGCATCACCCCGAGGGCCTGGTCAATCGCACTCGCAACCGCCATCGCCTGGATCTGTAAGCTCAAGCGTCCTGCCTCGACCTTGGCCAAATCCAAGATGTCGGAGATCAGCTGCAGTAGCCGCGTCCCGCTCTCGTACACGTGGCGCACGTACCGGCGCTGGGCGTCGGAGAGCGGCCCGTGCATTTGTGTGAGGAGCATCTCCGAAAAGCCCAGGATCGAGTTCAAGGGTGTCCGCAGCTCGTGCGAGAAATGGGCGAAGAACTGCGAGCGCTGCCGGGCCGCGGCCTTGAGTTCCCCATTGAGGTGCTCGAGCGCTGCCGTGCGTTCGCGGACGCGGGCCTCGAGCGTGTCCGAGTGTTGCTTGAGCCGACGGTAGAGTGCAGCATTCTCTACCGCGATGGTGAAATGGGTGGCCAAAATCGGTAACAGGCGCGTCGCGTCATCCGAGATGCCGCTGCTTTCCTGCTCGTGCAGCGCAATCACGCCCATGCAGCCCCTTTCCGGCCCGAGCGGCGCGGTGAGCAGCGCGGTGGAACCGGGCGGAAACCACCCTGGTGTCTCCGGAGGCAGGTAATGCACGACCTGGACCCGCCCGCTGGAAAACGTCTCCCCGAGCGGACCTGCTTCGGGGTCGATCCGCGGGGCGTCGGGCGTGCCGGGCGGCAACAGCTCTACCGGCCCGTCGGCCACGCAGCGCGCCCGCAGTACCAGCCGCCCGCTGTCTTCGGCTAGATACAGGCTGCAGCCCGTGCCCAGCTCCTCCTGCACGATCCGAAACAGCCGGCGGAAGATTTCTTCCAACTCGGTGCAATCCCGCAAAAGGTCCGACAGTCGGCGGAGCACGGACAGCTCTTGAATCTTCTGCTCGTAGCGTAACGTGACCTCGGCGAGGCCGGTGGCATACAGATCCCGCTCGCGGCGGATACGCGTCAGCTCTGCCCCGCCTTCGGCACCCGCCAGCGCCTCCACACTGGACATTAGTGGATCACCTGCAAGAATTCCGCGACCGCGTCTCGCTCGTTGAGCAGGCCGTCGGTCCAATGGCCGAGCTGCGGCGCATTGATCTTCAACCGCTTCAGAACCTCGTGGTCGGGGAGCGGCACCAACGGGTCCCCGCCCGATCCGATGCCGGCATTCCGGGTAAGGATGTCGGCGATGTGGACGATCGCGGTCGCCGCGCGGTAATCGGGGCTGGCTGCGTTGGGTCGATGGTGAAAACCGATCGGCTCCACGATCGCAGCCGGAAAGCGCCACCGCTCCGCCAACCAGCGCCCGACCTCGGCATGATTGATGTTGAACGCCGCCACTTCCGCTTCGCGGATCAGGCAGGGGCGCTGCAGCGCTAGGCGCGCCGCCTCGGCGTAGTGACGGCCGAAGTAGCGGTCCAGGACAACCTTGCCGACATCGTGCAAGAGGCCGCCGACGAACATGGCCTCGGGATCGATGATGCGGAGCGTCCGCGCCACCAGCCGCGCGGCGACGCCGGTGGCGGCGGCATGGAGCCAGAACAATTCTCGGTCGAAGTACTTGCCGCTCTCCCCCTCGCCCAGGATGTCGAAGACGGTTGAGGCCAGCACCAGATTCTTGACCGTCTCAAACCCGAGCAGAACGATGGCATGATTGATGGTAAGGATCTCTCGCCGGAAGCCATAGAACGCGGAATTGGCTAGCCGCAAGATCCGCGACGCAAGCGATTGATCGCTGCCGATCACACGCGCCAAGTCTCCCGCCGAGGCGTGCTGATCGGCGACCAACCGGAGGACCTCGGGGACGATGATGGGTAACGTAGGCAGGTCCACGATGCGTTGCACCAAGCGCCGGGTCTCCTCCAGCGGCAGCGGTGTCGGCAGCGTGGCTGCCGTATTGGTGGGCATGGTTAGCGTCCCGTCTCGCGCAGCTGGGTCAGTCGATCCAGCAGCCGGATGATTTCGTTCTGCTGGCGCAGCATCTCGACCTGCGCCTGGGCCGTGGCCCGGGTGGCCAACGCGATCTGGCGCAGGAGGTCCGCCTGTTCCGCGCTGCCATAGCGCACCGCATCCTGGCCAGGGGCACCGAGGGTATTCACGTCTTGCTGGAGCAGAATAATGGCCTCGTTCGGCACGAATCCGCGGGGTGGCGGGACGCGCTGCGCGCCCGCAGCGAGGGCCCCGACTGGGATCACAAGGATCGTCAGTAGAAGCGTGCGCAGCCAGCGACTGTGCATGGTCCCCTCCCGGGTCATCGCGCCGTAGCCTGCGTACCGCCGCGGCGCCCGGCCGCGTTCTTCGCCGTCTTGGCCGGGGTGCTCGCTGCCGCCGCCGACGCCCGGCGCCGTGTCCTCGCCGCCCCGGTGCGCCGAAGATTGTTTAAGACCTCGACTTCACCCGTCGGCATGGTCGTTGCCTCGGCAACGCCCTCGACCGACACGCCGCGCTCGAGTAACGCGACGGCGCCCTCGACCCGCGTGGTCGGCTGTTCCTTCTCCTGCACCGATATGGGTGCTCCGACCGCAGGGGAGGTCGCGGCCGCGCGGGTCAGCGCACTGCCCAAGCTGCAGAACTCCTTGGCCAATGCCTCGAGCCGATCGGCGCGATCCTCCGCCGTGCGCGCCACCGCGCGACGTTCCTCGACCAGGCGCCAGAGGCTGTAGAGGAGGAGCACGTTGAACGCCAGTTGCGTGACCAGGACCACGGTCAGCATGTCCGCGTCTCCTTGTTGCGCCACGGAATCCAGATCGATTGATCGGCGCACTGCGTGTCGCCGCGCGGGCGGATCGCCTCAAGTACGGCAGCAAAACTTTCGACGGGCGCGACCTCCGCGGGCCGACGCGACAGACTGCACAGCAGAACGCCTCCGAGAATCAGGCAGACGCCATTTGCGATCACCAATCCGATGAGCATCGCCTCTCCTTACACGCGCAGGTCAATCGTGCCGACCCGCTCAGGTTCCGGTTCAGGTTCTGTCGTATCACTCGTGCTGGCGCCCGCTGCGCCATCGTCCCGTTTCACAGGGCGGCCCGGCGCTCGTTGGTCAGGCGGCCGCCTGGGCGGCTCGCCCATCGACTGCACATGGTCGATGTCCCGCATAGCGCACCTCAGTTGGGGGCCAGATCGTTAATCACCGGCCAATTCATCATGGGCAGTTCCCGCCAGCGCGGTTGTTCGTTGAGGAGGACGCGCACCAGCTCCTGGGCCGCCTGGCGGGTGGCCGCGTCATAGCCGGTGCCCGGCGCCCCCGAGAGTTCCGGATCGTTGCGCCCTTCCCACAGCGTCCGCCCGTCGGCAAGCTGCACGAGCCGAGCCTCGACCCCCACGCGCGTGATCTTGGTCTCGCGCCCCCAATATTGGTCGTATTGGTAGACGTCAACGACGAGCAGCTGGCCGACCCCATGCAATCGCGCGAGCCGGTCCGCGCTGTCCTTATTGACGGGCTTGCCGGCGAGAATGTCCAAAGCGGCGCGCTGCAATAAGGGCGCGAGCCCGGGATCGAGAGTCGTCAAGGCGTCCACATCCAACACATTGAACCAGCGGTTGCGGAGTCCGTTCGCGACCAGGCGGCGCGCCTCGTCGGCCGGGACCACCAGCGCGGGCTGGCGGGGGGCGGCAACGACCGCCAGATAGCTGCGGCCGCGCTCCGCCTCGTAACTGGGGTCAGCGAGGATCGTGGCGCTTTGCGACGAGCAGCCGCCGAGCACGAGGAGGATCAGGCCGAATCGAAGCATCAGATCAGCGGACCGCATGGGCGAGCCTCCGCGGGTCCTGCGTAGACGCCTGGCGCACGCTCAGGTCGTCCGGCTGGAGCCGCCGCTGGCGCAGGCGGCCCCGGATCCGCAGCAAGGCGGCACTGTGAATCTGCGACACCCGGGATTCCGAGACCTCCAGCACCGCCGCGATCTCTTTCATGGTCAACTCTTCGTAGTAGTACAAGCTCAGCACGGTGCGCTCGTTCGAGGGCAGCTGGTCGATGATCGATCCCAGCAGCGCCTTGCGCTCCTTCAGCGCCATCGCCTGCCAGGGGTCGGCCGCCCGCTCGTCGGTGATCGGCGGCGGTTCGCCGCCGTCTTCGAGATCCTCCCCACCGCTGGCGCTATCCAATGAGAGGTGGAGGCCGCCGCGCAGTTCGTACAGCACACGGTGATAGCTCTCGAGCGGCATCCCGAGCGCATCGGCAATTTCCTGGTCGGTGGCTGCCCGGAGAAACTCCTGCTCGAGTCGCGCGCTGGTCCGCTCGATCTGCCGCGCCTTGTCGCGCAGCGAGCGAGGCAACGGATCGAGCAGGCGCAGTTCGTCGAGGATCGCCCCCCGGATCCGGACCTGGGCGTAGGTGGCGAAGTCCACATCCTTATCCGGGTCGTAGGCCTCCACCGCCGCCAGCAGGCCGGGGATGCCGGCCGACTCCAGGTCGTCCAGCTCGACGTGCGGCGGCAGCCGGAGCGCGAGCCGTCCGGCGACTTTGCGCACCAGGCCGACCGTCTCCCGAATGAGCCGGTCCCGCAGTTCGGGGTCGCGACTGACCCGGAACCGCCGCCAGAGCGGCCGGAGATCTTCACTCATGATGGGCCTCGTTTCGGCGTCATGCTCGCTCTCCCGCCACCAGGCGATCCCAGAAGCCGGCCCGGTCCGTCGAGACACGGCCTTCGAGCCGTTGGGCGATATCCCGGATCGCCTCGGTGGCCCGGGCGTACGGGAAGTAGAGCATCAGGGGGCGCTGCTCCCGGACCGCGCGCTCGACGCAGGGGTCGCGCGGCACCCAGCCTGCCAGCGGCACCTCGCGCTGCAGAAAGCGCTCGGCGATGCGCGTCAGATGTCCGTGCACCTCGCGCGCATGTCCGGCATGCTCGACCTGATTCAGGACGACCTGCACCGGCAGCCTCGGGCGGCGCCGACTGAGCACCTTCAGCATCGCATACGCATCGGTGAGCGCCGTCGGCTCGGGGGTCGTGACGACCAGGACCTCGTCCGCTGCCAGCGCGAGTGTGAGTACCGTGTGCGAAATCCCGGCGCCGGTATCGAGCACCAAGGCGTCAGCGCCCAATCCCGGCTGCCTCAGTCGCTCCACCAAGGATTGCCGCGCCGCCGGCCCCAGGTTGGCTAACGCCTCCACACCGGACGCCGCCGGGACTACCTGCAGCCCGGCCGGGCCGGTCACGGTGACGTCCTGCAGGGTCAGGTCGCGCGCCACCACGTCTTGGAGCGTGTACCGGGGATGGAGGTTCAAGAGTACATCCACATTGGCCAGTCCCAAGTCGCCGTCCACCAGGCACGTGCGCGTCCCGGCCTGCGCCAGCGCCAGGGCGAGGTTGACAGCCAGCGACGTCTTGCCGACGCCGCCCTTCCCCGAGGTGATCGCCACGCTCCAGCCGGTCGGGGGCCGCAGTCCTGCCGCTTGGTCGGTATCCATCTGCGCGCTCACCTTATGCCCTCGCCAGCCGGCGGGGTCGTTCCGGCATGAGCAGATCCGCCAGCGCCCGCGGGGTGGCCGGCTCCAGGTCATGGGGAACCTCTTGGCCGGTGGTCAGGTACGAAATTGGTAGCCCTCGGTCGAGCGCGACGCCGAGCAGCGGCCCCAATGTGCGCGCTTCGTCCAGCTTGGTCACGACGAGATACTGATAGCCCAGCGGCTTGAAGCGGCGCAGGATCTCGTCCACATCTGTGCCCTTGGTCGTGGCGCTCACGGCGAGGTGCACCTCGACCTCTGGCACGGCGCACAGCGCCTGGTGCAGGGCAGCGATGCCCTCCCGGTGGGACGGGCTCCGGCCGGTGCTGTCAATCAGAATCAGGTCCGCCCCCGTTTCCGCGGCCACCGCTCCCCGCAACTCCGCCGCGCTCCGCGCGACGTGGAACCCGACGCCGAGCAGCTCTGCATAGATCTGCATCTGCGCCACCGCGCCGATCCGATACGTATCGAGGCTGATCAGGCTGGGTGTGATGCCCGATTGCCGCAGTTGCCCGGCCAGTTTGGCGAGCGTGGTCGTCTTCCCCACACCCGTGGGACCCACCAGGACGACGATCCGCTGCCTCCGCCCCGGCGCGAGCGGGCCGCACACGCGGAAGGCGCGCACGAGCACCCGGTGCAGCGCGCCGGCCGTCTGCGCCGTGCGCCCGCCCTGCGGCAGCGCGCGCAGCAGGCGGTCGGCGACCGCCCGCGGCACTTCCTCGCGCTGCAACGCCCGCGCGAGCGGATGGGCGCTGCGCGTCGTGTCGGGCTCCGCATGGAGCTCGCGCACCATCCGGTAAATGTCCTCGAGCCGGTCCTCGGCCGCCGGCTCGGGCCGGCTGAGCGGACGCGGCGACACGCTCGGCGCCAGTCGCAGCGCGGGTGCCGGCCCATCGGCTGCCGCCGTCACCTCGACGCACCGGCCGGGCTCACCGCCCTCCCCCGCCCGGGTGTGCAGGATGACCGCGTCCGCCCCCAGCTCCGCGCGCACCTTGGCCAGCGCCTCCGCCACCGTGGTGCCCTCAAACCGCCGCAGGCGCATCCTCAGCCTCCACCATCGCCAATGCCTTCAGGGTGACTTCGGGCCCGATTTCGTTGTAGGAGAGCACCGCGAGGTGCGGCAAGTACCGCTCCGTGAGCCGCTTCAAATGCGGCCGAATGGCCGGCGTGCAGAGCAGGACCGGCGTGCCGTCCGGCACCCCCTGACCGATCGTGCGCGCGATCGCCTCGATCAGCCGCTGCGCCGCCCGCGGCTCGATCGCGAGGTAGCGCCCTTGGTCGCCGTCGGCGAGGCCGTCGGCCAGTTGCTGCTCGACTGCGGGATTCAGCGTGAACACCTTGAGGAGACCGTCGGCGGTCGCCAGCTCGCGGCAGATCGCGCGGCGCAGCGCCTGGCGGACGTACTCGGTCAGCAGCACCGGATCCTTGCTCGCCGGCGCCGCGTCGGCCAGCACCTCTAGGATCAGCGCCAGATCCCGGATCGAGACGCTTTCCGCCAAGAGATTCTGCAGGACCTTCTGCACGGTCCCGAGTGGGAGCAAGTTCGGCAGCAAGGTGTCCACCACGCTCGGGTGGGTCGACTTGAGCAGATCCACCAAGGCTTGCACTTCCTGGCGGCCGAGCAGGTCGCGCGCATGCCGCCGAATGGTTTCGGTCAGATGCGTGGTGATCACCGAGGACGGATCGACCACCGTGTACCCCATCACCTGGGCCCGCTCCCGCTCGTCCGCCGCGACCCACTGGGCCGGTAGCCCGAAGGTGGGCTCGGTCGTGGACACGCCGGCCAGGCTGCCGGTGGCGGTACCCGGATTCATCGCGAGGTAATGGCCGCTCATCACTTCGCCGCGGGCCACCACTTGCCCGCGGATCTTGACGGTGTAGGCCGCCGGCTTGAGCTGCAGGTTGTCGCGGATCCGCACCGGCGGGACGACGAAACCGAGATCCGTCGCAAACTGGCGGCGCACGAGTCGGACCCGCTCTAAGAGATCGCCCCCCTGACCGGGATCGACGAGCGGGATCAGGCTGTAACCGACCTCCAGCTCGAGCGGGTCGAGTGCCAGCAGCTTCTCCACCTTCTCCGGTCCGGCTGCCGCGGGCTCGGGCAGCGTGTCCGCCGTTCTGCCCCGCTGCTTCTCGCGGGCGCCGTGGTAAGCCACCCCCCCGGTGACGGCCGCCAAGACCAAGAACGGCGTGCCTGGGAGGCCCGGGATCAGCCCCAGGATGAGGAGCGAGGCGGCGGTGATGGCGAGGGCCCGGTGGTGGCCGGTGAATTGGCGCTGGACCATGACCGCCAACTCGCTGTCAGAGGCGGCTCGCGTCACCACCAGACCGGCTGCGGTGGAAACGATCAGCGCCGGAATCTGCGTGACCAGTCCGTCGCCGATGGTCAGCAGGCTGTAGGTCGTGACCGCATCGAGGATCTCCATGTGCTGCTGGAGGACGCCGATGATCAGACCGCCCACGATGTTGACCGCGGTGATGATGATCCCGGCAATCGCGTCGCCCCGCACGAACTTGCTGGCACCGTCCATCGCGCCGTAGAAATCGGCTTCACGGGCGATCTCGCGCCGGCGAGCGCGCGCGTCCGCCTCGCTGATCAGCCCCGCGTTGAGGTCGGCGTCGATCGCGAGCTGCTTGCCCGGCATGGCGTCCAAGGTGAAGCGCGCCGCCACCTCGGCGATCCGGCCGGCACCTTTGGTGATGACCACGAACTGGATCACGACCAGGATCAGGAAGACGACGGCCCCGACGACGTAGCTCCCGCCGACGACAAACAGGCCGAAGGCATGGATCACCTGCCCGGCCGCCTGCGGCCCCTCGCTCCCCCGTAGCAGGATCAACCGGGTGGACGCCACGTTGAGCGACAGCCGGAACAGGGTGAGCAGGAGCAGGAGCGACGGAAACACCGAGAAATCGAGCGGCCGCAGAATGTACATGCCGATCAAGAGCGTGAGGAGCGAGAGCGCGAGATTGCTGGTCAGCAAGAGGTCGAGGAGCAGCGGCGGCAACGGGATCAGCATCACCGCCAGCACCCCCAGGACGGCCAGGGCCAGGGCAACATCCGTGCGCGCCGCCAGCGCCGATTTCATTGCCGGCCCTCCTCACGGATGTCCGAACGCTCGCGACTCATGCCACGCCTCGCCGGACCGCGTACACGTAGGCCAGAATCTTGGCGACCGCCTTGTAGAGGGCGATCGGAATCTCGCCGCCGACCTCGACCAACTTGTACAGCGAGCGCGCGAGCGGTATGTCTTGGATGATCGGGATGCCTGCTTCACGGGCGCGGGCGACGATGCGCTCGGCGATCAGGCGCTTGCCCTTGGCGACCACCTGGGGCGCCCGCATGTCGTGGTCGTATTTGAGCGCCACGGCGATGTGGGTTGGGTTGACCACGACCACGTTCGCCTTGGGGACCTCCTGCATCATGCGGCGCATGCGCCGGTCGTGTTGCAGGCTCCGCACCCGCGCACGGATCTGGGGATTGCCTTCTTGCTGCTTGCCCTCTTCCTGGATCTCACTCCGGCTCATCCGCAACCGCTTCTCGTACTGCCAGCGCTGATAGCCGTAATCGGCGGCTCCGAGCAGGCAGTAAACGCCGACCACGCGGAGGGCCAGCTTCAACGCCAGCCCTAATTGCCAACCGATCAGGTCGGAAATCGCCACATCCGCCAGGACCGGAAAGCGGGCCCACTCGGGCGCCAGAGTGCGGTAAGCCACCAGGGCCAGGACCCCGATCTTCAGCAGCGCCTTGGCGGCCTCGACCGCTCCGCGCGAGGACACGAGGTTGTGCAGCCCGTGGATCGGGTTGATCCGGTCCCAGCGCATCTCCAGCGCTCGCGGCGTGACCAAGAATCCGACCTGCGCCACATTGGAGCCGATGCCGATCGCCGTCACGGTCAGCGCGAGCGGCAGAATCGCCCGCCCCACCGCCCAGGAGACTGCGAGGAACATGCCGCGCACCGCTTCCAGGGTCAGCTCGCCGCGCCCCCCAAACTGGAGCCCGTCGCGCAAAGACCCGAGCAGCACCTGGCCGGTCCCCGCGCCGGCCAACCCCAGCGTCCCGCAGGCCCCGAACAGAAGCAGTGCCGAATTCAGGTCCATGCTGCGCGCCACCTCGCCGCGCTCACGCGCTTCCTGGCGCCGTTTCGGTGTCGCGCTTTCGGTGCGCTCGGCGTCTTCAGAAGCCATGGCGGACCCTCACGACGAGCGCGGACAAACTGCCGGGCAATTGCTGGAACGCTCCGCTCATGACGATCACCATCATGGGGAGGGCCGCCAAGAGCACCAGCAGACCGACTCCGAGCGTGAGCGGGAAGCTGACCATGAATACATTCACCTGCGGCGCGACGCGATTGAGCAGGCCGAGCGTCACCATCATGGCCAGCAGCGCCGCGCCGATCGGCGCGGCCAGGCGGATCGTCACGGTGAGCGCCGCCCCGAACAGCCCGACCAGAAATTCCAGCGTCGTCCCCCGGAAGCTCACAGTGAGGGGAGGCGCCAGAACGATGCTCTGCGCCAATGCGGCAAGCAGGGCATGATGCCCGCCCACCGCCAGGAAGGTGAGAATCGCCACCTGGTCGATAAAATTCGTCACCGACGACACCTGCGAGAGCGAGTGCGGGTCGAGGGCCGCGGGGAGGCCTATGCCCATCTGCACCGCCGCCATCTCGCTCGCCATCGAGATCCCTGCGAATAGGAACCGCACCGCGACACCTAGTACGGCCCCGATCGTCAGCTCCCCGAGCACGGCCGCGCCCAGGCCCAGCACGGTCGCGGGGACGGCCAGGCGGTCACCGACCACCGGAGTGAGGAGGAGCGCCAGGCAACCCGCCAAGCCCACCCGCAGCATCCGCGGCAGCGCGGCGCTCGCGAAGGCGGGAGCGAGAGCCACCACTCCGCTGCACCGGGCGAGCAGCAAGAAGAAGACGGGCACCCACCGGCTCGCAATCAGTTCTAGGCTCATCGTGCGTACTGCCCCAGACTCCCGAACAGCTCCGCCGCAAATCGGACGGCGAGGTCCGCCATCCACGGCATGCACAGCACCAGGGCGAGGAACACCGCCACCAGCTTGGGCACGAAGGTCAAGGTCGCCTCTTGGATCGAGGTCACCGCCTGCACGAGGCTAACCGCGAGTCCGGTCACCAGGCCGGCGAGCAGGACCGGCGCCGAGAGCAGGACGATGAGCTGGAGCGCCCGCTGGCCGAGGTCGATCACCTGCTGTGTACCCATGACAGTCCTCGCCCTCTATTGGAAGCTGGTGACCAATGACCGCACCACCAGGTGCCAGCCGTCAGCTAACACGAAGAGCAAGAGCTTAAACGGCAGCGAAATCATCGTCGGAGGCAGGAACAACATGCCCATCGACAAGAGCACGCTTGACACCACAAAATCGATCACGATAAACGGCAAGAACAACACGAAGCCCATTTGAAAACCGCTCTTCAACTCGCTGATGATGAAGGCCGGGATTAAAATGTGCGTCGCGACATCCGCCCGCGTTCGCGGCCGTTCGACCTTGGCGAGATGCACCATCAGCGCCAGGTCCTGCTCGCGGGTCTGCCGGAACATGAATTGCCGGATCGGCTGCAGGCCGCGCTCGAAGGCTTCGTTCTGCGTGATCTGGTGATTGACATATGGTGTGTAGGCGGTGTCCCGGATTTCCGAGACGACCGGCGTCATCACGAAGGCGGTCAGGAAGAGCGCCAGCCCCATCAGCACCTGATTGGGCGGCATCTGCGGCGTGCCCAGCGCCTGACGCAGCAGCCCGAGGACCAAGATGATGCGGCTGAACGACGTCAGTAGGATCACCAGGGACGGGGCCAGACCAAGCACGGTGAGCAGGAGCATGATCTGCAGCGCCCCGGACAACTCTTGAGGGCTCGAGATCTCGCCCAGCCCGACGCTGATTTTGGGCATCACCAAGCCGGATCCCGCCGCCGCCGCAGGCACGGCGCTCCCCGCAATCGCGAGAAGACAGCAGAGCACCGGCAGTGCGCGCTTCATGACGTACCCTTCTGGTTGGCCCCGCCGAAACCCCACGCGGCCTGTACATCCTGGATCCGCGCCGCGAGCGCACGGAACCGGCCCGCCGTGGGGCGGGCCGCTGCGCCTGCGGCCAGCACACCGACCGGGTCACTCTCCCCCGCCGCGCCGGCCTCCAACCGGTGCAGGAGCGTAATGCCCGCCCCGCTCACGCCCACCACCAGCGCGTCTTTGCCGACCCGGATGAGGCAGACCGAGTCTTTGGCGCCGAGCGGCAACCGCCCGAGGACTTGCAGCGGGCCGGCCGCCGCGGGCCTACCGGTCAGTCCCGGCCAGCGCCGCAACGCTTTGACCCCCACCGCGAGCAGTACCAGCACGATGCCGAACGACGCGGC
>Ga0335069_10011834_pt1 | contig 12294 bp, 11 predicted proteins | sample Lox_Sample_11_FD_206714 | JGI IMG/M metagenome (GOLD analysis project Ga0335069, IMG submission 206714) | Soil microbial communities from Loxahatchee National Wildlife Refuge, Florida, United States - Lox_Sample_1.1 | ecosystem: Environmental > Terrestrial > Soil > Wetlands | place: USA...
CGCGGGTCCCTGCACGGTTGCCGTGCTCATTCCCGTTCCTCCCGGTCGTCCGCGGCGGCCCGGATCGCCCGGGCCACCGCGCGCTTCACGTCACTGCCCGTAGCCGGCCTGCTCCATGGTGCTCTGCACGGCGGCCTGCGCCTGCCTGAGCACGTCGTCCACCGACGTGCTGCCGGTCAGCGCCGCCGCGACAAGCTGGCCGACCTGCGTTCCCATCGCCTGGAACTCGGGAATGGCAACGTATTGGATGCCGGTGTAGGGCACCGGGTTCATCGTCGGCTTGGACAGGTCGGCGGTCTGGATTGCCTCCTCGACGGTCTTCGCGAACGGCGCGGCCTTGATGTATTCGGGGTTGGCGTAGGTCGACATGCGCGTGCCGGGCGGCACCACCGTCCAGCCGTCGGTCTTGCCGACGAGGTCGATATACTGCTGCGACGTCGCCCACGCGAGGAAGGACCGTGCCGCCTCGATGTTGTGCGAGGTCTTCGGGATCGCCAGCGCCCAGGCCCAGAACCAGTGCGAACCGTTCGGCGTCACTTCGGTCGGCGCCGCGGTGAATGCCGTCTTGTCGTACACCTGGCTCGTGGTCTTGTCGAAGATGTAGCCGGCACCGGAGGTGGCGTCGATCCACATGGCGCAGTGGCCGGTGGAGAACAGTGCCTGGTTCTCGTTGAACCCGTTGGAACTGGCGCCGGGCGGCCCGTCCCGCCGCATCAGGTCGACGTAGAAAGTGACGGCATCGTGCCACGCCTTGCTGACGAGCTGCGGCTGCCACTTCATGTTGAACCATTCGCCGCCGAAGGTGTTCACCAGCGTATCGACGAACGCCATGTTCTCGCCCCAGCCCGGCTTGCCGCGCAGGCAGATGCCGTACTGCTGCTTGCTCTTGTCGGTGAGCTTGTCGGCAAATTCCTTGATCTGGCTATACTTCGGATGGTCGGGCATCTTCAGTCCAGCGGCGTCGAACAGGTCCTTGCGATAGTAGGTGAAGGAGCTTTCGGCATAGAACGGCACCGCATACAGGTGCCCATTGACCGAGAGCGCGCCGCGCACCGAGGCGAACACGTCGTTATAGTTGTAGCTTTTGGGGAAGTTGTCCTCGGTCGCAAGCCAGCCGAGCTTGCCCCAGATCGGCGTCTCGTAGGAGCCGATCGTCAGGATGTCGTATTGGCCGGCTCCGGTGGAGATGTCGGTCGTCACCTTCTGGCGGAGCACGTTCTCTTCCAGCACCACCCAGTTGATATGGTTGCCGGACTGCTTCTCCCACTCGGGGGAGAGTTTCTGCATCACCACCATCTGGCTGTTGTTCACGGTGGCGATGGTGATGGTGGCTGCCGATGCCGCACCCGCCGATACGGCGAGCAGTGCGGCACCCGCCAAAAGCTGCCTGACGCGCATCATCTCGTTTCCTCTCCTGAACTTGATCTTGCACCTGATTGGGCGTCTGCCCACCGGTTGAGCGGATCATCAATCGTTCAGGTCGTTTGTCAAGCCGCTGCGCCCTGCTTCAGCACCGCCCGCGCGGTCGGTTCGTCGGTGATGGCGGCATTGATCAGCCCGCCCTCGAGGGCGGCGTGCAGCGCCGCCACCTTGTCCGCGCCCGCCGCGACACCCACCCTGACACCCGCCTCTCCCGGCGTCACGGCGAGCCCGGTCACACGTTCGTTAATCCGTGAATTGACGGGCTGGCCCGTAGCATCGAACGGCCGGCCGGCGATCTCCCCGACGGCGCCGGCCTCGATCAGTTCGGCGAGTTCGGCGTCGGTAATGACGCCCTGGGCATGCACCGGCGCCCCCCAGCCGATGTGGCCGATGCCCACCATCAGGTAACGGCTCTCGGCCGCGATCTCGCACAGCCGCTGATAGATTCCCTGGGCCTGCAGCACCTCGCGCTCCGCAACGGTCCCGACCACGACGGGGAGCGGCATCGGATAGCATTGCGCGCCGGTGCGCTCGGCGAGCTGCATCACCGGCTCGGCGGCGATGGCGCGGCCGTCGCGGGCAATGATGCCGCAGAGCGAGAACACCTTGTGCTGCGGGGCGGAGAGCGGCGGGAGTTCGGCGGCGATCGCGCGCAGCGTCCGGCCGGTCGCGACGCCGAGCGTGATCGGCGCCTTCTGCGCGAACCAGCGCTCCAGCAGCCGCGCCCCCGCGACCGCCACGGCAGCGAGCGCCCCGCCAGGCCCGCCGCCCGGCACCACGTCCCAGGTCCGCAGCCGGTAGCGGGCGGCCAGGGCCTCGCCGAGTTCCATGCACGCGCCGATCGGGTGATCGACGCGGAAACGAATCAGCTTTTCGGTGAGCGCGAGCGCCACCAGCCGTTGCGCCGCCTGCCGGGAGATGGCGAGCGTCGCCGCGATCTCGTCCTGCGTGCGTCCGCCGATGTAGTAGAGCCAGGCGGCCCGCGCCGCCTGGTCCAGCCGCTCCTCCTGATACGCACGCCGCGCGGCGACGGCATCATCCGGCATGGCGGGACCTTCGATTGAGTGCGGTTATCTGCTCAGACTACGAGCAATCTCCGCGGCCAGGCAACCTCTACGCCATGGGTTCGCGCCCGCGCGGCTCGCCCGATCCGCAAATGCAAAGCCCGCCGGGGGCGCGGCGGGCTTGCGGGAGACCGGGTGCGGCCCGCCTGAGCGGGCCGCGGGTCGGGATCAGAAGTGGACGAGATGCGATGCATCCGGCTTCAGGCCGGTGAACTGGACCGTGGTGCCGTCGGTCAGCGTGAAGGAATTGCCGGAGGCCAACTGCTGCAGGGCCGAGGTCACGTCCGCATCCGTATAGCCGCCCGCCACGCCGAACGAGTAGAGGAGGAACACGTCGCTCGCCTGCCAGTTGCTGACCGTGATGGTCGCCGGCCCGCCCGTCGCGCCGAACTGCTCCGGCGAGAAGAGGACAACCGTATCCTGGCCGGCCGTCGACATCGCCACTGACGACTGGCCCGAGAAATACATGTCCGACGTGACGACCTTATCAGAGCCCTGCGACCCCGACAGATTCATGTTCACGTTGTTGCCGGCAATGACGTAGGTGCCGCCGGCGATCGACGAGGTGACTGTCAGTTTCTCACCTGCATTCGCCCAGACCGTGATCTGGCTGCCGGTGCCGCCGCCCTGCACCGAGTCCGCCCCGCCGAAGCCGACCAACTGGAACGAGCCGCCCTGCTTGACGATGTAGTCGTCGCCCGACGGACCGCCGAAGGCGACTTCGTTCTGCGCCGTGTACACCGTGCTGGTGCCGGTGCCGCCGATGAACACGCTGGAGCCCGTGCTCGCCGCAGAGCCCTGGTAGACGTTGTTGCCCGTCGCGAAGACCGTATCGTCGCCCGCGCCGCCCATAATGGTGCCGCCAGCCGCCAGCGCGACGCTGCCGAGGCCGAGTTGCACCACGTTGTTCGCGCCGGCGATCAGGGTGGAGACGCCCGCCGCCGCGTTGATCGTGTTCGTGTCGCCGAAGAACCCGAGAACAGTGGCCGCGGCACCGACCGTCGCCGACGCGGCCGAGCCGCCGAGCACCGAAGCGAAGCCGCTGTCGAAGGTAAGCGTGTCGCCAGCGCCCTCCGCGAAAATCAGCTCATTACCAGTCGCAAACGACATCATGGCGCCGTTTGAGTTGTTGCTGACCACGCCGTTGGCGCCAGTCCCGCCCGCGCTCTGCGTGCCGATGACCGTGCCGGCGTTGCCGGTGTAGGTCAGGTCGCCGATGATGGCTTCCTTGGGATCGTTGCTGACCAGCGACCCGGTGCCGAGGTAGATCACCGCCGCGTAGCCGCCGGGCACGCTGATCAGACCCGTGTCGGTCGCCGGGACAGTGAGCACCTGGTCGTAATTGCCGTCGCTCGCCGGAAGCGACGTGCTGCCACCCGCAACGGTCACAACATTGTACTGCGCGGTAACCGACGCGATCTGCTTCAGGAGTTGGTCCGTCAGGGCACCGGTCGTGGTAACCGAGGCGCTGCCGATCGCGACGATTGAAGACCCAGCCATAACCGCACCCCTTACCCGGTTAAGTTTTGTGAAATCCGTCTACCGCGAAAGGCGATCTATGTCAAAGCCAAATTCGCTCACGATAATTCGCTGATGAGACGGAACTGATTTTCAAACTGCAACGAGTAAATTCCAAATTCTCAAGAGTTTCTTCGCCTTTCCGCCCGATCCCGACGCAAGTCCCTGCGGTCGCTCGGAGGCAATCACAAGGCTTCAAAGAACGGTCATCATCCGCCCGCCGGTTGCGGGCATGCAGGCGGAAGCCGGCGATTCGCTGACAGAGCACTAACGCGCCCTGCCCGGTCGCGGACGCAACGGATGACGCCCCGCGCACCGGCGCCGCAGAAATGATCCGGCCGTCCGCCCCCCGGAACGGCGCTTCCGCGACGCCGCATGACTGCACGGCGTTAGGCCGTTCCGGCGCCGGACGCACCGCTATCGCTGGTGGTAGCCCGCGATGAACTGGCGGAACTGCTCGGGCGCGACGCCGCCGAACAACTCCTCGGGCGTGCCCGCCGCAGCCACCTCGCCGCGATGCATAAACAGCAGGCGGTTCGATACGTGGCGCGCGAAGCCGATTTCGTGCGTCACCACCAGCATCGTCCGTCCCTCCTCGGCGAGAGCGCGCATGACCCGCAGGACCTCGCCCACCAGTTCGGGGTCGAGTGCCGAGGTCGGCTCGTCGAACAGGATCGCCTTCGGATTCATGGCGAGCGCCCGGGCGATCGCGGCGCGCTGCTGCTGGCCGCCGGAGAGATGCGCGGGATAATGGTGGCGCTTGGCGGCGATGCCGACCTTCTCCAGTAGCGCCTCGGCCTCCGCGATGCACTCGCCGCGGGGCCGGCGCTGCACATGCACCGGCCCCTCGATCACGTTGCCGAGCACCGTCAGGTGCGACCAGAGATTGAAGCCCTGGAACACCATGCCGAGCTTGGCGCGGATTCGGTCCACCTGCCGCCGGTCCGCCGGCTCGCGCCGGCCGCGGTGCAGCCGCAGCCTGATCGGCTCGCCATCGACCGTCACCTCGCCCCGGTCCGGCACCTCCAGCATGTTGATGCAGCGGAGCAGCGTGCTTTTGCCCGAGCCGCTGGCGCCCAAAACCGAGATCACGTCGCCCTCGTGCGCCTCGAGCGAGACGCCCTTGAGCACCTCAAGCGTGCCGTACGATTTCCAGATGTCGCGCGCCGCCAGCGCGACGGGCATCTCCCGCGTCATGCGGCCGGCAATGGCCGGGGCGCCCGCAAATCCGGGGACAGCCGCCACTCCAGCAGCATCAGCAGGCGGACCAGCGCGACGTTCAGCACCAGGTATATCGCCGCCGCGCACAGGAACACCTCCATGGTACGGTAGGTGTGCGTGATGATGCGCTGCGCGACCCCGGTGACCTCCCAGACCGTCACGAGGCTCGCGAGCGCCGTCGATTTCACCATCAGCACGAGTTCGGTCGAATAGGCCGGCAGCGCCGCGCGCGCGGCAAGCGGCGCGATGATGCGCCGGAACAGCAGCAGCCCCGACATGCCGCTGGCCCGCGCCGCCTCGATCGCGGTGTGCGGCACCGCCTGCAGCCCGCCGCGGAAGATCTCCGCCGCATAGCCGCCGGTGCAGAGGGCGAGCGAGATCACGGCGCAGTTGAACGGTTCGCGCAGCACCAGCCACGCCGGGCTGTGCCGCACGGCGGGGAACTGGCTGAGCCCGTAGTAGATCAGAAACATCTGGATCAGCAGCGGCGAGCCGCGGAAGACGAAGATATAGCCGCGCGCGAAACGGTCGAGCAGCGGATGACCGCCGACGCGCGCCCACGCGAGCAGCCCCGCGATCACCGCGCCGATCGACACCGACAGCGCGAACAGCGCGAGCGTCGTCGGCACCGCGGCGAGCAGCTGGCGCATCGTGCCGAGCAGGAAGCCCGCGTCGATCATCGCGGCTGCCAGCCGATGCCGCCGCGGAAGCTGCGCGCGACGCGGGATTCGGCCGCGCCGAATACCCGGTTGGAGAGCGTGGTCATCAGGAGGTACAGCGCGCCGCCTGCGATGTAGAACTGAAAATATTCATGGGTCGAACCCGCGGCGACCTGCGACATGCGCATCAGCTCGGCCAGTCCCGTGACGGAGACGAGCGCCGAGTCCTTCAAGCTCAACTGCCAGACATTGCCGATGCCGGGCAGCGCGAAGCGCAGCACTTGCGGCACGACGATGCGGCGGAAGCGCAGTACGCCGCCCATGCCGATCGCCTTTGCCGCCTCGATCTCGCCGCGCAGAATAGACAGATAGGCACCGCGGTAGACCTCCGCCTGATAGGCACCGGAGATCACGCCGACCGCGATGGCGCCGGCGAGGAACGAGGGCAGGCCGAGAAACCCCTCGCCCCCCAGCCAGGCGCCGATCTGCGAAACGAGCGTGGAGCCCCCGAAATAGACGACATAGACCACCAGAAGCTCCGGCACGCCGCGGAAGACGGTCGTGTAGGCCTCGCCCAGCAGCCGCCACAGCCGCCGCCGGGACAGCCGCGCCGCGGCCACCAGCGCGCCGAGCGCCGCGCCGAGGAGGAGCGCCGCCAGCGTGACGGCGACCGTCATCAGCGCGGCCGCGAGCAGCAATCCCCCCCAGCCCTGCGGCCCGAAGCCGAAGAGCCGCAGCAGGGTCACCGCGCGCCGCCCGCCCGATCAGCCGACGCCGCGCGCGGGCGTCGCCGCCCCCCTCCGCTGCTCCTGCTCACTCCGGCGCCACGTCGAGCTTGAACCATTTCAGGCTGAGCTTGCTGATCGTGCCGTCGGCCAGCGCCGCGCCGATCGCCTTGTCGAACATGGCGATCAGCTGGGTGTCCGCCTTGCGGAAGCCGAACCCCTCGCCGGGACCCCAAATCGGGCCGTTGATCTGCGGCCCGGTGAGCGTCAGATCGGCATTGTCCGGCTTGGCGAAGGCCGAAGTGAAGTAGGTTGCATCGTCGAACGCCACGTCGATCCGCCCGGCATTCAGGTCGAGGTCATGCTCCGCCGCCGTCTTGAATTCGCGGATGGTCGCCACGTCCTTGAACTGGTCTTCGATGAACGAGGTGTAGACCGTCGCGGTCTGGATACCGATCGTCTTGCCCTTCAGCGCCGCACGCAACTGCTCGATCTGCGGCCGGTCCTTGGCGGCGTCGCCGGTCAGGCGCAGCGTGGTGCCGCTCCCGGGCAGCTTGGCGAGCGCCCCGGTCTTGACCGCGGCAAAGCTTGCCGGCGTGGCCGCGTAGGGGCGGGAGAAGGCAATCGCCTTCCTGCGCTCCTCGGTGATCGAAACCGCGTCCATCAGCACGTCGAACTTGCCCGCCTGCAGCGCCGGGATCGAGCCGTCCCAGTCCTGGGTGATGGTCTTGCACTGCAGGTGCATCCGCCCGCACAGGTCCTTGAGCAGGTCGATCTCGAAGCCGGCGAGCGAGCCGTCCGGCCTGGTCATGTTCCAGGGCTCGTAGGCGCCCTCGGTCGCAACCGTGATCGTCTTCCACTCCTTCGCCTGCGCACCGGGCACGACGACGGCGGCGAGCCCGAGGGCGGCGATGGCACCGAGCAGGGTGCGGCGAACGGTCATGGGGTCTCCTTCCGGTCGTGGCATGGGTCAGCGTGTGCGCGGATGATGTGCATAGTCCATGCCATGCCGGGCGCGGGTGCGGCCCGCCGCCGCCGGCTCCGCAACGCCTTGGCTTTTATGGAGGTCGCGACGCTACTCCTTCACCGCCCCGGTGAGGCTGGAAACATAGTACTCCACGAACAGCGAGTAGAAGAGCGCGACCGGGAGTGAGCCGAGCAAGGAACCGGCCATCAGCGCACCCCACTGGTACAGGTCACCCTGAACCAACTCGGTGAGGATCGCCACCGGCACGGTCTTCTTTTCGGACGATTGCACAAACGCGAGCGCGTAGATGAACTCGTTCCACGACAGGGTGAAGGCAAAAATCCCGGCAGAGATCAGACCCGGCACCGCCAGCGGGAGCGTGATCCGCCGCAGGATCTGCAACCGACTTGCCCCGTCGATCAGCGCGCATTCCTCCAGCTCATAGGGGATGGACTTGAAGTAGCCGATCAGCAGCCAGGTGCAGAACGGCACCAGGAATGTGGGATACGTCAGTACCAGGGCGAACGGCGTGTCAAACAGGCCGAACTGGAACACCGTCGTGGCAAGCGGGATGAACAGGATCGAAGGGGGCACCAGATAGGCGAGATAAATGGCAAGCCCCACATACGTGGCCCCGCGGAAGCGCAAACGCTGGATCGCATAGGCGGCAAGTACGCTGGCGATCAGCGAGAGCACGGTCGATCCGACCGCGACCAGCATCGTCGTCGTCAGCCAGCGCGGATAGTCCGTATCCACCAGCAGCGAGCGGATATTCGCGAGCGTCGGGCTGTCGATCCAAAACGGGTTGTGGTGCTTGAAATCGAGCAGCTCGTCATTCGGCTTAAAGGCGGTGATCGCCATCCAATAGAACGGGAACAACAGGATCAGGATGAAGCAGCCGAGCGGCAGATAGAGCGTCACCAGCCGCCGCCCGCTGCTCTCCCAGGCCGGGCGCGCAGGCGTCTCGGCGACGGTCCGGGATAGCGGGATCGAGCCCGCGTCAGTCATTGCTCTCGCCCTGCTGCCACTTGCGCCGCGCAAGGGCGAAGTAGCTGAACAGCGTGGCGAAGACGAGGAACGGGATCATCGCGACCGCGATCGCTGCGCCTTCGCCCAACTGCCCGCCCGGAATGCCCCGCTGGAACGCGAGCGTCGCCATCAGATGTGTCGAATCGAGCGGGCCGCCGCGGGTGATGGCATAAACGAGCTGGAAGTCGCTGAACGTGAACAGCACCGAGAAGGTCAGTACCACCGCGAGGATCGGCATCAGCAGCGGCGCGGTCACGTGCCGGAAGCGCTGCCAGGACGAGGCACCGTCGAGCAGCGCGGCCTCGTAGAGCGAGGGCGAGATGGTCTGCAACCCCGCCAGCAGGCAGATCGCGACGAACGGGATGCCGCGCCAGATGTTCGCCGCGATGAGCGAGAAGCGCGCATGCCAGGGCGTGCCGAGGAAGTCGATGTAATGGTTCCGCCAATGCAGCACATCGACGAGTACGTAGGAGATGATCGAGAACTGCGGGTCGTAAATCCACCAGAACGCGATCGCCGAGAGCACCGTGGGGACAATCCAGGGCAACAGGATGATCGCACGAATCAGGGACTTGAACGGCAGATGCTCGTTCAGCAGCAGCGCGAGCCACAGGCCGAGTGCAAATTTCCCGATCGTGGCAACGACGGTATAGAAGATCGTGTTTCCGACTGTCAGCCAGAATGTCGAGTCGTGGGCGAGTGAGATGAAGTTCTGCAGCCCGACGAATTCGCCGCTGCGGCCGATCTGCGTGTCGGTAAAAGCGAGCCAGACGCCGAGGCCCAGCGGATAGGTCAGGAACAGCAGCAGCAGCCCCGCTGCCGGCGCCATGCACAGCACCAGCAGCACCGGCTTGCGCTCGAGCACGCGGGCGAGCCACCACGGCGCGGAAGCCGCGGGGACCCAGGTATCGAGTCCGCCTGAGTCGAGGACGTGCTCGCCGGCCATGCCACCCCCCGTCAGGTCTTGTAGTAGCGGCGGGCTCGCCGCTCGGCCTCGACGACCGCCTCCTCGGGCGTCGCCCGTTCAGTGGAGACGGCGGCGAACATGTGGACATTGACGTAGTCCGCGTTCACCGCGCCGGACGCGGCGTTGATCGGCCCCTTGTAGCCGTTCCAGAATTCGCTCGCGCAGGTGTCGCGGTAGGGAAGAAGCTTCGGGTCGCTTTTCCAGACCGGCGCGTCGGCATAGGCCTTCAGCGTCTGCGCCCAGTAGCCAAGGCATCCGGTCAGCCACGGCTCGTACTGCTCCGCCTCCATCATGAAGCGCAGATACTCCTTCGCCGCGTTCGGATACCTGGAGTGGCGGAACAGCATCGCATTGATCAGCAGCGCGGTCTCGGGCGCCTTGCCGACCGGGCCGAACGGCATCCGCGCGTGCCCGATGTCCTCCGCCATCGCCGCAGTCCTGGGGTTGTTCTTCAGCGCGTAGTAGATCGACACGCCGTTCTGCGTCAGCCCGATGTCGCCGGCCGCGAACGCCTTGTTGTTGCTCGGGTCCTGCCAGGAGAGAACGCCCGAGATCATGGTCTTGTAGAGTTCCCGCGCGTATTTCAGCGCCTCGATCGTCTCGGGCCGGTTGATCGCGACGTGGCCATCCTCGTCCACCATGTAGCTGCGGTGCGACCAGAGCAGCCAGTTGCAGTAGCCGTTGGCATCGCCGACCGCGTTGCCGAGGGCGAAGCCGCAGGGATGACCGATCTCGTTCAATTTGCGGCAGAGCGTGAGGAACTGGCCGAGGTCGGAGGGAATCGTATCGAACCCGGCCTGCTTCACCCAGGAGATGCGATAGACGCACGGCCCGCCCGCCCCACCCATCGGCAGGCCGATCCAGGTATTGGTACCCCACTTTTTGCCGTAGCGTTCTGCGAGGAAGTACCATCCGCCGTATTTCGTCCCGAGATAGTCGGCGAGATCCGTCATTTCGACAATCTTGTCCACGTAGAGATGCGGGTCGTCCGGCCAGGCGATCACGATGTCCGGCCCGGCGCCGGTGTTGGCCGCCACGGCCGTCTGCGGCCGCAGGTCCTCGAAGCCGACGAAATCGACGCGCACCGGCACGCCGGTCCGCTCGGTGAATTTCCTGCTGTTGGCGCGGAAGATCGCCTCGTCGGGATCGACGTACTTGGCGGGTCGCAGCACGCGCAGCCTCGCGCCTTTCTCGATTTCGTAGCGTGGCGCCGGCACGTCGGCGGCCATGATCGCCGCGCCGGCAGGTCGGGCGCCGAGCGCTGCGCCGGCCAGACCGCCGGCCGACATGGCCAGCGCCGTGCGGCGGGTGATCTCTGTCATGTTCGTCCCTCCCCTCGCCAGGCCGCGCAGCGGCCATCGTTCAGGCCATCAGGCGGTCTCCGGTGGCCGAATCGAACAAGTGCGCCAAGGCCGGATCCGGCGCGATGCGGATCTGCTCTCCGGGACGCGCCATGATGCGCTCGCGGAACGCAGCCACGATGGAGGCACGGCCCAGGCGCGCCATGACCTGCGTCTCCGATCCGGTGGGCTCCACCACCTGCACCGTCACCGGCACGCCCTCCGGCCCGAGGCGCAGATGCTCGGGTCGGATGCCATAGACCGCCGGCTGCCCGTCCGCCGCCGCCGCCCCCACCGGCAATGGCAGGACCACGGCGTCATTCGTGCGGAAGACACCGCCTTCGATCCGGCCGGGCAGCATGTTCATCGCGGGAGATCCGATGAAGCCGGCGACGAACAGGTTGGCCGGGCGATCATACACGTCGAGCGGCGAGCCGATCTGTTCCACGCGGCCCGCATGCATCACCACGATCCGGTCCGCCATCGTCATCGCCTCGATCTGGTCGTGCGTCACGTAGATCGTCGTCGTCCCAAGCCGCTGATGCAGTTCCTTGATCTCCGCACGCATCTGAACGCGCAGCTTGGCATCGAGGTTCGACAGCGGTTCGTCGAACAGGAAGACCTGCGGATTGCGGACGATGGCCCGTCCCATTGCCACCCGCTGCCGCTGTCCGCCGGAAAGCTGGCGCGGATAGCGGTTGAACAGATGCGACAGCCCGAGAATCTCGGCTGCACGGCTGACACGCCGTTCGATCACGTCCGCCGGAGCACGCGCGAGGCGCAGCGCGAACTCCATGTTCTCGCGCACCGTCATGTGCGGATAGAGCGCGTAGTTCTGGAAAACCATTGCGATGTCGCGTTCCTTTGGCGGAACGGTATTGACCACGCGGTCTGCGATCGCGATCTCGCCGCCCCCCATGTTCTCAAGGCCCGCGATGATCCGCAGCAGGGTGGACTTGCCGCAGCCGGACGGCCCCACGAGAACGACGAACTCACCGTCCGCGATATCGACGCTGACGCCGCACAGCACCTCCGTTGCGCCGAAGGACTTGCGCACCTGCCGCAGCATCACCGGCGCCATCGCGTCCCTTTGCCCTTCACCGATGTCCCGCCAGACGCGGCGTCAGGCGCGCTTGCTGCGCGCCCGCGCCGACGTCCGGTCCGTGCGCGTTCAGCCCGGTCCCGCGCCCTGCGTGGCGACATCCAGGGCGTAGAGCGACTGGCTCGCCGCCATGAACAGCCGGTTCCGCTTCGGGCCGCCGAAGCAGATATTGGCGCAGACCTCCGGCAGCCGGATGCGGCCGAGCAACGCCCCCGTAGGACTCCGCACGATCACGCCGCTGTACCCGACGGCGCGCCCGGCGTTGCTGGAAACCCAGACA
>Ga0335069_10011836_pt1 | contig 12292 bp, 13 predicted proteins | sample Lox_Sample_11_FD_206714 | JGI IMG/M metagenome (GOLD analysis project Ga0335069, IMG submission 206714) | Soil microbial communities from Loxahatchee National Wildlife Refuge, Florida, United States - Lox_Sample_1.1 | ecosystem: Environmental > Terrestrial > Soil > Wetlands | place: USA...
CCGGTTCTCCATTCAAGAGGTACGGCTTGTAGCGCCACTGCTTCACCGCATCGATAGCAGCCTGGGCAAGCAGCGGCAGACCGCTCTCGACTTGTACATCCTGCACGCTGCCATCCTTGCCAATCACCGCTAACAGCACCACCGTCCCTTCAACCCGCGCTCGGCCAGCTGCGGGCGGGTACGTCGGCGCAACATCGTGGATAAGATTCGCCTCCGCTACCCGCGAGGCAATGCGCATCCTCTTGGTCGGCGTCGGCTCGGGAGCCTTCGCGATCACAGGGAAACTGCGCGGGCTGTCGAGCACTTCGCCAAGTACTCCACCCGGGACAGTGCCAACCATTCCCCCGGGAACTCCCCCGACCACTCCACCCGTCGTGCCGCCCGACGGTGGTGGCGCTTCTTGCGCGGCATGCGTCGCGTTCGGAATGCTGATGCTGGTCGAGGCGTATGCGCGCGTAACCGGCGCCTGGAACCTCGTGACGTTGGAAGCTGCGGCCGGCGGGGCATACAACATTGTTAGTGTTTCGCGCTTAGGCAGCGTCTCGGTTCGAAACAATGGAACCAGAATTAAAGCGGCCAAGATGAGCAACTGCGCTGTCAGCGATCCAAAAGCCGCTAACGGGTTTCGCGGCCGTGACTTCGCCCCCGATACGATTAGACTTTCCTGAAATAAACGCCCCTCTTGCAGTCTGGCGGCAGCGGGATGCCGTCTTTTCCTTTCCGCGCTTTCTGGAACTCGTGAATCAACTCGCAACCCTGGCCGCCGAAAAGCTGGGTAGACAATGCAATGAGCTAAGTCCGTGGGGTGGTCAAAAGTTGCCATAACAGATCGATCCCTTTCCAAGCGGCGTGGCTCTCCCTCTCCTGAACTGCCACTGGACGAGGCCAGAACGTGACTCGCCGGGTCTTGTCTTATCCATGCCTATGCAAAGGCAATTCGTGTGCCAAGCAGAACTTTTTGCAGGGAAGGGACATAGACGATTGAAATGGCGCTCCAGTGCCCGCATGATGGCACCTGCCTTCGGAAGGTCGCGACCAGACGTGGAGTTGGGCACAGCTTGGGTTTTGAACTCAATTCGCTGGATGATCGGTCACTATCACTGAAAATAGCCGCGGCGGGATCCGTCTATCCGCCTACAAGTTGCGGCCTCGGTTGTTTCAGTTGTATTCGGGAATGAATAGGACCGTGGAGGTGTCGGCGCCGAGGCACCCTGGGTGTATTGACTGCAGTTGGATGGGCTTGCAGGTACGAGAAGCGGCTTCTCGCGGGAACATTCGAATGGGTTATTGTCCATTCAAAGTCTTCTCCAAATCGGCGGCCGGTTTTGCGCTTGGGGCCTGGGTGACTTCGTACTGCCCGTAGTTGATCGTCAGGACTGCCGTGCCGAAAACACGCACCTTCGTCGAGCTCTCGTTTGATTCGGGCAGCCAGAATTCTCCGGTCTTAACGTAGCTGCGCTTGAAGTCAGTCTTCAGGGTCCACCATGACGGATTGACTGCCGGCTCTCCCTCCACGCGAGTGATAGCAAAGTCCTTCGCATCTACCCAAATACGCCCTCGAAAAAGAAACTTGTTCTTGTTTCGCGGCTGCGCCTCGAGCACGTAGAATTCAGCCGCATCGCTCTTTTGATAATCCGAGAGTTGAAATACGTAGTTCTCAGGCGTAATCGCGGAACGCTGCTGATTCTCTTCGCGCATGGACTCCTGCTCCGCCTCCAGCAGCTTCTTGAAGACACGCTCCCGCACGGTGCCTGAGCCACTTTCCGAGACAATCGTGAACACCTTCTTGTCCGGCGCCTTGTACTCTGCGCGAACGACCATGTCCGCCTTCTTGTGCGATAGACAATGACACTCCAGGTGATAGCTTCGGAGACTGGAGTAGCTTTCAAGTGCCTTGCCTCGCAGTTCGTTCATTCCCACCACATGCTGCATAACTTCATCGGCGCTTAAAGGTGCGGATACAGGGGCCTCCTGCGCGCCTGCCGGAAAGCTGAAAACTACGAAAGCTGAGATGCACAAAAACCAACGTTCAAGAAAGTGCATCGGTTGAGAACGCCGTGTCATTGTTTGCTCCTGTTGGGAAGTCGCAAAAAGGCAAAAATGCTGTTTGCGCTTGCCGCGCCTGGACTTTGAATATTGGTGTGAAACTTAGCCGGTGATTCCTGCAACTGACTAAGAGTAAGTTCCGGTGCGATTTGCTTGGCTACGGTTGTGTCGAACAGATAAATGGTGCTTGCTAGAACTGGCCCGACAGGGACTTCGCGGTGGAACATGCCAGAGTTTTCGAGAGCGTCGAAGAATCTCTGCGTCTCAAAGAAACGCCGGGATGGCTCAAGAACAATCAGATCGCCGTCCCGAGGTACATAATGGAAGTCATACAGCGGCACGATCTCGATGTCACTTCGCCCGCAATTCTCAAGGTAATAAGTCATGCTCATCGGTCTTGCGGTTGCCAGCCTGCTTCTCGCAGGCGCGCTTGGGCAGACTTGTTGCGCCACTTGACGCGTGTCGAACTCCGACACCTCATCTGGAGCGAAATAACGCGTGACACTTCTCGTTCCTCCGCCGATAGGGTTCAGGTAGAAGGAGTAATAGGGAGACCAGTTGTGTAACTCAGCGAGCGGCCCGGCAAACAGGATGAGTGCGGCGCTTCCGACAAGTACCGGTGATACCTTCCATTCCTTCATCCGATCCCAGGTTCTTTGCACCGCGTAGCCGCCGGCCAGGAAGAAAAATGGCAGCAGAGGGAGCGAATAGCGTATCCACTTTGCGCCAGAAACCGAAAGGCCAGCCAGCTGCACCACTCCGAGGGTAAGAAAGAAGCACGCAGGGAGGGTCCGACGATTCCGCAGTAGCAGAATGCTGCCCAGGATGATCGCCGCAAGAATTGGAATCGGCGTTTTGAATAATATCAGCCACAGATAGAACTTCCAGGGCACTCCCGCGAACAGACGCGACGGAAGGTTCACATACAGCATCCCGTCGAAGTCGTAGCCATTGTGCTTAACCCCATCTTGGTGCAGCCAATGCAGGATCGCGTTGAAGTTGCTCGGAAAGAGAAGGACCGGATTCACCAGAATGCAGCTAAGGAAGATGACCAGAAAGAATCGTTTGTAGCTGAACCGGGACAGCCCGCGATTCAGCCCCGCCCTTCCAGCGAAAAGCCAGGCCAGGGCGTTCAGTCCAAGCAGGTGAGGAATGTACTGCGATGCAAAAGAGAATCCAAAACTGATTGCGCTCAGGTCGAACCATCGCCGTGCGCTCTGGTCCGTATTTGCTTGCTGTGCACGGCAGTAAAGGTAACAAGCCAGGAGGGTGAAGAAAGTGAACGGCGTTTCCTCCTTCGCCAGCCGATTCAGGGCCACGGGTAGTGGTGCAACTGCCCAGAAGAAACTCGCAGCGACAGAGCCCGCGAGGCCCATCATGCGCCGGCAAAAGAGAAAAAGGACCGCAGTCGTCGCGGCACCGAGGAGAACATTTGGAAATCGCAGCAAGCCTTCAGGACTCAAAGATGGCCAGCCGTGTACGGCGGCAACCCGATTCCAGTGCTCACCGGTTGCCAAACTGGCCCAAGCCATAGTCTTCAGCATCATGGGATGCTCGCTGTTCACGCCGGCAAAATGTCCATGGCGATACTCTTGAACAGCAGCCATTTTTGCTGCCTCATCCTCAGAGAGACTGTTAATCCCAACTCGCTCAATGCGGATGAAGAATGCCATGGAACTGAGAAGCAGAATGATCGCGGCCTCCCATTGCCACCTGGCAAAATGATTTTTGATCTCGCTTGGCACAGATGCACCTATGTAGTCGAAAGAACTGTCCGCACCTCGAGCACCTCAGACACGGCGTACGGTTTACGTGCGGAGGGATTGAAGTACTGCCACACCCCCAGTTCACCAAGTAGACCAACAGCCACGAGTTGAAGGCCCAGTAGGATCAGGACTGCTGCAAAAACTAAGAGCAATCCGTGTTCCTGCAGGACGTCGGTTCCGTGAAGGAGTTTCGACAGCAGCAGCCAAAACGCAACGGCGGATCCCGCACCCATGTTGATCAACCCGAGCCGGCCAAAGAAGTGGAGCGGTCGAGACATGTAACGCAGAAGGAATCGGATGGTCATGAGATCGAACAACACCCGGAAGGTCCGCGAGAGGTTGTAGTGCGACTCGCCATGCTTCCGATTGTTGTTTTGAATTGGTATTTCACAGATCGAGGCCCCGTAGGCCGACGCGATAGCCGGGATGAACCGGTGCATCTCCCCGTAGAGTGGCAATTGCCGAAGCAGGTCGCCCCGATACGCCTTGAAGGTTGTCCCGAAATCGTGAATGTTGACGCCACTGAGCTTCGCCATGAGCCAGTTGGCACAGCGGGAGGGAATCTTCCGAAGCAACAAATTGTCGATGCGATGGCTGCGCCACCCGCTTACGATGTCGTAGCCCTCCTCGATCTTTTCGAGGAAAGCGGGAATCTCGGCAGGATCATGCTGCAAGTCGCCATCCATGGCGATCACGTATTCGCCGGTGGTCTGAGCAATTCCAGCAGCGAGCGCCCCCGTCTGACCGAAGTTCCGCCGCAAGCGGACGGCCGTGACGTGGGGATCGATAACCGCCAGTTCCTTGAGCAGCTTGTACGTAAGATCGGTGCTTCCATCATCCACAAAAACGAACTGGTGATTACGGCCAAGAGACTCCATAACGGCGTGCAAACGCCCATACATTTCCACTACATTCGCTTCCTCGTTGTGGAATGGGATAACAATCGAGACGGTAGCTGTGGTATTGACGTCAGGCATTTTGTACCTTTCTGCTGACGGCGCGATCCATCTCCTTCGAACAGAGGCGGTCGTGCTCGCTCAGCAAGAGAAATGGCTCGGCTTCTATTTCCTTGAGCTGCTTGCAAAGATGCAGGGCAAACTCCCAATACTGACTGTTTGGAACTGATCCATCCCATCCCTCTTGGGGGATCGTGGGAACGCCGTTTCGTGACTTTGTGAAGTACATATCTTCCTTTGCTGGGTACTCGAGCTTCCTTCCTCGAACAGCGCCGGGTGCAACGCTTTGCTGGCAATCAGCTAAACACCGGACTCTGTCATCGCAGTTCACTTACCAAACATCGCACATAGCAACTCCCAGACCACCAGCTACTTAGGCAGGCTGTCTCCCTGCGATCTCTGCCCATATTGCGGCAATGCCCTCGAACGGTCGTGACAGCCGGCGGGCAAGGCAATCTTTTTTATTGCTGAGGTGTATGTCGCACAAGCCAGCTTCTATGCCCATGCTGTAGCACTGACCTCGAAAGGTCACAACAAGCTAGCTCGCCGAACGTTGAATTGCTCGAAGAACCAAGCGGTTAAACGAACTTCACGGTGGCATCTGACTTGCATTCCCATGAATGAAATCAAGATCTGTGCTGAGGAGCCGGGCGTGTTCGCTGATTTGACGGAGCGACAAAGCGCAAGTCGCTGTCGATATTCGCGTGTCTACGGTCACCACCTGTCAAAGAATGGGCAGCCGTCGAACGAAAGGAATGAAGCGTGCAAACGTAAGGAAGGAGGATTTATGGCATTTGTCGTAGCGGTTCTTGAGTCCCTGTTTGGTTGCCGCCATGTGCACCTCAGCCGTGTTTTCACGCTGGGAGGTGAAACCTACCGCGTGTGTTTTGACTGCGCGGCGAAGTTTGAATATTCGCTGGCGACCATGTCGATCGAGCGACGTCTCTCTCCAGAGCTTGTGTTGACGCGGTTCCGAATCGCTTGAGATGGAAACTCCGATCAACAAGTACAGAGCGATCAGGGCATAAGCGTATCTGAGGCAGCAAGTTATGGAGCATGAGTCCTATTTGAAAGCAGCTCGAGTCGAGGGGGAGGTAATCCTGCTTCATTGTTGGGCCTGCGGCACTGCCCACTACATGAACCTGGAGCTCTGTGCTCCTGAGCAACTACCGCATTTGATCTGCGGCAACGACCACTGCAAGATGAGCCTATTCATGGTCAGTGAGATAGAAAGCGAAAATGACGCTCCTAAGCATTGGACGACAAGCGAGCTAATTACACGTCTCGCCGCTTATTCGAGACTATTGAGATGAAAACACGCCAACATCAAAGTGTGGAATCGCTGGCGACAGTTGGCGCGGTCAGCATCTTTGTCGAAGACGCCAGACGGACTAACAAACGCTAGATTTTCATAACCGCAGCAGTCTGCTCGTGAGGCACCCCGGCCACTACACCGGGCGCACTGAAATGTCGGAGAGCACTGAACATCGCGAGCCTTTGTACCTGTTCGTCTGTTATCTGGAGTGGCGCATCAATGGAAACCTGGCCGCCTACCACGAACTCGTTGCAGCATTAGACGATTGTGACTGCGATATACGCAATCTCTCCGAATTGCTGCTGCATCGGCATTCCCCGCGTCCTGATAAGAAAGTAGAAGTCGAATCTCGGTGAATGACGGATTCCCGTGCGTCCGACGTCAATCACGTTGATCCCTCGTGTTGTTGGCAAACTACGGAATTCACCAGCGATAGTAACGGGATTCACAGCCAAATTCATTTCTACACCAAGCATTCAATGCCAACATAGGTCCGCCCTCATGCGGACAATGCCTGCATGTAGGCGATCGAGTGGAACACTGCCTATGAAGAGTCGGTTCCCGTCAAGAAGATGGCGGCACCAGCATTGGCACAAAACTTGCGTTCCATAACAGGGGGAGCGGAGACAATGCGGGGGCAAAGCAATGTTTCGTGCAGAAATTCGATGGCTCGCGAAAGGCCCGGTCCTGAAGATGGAAGGCAGACTAGTCGCCGGTTGGGCAGAGCAGGCAAAGTTGCTGGTCACTGACGACGTAGTTCCGAAGCCACTCGTGGTTGACCTCACTGAACTGAGCTATATCGATTGTGCGGGCGAGCAGTTACTGAAGTGGTTGGCCAGTCTCGGAGCGAAGTTCCTGGCCGGCAATGTGTACACGCTCGGTGTCTGTGAAAGCCTGTCTCTACCACTTCTGTAAGTCGTATGTTAGGTGTCTGTCGAGTACGAGACGCACGTTTCACTTCGGCTCTTATTTGTTCTTCCTGCTCAGTGCCCTCCAACTCCGATTCATTCAGGTCGTTTGCGCTGCCTTTGATTGACCTGCCGTGCCCAGTGCTTGGCTGAGGTCTCTGCCTGAATATGGGCAGCACGAAGATCATTGTCCGCCATTCACCGCCCTACTGCTCAATGAGTTACGAGACTTCGGTGTTGGCTGTCAACCTGCTCCTTGTACCTGTGCTCTATTCAATTTTCGCTCTGGATCTTAAGTCGATGCGCTGGGGCCATAAGGAAAGCTCTGCGACCGTTCGCAGCTATGGATCGAAAAGAAGCTTAGCCGCGAGTCTTCACGGGTCGGCGGTCGTTGTTCGGAACTGATATCGCTATGAATACTATCGTCCAATTCGTTATAAGGCATGGCTACTCCATTCTGTTCGCGGCGGTATTCGTGCGCCAGATTGGTTTGCCTGTGCCAGCCCCCCTTTTTCTGCTTGCAGCCGGGGCCCTTGCCGCCTCCGGGAAGTTGGGTCTCGTCCCCGCTTTTGGTCTGGCTGTGTTTGCTTGCGTGCTGGCGGACTGGGTTTGGTACGAGATGGGTCGGCGACGAGGGATGAAGGTCTTGCACTTCATTCATCAGTTCTTCCAAGACCCTGACGCCCACGACCGCAGAGCGAGAGAGACCTTTGCCCGATTTGGCCCGCCGCTTCTCGTGGTGGCAAAGTTCGTGCCGGGACTGGACGCGGTAGCTCCGCCCTTGGCCGGGATATCCGGCACGAGACAGCTCAGTTTCCTCGCGTTTGAAACACTGGGCGCGAGCCTCTGGTCAGGCGCGTATGCCGGACTCGGCTATGTCTTCAGCCATGACTTGGACCGTGCGGCTGCCTACGTTGGCAGAGCGGGATGGTTTTTTGCAGGCTTGACGTTTGTTGTACTCTCCATTTACGCCGCCCGCAAACTGGCCCTGCGGTATCGCTATATACGTGAATGTCGATTTGTGCGGATGACGACCATGTTGAAGGAAATCAGAGGAAATCACCGCTGTGCGAAAACAGATGACATCCGCGAAGTTTTCGGCGACTATCACAACGTTCTTCGCTGGCTAACCGTCTTCCTGAACGGAGACGATAAGCTCGCCGATGCCTGTATAGTCGATGCCTGCCCAATTGCAAAAACTCAAACTCCTGATTTTCACGAGTGGCTTGTGCACTGGGCTGCGCGAGCTACGGTTGGATGCTCGCTCCAGGTACAGCACCCTCGGATTCTGGAACTTGCCGCAGTATACGAGAATAGAGAGGTAGTGCACGAAGAACACCCTCCGCTATCGCCAGAGTACTTTCGACTGCTGATCAGGCACTCCGAGCGCATTAACGCACGCCTCGATGTACTTTGCAGGTTCGCGCTCATCATGCGCGGCATTGCAAAAGGCTCCTGCATCGAAGTCGCCACGCAGCTTGGGATAAGCCCGAGCGCCGTCGAACGAGCATATTGCGTTGCGTTCGACACGCTGGAACTTGTCTCTAGGGATGCGCAAGGCAATGCGGATGTGCCAGACTATTCACTTAAAGACGAATGTACACTCGCCGAATCGACTGCTTAAAAATGCTGGCAGTGAACTGTCCTGGTGAATCCTTGAACTAATCTGGTTTGCTCAATGTTGCTCGGCGCGTTCCAATACCCGATTCGCCGCGGGTGGTTCCTTCGAATGCTTCAGACAGACAACTGACCCTAACATGGCACTTGGCTATGCTTGGTAATGTGCTTTGGTGATGCCGAGCCGACGAATTTTGTTCTGCAGGGTCGTGCGCTTCAGTCCCAAACGTTCCGCGGCCCCACCCTCGCCTGCGATGCGTCCGGACGCCGCCTTCAAAGCGTCAATGATTACACTGCATTCCGCTTGTCGAAAGCTGGAACTTGCGGTGGTGGCAAAACTCATCTCGAACGAGGGACGAAGCTCCCCGATGGGCACTTCCAACGTGTCGCCGCGGGTAAGAATCACGGCTCGTTCGATGACGTTTGCCAATTCTCTGACGTTTCCTTTCCACGGGCAGTTCGTCAATGTCTCCATTGCTTGCCGCGATATTGACTCGATGCGTTTGCCCATTCGCGAGGAGAGCTTCGTCGCAAAATAGTTCACAAGCAGAGGAATGTCCTCTCGCCGTTCCCGCAACGGCGGAATCTCAATCGGGAAGACGTTAAATCGATAGAAAAGATCCTCGCGGAACTTCTCCTCTTTAATCATCGCCCCCAGATCGCGGTGGGTGGCGGCAATGATCCGCACATCGACATGAATCGTCCTGGAGTTCCCTAGCCGTTCGAACTCCTGCTCCTGCACGGCCCGTAACAATTTCGGCTGCAGTTCGAGGCTGATGTCGCCGATCTCATCCAAGAACAACGAGCCGCCATCCGCCAGTTCGAATCTGCCCTTTCTTTGCATCAGCGCGCCGGTGAAGGCTCCCTTCTCATGCCCGAACAGTTCACTCTCCAGCAATCCCGAGGGAATGGCCGCGCAGTTAATACTCACGAAGGCGCGGTGCTGCCGCGAGCTGAGATTGTGAATGGCCCGCGCGATCAGCTCCTTCCCAGTGCCGGTCTCGCCGTGAAGCAGGACGGTTGAATCCGTGGGCGCAACAATCGCCACTTCTTCCAGCACCTTCTGGATTGCCCGGCTCTTGCCAATGACTCCTTCGAAGCAGTGCTCGGGACAAATTTCGCTGTCAAGATCGGTTTGCCTGTCTTGCAGTTCGCTCAGGACGGGAAGGCCGCCTCCTGCGATTCCTTCGAGGTCTGTGAAAGCAACGGTCGCGCCCATAATATCCTCCTGCCTAATCAACCGATTTGGTTTTAACTGGAATGTTGAGCCATTTGTTCGGGTGACGCAGCGATTTTCCACCTAGGCGCGATTGCGGACAACCCCACATCGGGCGCTAAATCCACTCTTTTCGGAATGCGGAAGACTTGATTAAGGAGATTGTGACACTAGTCTGGATGGCAGATGACTCCCGAAAGGGAGAGTCAGTCTACGTCTTTCTGGCAGGCGGGTCGATTCGCTTCCATCCGTACAGTCGAGCATCAACGGACCAGAAGCCGGGTCCTAACATGGCGAGAGCGGCCGCCATGGTCGCCAGGAGCAAGTAAATCCAAGGATCCCCGAGTCTCCAGTAGATTTTCCACAGTTCAATGGCGGCAACTAGCGTCGCGGACACGGGCGTCCACAAACCCATAAGTAGAAGTAGTCCAGCGCCCACGCTCAGTACTGAGATTAGAGTCACAACGGCCGGAGGATCGCTGGACAACAGGCCAACTCCACGCCAGATCAAAGCAATCCCAAGTACTACGCGCATCAAGAAAAGTCCAGCACCAGGCCAGCCTTGGGCGAATGTGGAGAATAGACGACGCAAAGCGCAGTTTTCCTTTCTAGCACCGTTTAGCTTAGGAAATTCCGCCTTGTGTCGAAACCCCAAGAAGAGTGTGGCGTCCACCCTTTTGGGTGCCGGGAGGTCTCGAGGAAGGGTTGTCTAAACTTCGATGATGCCGCGTTTCAACCCTATCGTGACGGCATGGGTACGGTCATGGGCGCCTAACTTGGAGAGGATATTTTTGACCCGCCACTTTACCGTGTCCTCGGTGATCGAAAGCTGGTCGGCGATCTGCTTGTTGGCGTTGCCCGCTGCAATAAGCTTCAGCACGCTGATCTCCGCGGGGGTCAAGGCATCGTCGGTAGAGTGTTCTGCGAGTTCGTAGGAAGCCTCGGCGGAGAGCGTCTTTTTTCCGCCGCGGACGGCACGTATTGCGTCCACCAGTTCCTTGTGAAACGTGTTCTTTAAAAGGTAACCCTGAGCGCCGCTCTTAAGCGCACGAAGAATCTGAACGTCTCCGGTGTAGGTGGTCAACACGATGATTTTCGCGTCAGGAAACTCGCCCCGAATTGTGGCGAGCGCATCAAGCCCGTTCATCTCCGGCATTTGCAGATCCATGAGCGTGATGTCCGGACGATGCTTACGAAACTGCTGAATTGCCTCGCGGCCATTTGAGGCTTCTGCCACGAGCGCCATGTCTGATTGGCTGCCGATCAGTACGGCAATCCCCTGACGGACCACGGGATGGTCATCCACCACGAGGATCCGAATTTGGGCATCGACACTCATGACTCGATCTTCTCTTTAGCGTCCGTGTCTTTCTTGGAGAGCTTCTCAAAGAGCCAGAAACGACGAAGAGATTTAGTGTACGCTCTCGATGCTGGAATGCTCAGCTCAACCTCCGTACCTGAGTCCACTTCGCTCCAGATCGCCAAGTCACCTCCAACCAGCTTGGCCCGTTCCCGCATGCCGTGCAAACCGAAGTGCCCCTCGCGTCCGTCACCGCCTAGAACGTCGCGATGGATGCCTTTTCCGTCGTCCCGGATGCGAAGCCTAAAATCTCTTTCGTCATAGCGGAGTTCCACTTCGATCTGATGCGCCTGCGCGTGCCGGAAGGCATTGCGCAACGCCTCGACCGCAATACGGTAAACCTCGTCCCGCAGAATGGGATGTAAATTTCGTGGTGTCCCTTCTACGACCACCTGGAACGCAGGCGCCGACTGGTGGGTGTCGGTAGAGGCCAATTCTTCTGCTACGCCACGAATGGCCACGGCGAGATCATTCTTCTCTACCGTGGACAACCGCAAGCCTTGCACGGCATCCCTGCCCTCGGTGATGGCTTGCGAGGCCTGATCGATGGCAGCTTCAAGAGTTTCACGTGCATCGGCCGGATGCTCGGGCAGTTTATAAATAGCAGCCTGAAAGCGTGGCAAAAGTCCCTGAAAACTTTGCAGAAGTGTGTCGTGCAGGTCACGCGCGATCCGTGTGCGCTCACTGACCCGCTCTTCCAGACGCATATTGAACTGCGCCGCCACTTGCCGGATTCGCAACTGGTAAGCGGCCCACAGCAGCGCAAGAAGAATCGCAGCGCAGAGAGCGCGGAACCAGTTCGTCTGGTAATAAGCCGGCATGATGGAGAAATCCAGCTTGGCGCCGCTATCGTTCCAGACGCCGTCACTATTGCAGGCGATCACGCGAAACGAATACTTCCCGGGCGGCAAGTCTGTATAGAACGCCTGTCGGCGTGTGCCAGCATCGTGCCAATCGCGGTCGTAGTTGTCCAGCCGGTAGCGGAATTTCACTCTCTGGGGAATCGTAAAAGTAGGCGAGGTGTAGTCGATCTGCAGGTCGCGCGGATGCGGCGAAAGCTTGAGATTATCGGCTGCTGCGAATGTCTTTCGGTCAACGATGAGTGACT
>Ga0335069_10011837_pt1 | contig 12292 bp, 11 predicted proteins | sample Lox_Sample_11_FD_206714 | JGI IMG/M metagenome (GOLD analysis project Ga0335069, IMG submission 206714) | Soil microbial communities from Loxahatchee National Wildlife Refuge, Florida, United States - Lox_Sample_1.1 | ecosystem: Environmental > Terrestrial > Soil > Wetlands | place: USA...
AGCCGGTGCTCGCGGACCACCGTGCGCACCGCCTCGAAGCGCGCGCCGGCGGGCATCGGCGCGCGCAGCCAGGCCGGCTTGCGGCCGACCACCAGCGGCTCGGCGGCGGCGGCGGCCTTGATGCCGTCGCGGATCGCGGTGAAGCCCTGCGGCGTCACGTATTTCTCGCCGCTCTTGGCGGCGACGAGCGGGATACCCTTGAAGGCGGCCAACCGGCGGTACCTCGGCGAGCGGGGACGCACCATTCTACGCGAGCGAGACGTCGAGCGCGGCGAGGCGCTCGGGCGTGCCGACGTCGACCCAGCGGCCGCCGTGGACCTCGGCCGTGACCAGGCCCGCGTGCGCCGCGCGCTCGAGCTCGGGCCTGAGCGGCCGCCGGCCGGGGGCGAGTGCCGCGAACATCGCCGGCCGGTAGCTGGCGATGCCGGCAAAGGTGTAGCGACGCGTGCCGTCGAGGCGCAGCTCGCCGCACTCGAGCCCGAAGTCGCCGCGCGGGTGGTGCGCGGGGTTCGGCACCAGCACGAGGTGCGCGAGCCGGTCCGGCGCCGGTGCCGGCGGCGGCAGCGGCAGGTCGGTGAAGATGTCGGCATTGACGACCGTGAAAGGCTGGTCGCCGAAGAAGCCGAGCGCATTGCGGATGCCGCCGGCGGCCTCGAGCGGCTCCGGCCCCTCGTCGAACCAGCCGATCGTCAGCCCGAAGGCGCTGCCGTCGCCGAGCGCCGCACGCAGCGCCGCGCCGAGCCACGAGGTGTTGATCGCGACCTGCCGGACGCCGCCGCGGGCGAGGCTCTCGAGGTGCCAGACGATCAGCGGCTTGCCGCCCACCGGCAAGAGCGGCTTCGGCACGGACGCGGTCAGCGGCCGCATCCGCTCGCCGCGCCCCGCCGAGAGCAGCAGCGCCCGCGTCGGCCTCATGCGCCGAGCGCCCGCGCCTGCGCGGCCGCGAACCGCGGCACCACCACCGCCCGCAGGAAGCGCTCGAACTCCGCCAGCTCGCCGTAGGCGCCGGTCGCGCCGAGCACGTAGTCGAGGACCGTCGGCAGGTCGCGCAGGTAGCTCTGCTTGCCGTCGCGGTACCAGAGGCGCGCGAAGATGCCGAGCACCTTCAGGTGCCGCTGCAGCCCGACGAAGTCGAACCAGCGCACGAACTCGGCCTCGTCGCCCGGGACGGCGACGCCCGCGGCCAGCGCCCGGCGGCGGTAGTCGCCGACCCACGCCAGCACGCGCGGCCGCGGCCAGACGACGTAGCAGTCCTTGAACAGCGACGCGAGATCGTAGGTCAGCGCGCCGCGCATCGCGTCCTGGAAGTCGAGGATGCCCGGGTTGCCGGCCGGCAGCACCATCAGGTTGCGCGAGTGATAGTCGCGGTGCACGAACACCTGCGGCTGCTCCAGCGCGCTCGCGGCGAGCCGCGCGGAGGTGCGGTCGATCAGCGCCCGCGCCGCGGCGTCCGGCACCGCGTCGAGGTGCCGGCCGAGGAACCACTCCGGGAACAGCTGCACCTCGCGGTCGAGGAAGGCCGCGTCGTACGGCGGCAGCGCCGCGGCCGCCTCGAGGCCGCGCGCCTGGATGCGCAGCAGCGCCTCGGTCGCGTCGTGGTACAGCCGCTCGACGTCGGCGCCGGCGCCGAACGCGGCGAGGTAGTGCATCGAGCCGAGATCGCTCATCAGCAGGAAGCCGCGCTCGCGATCCTGCTCGAGCACCTCGGGCACGGTGACGCCGAGCGCGCCGAGCGCCCGGGCGACGCCGACGAACGGCCCGAGGTCCTCGCGGCCGGGCGGCGCGTCCATCGCGATCAGGGTCCGGCCCGCGGTGCGGACGCGAAAATAGCGGCGGAAGCTCGCGTCCGCCGAGGCTGGCTCGACCGCGCTGTCGACGAGCTTCAGGTCTTGCGCGAGCCAGTGCTCAAGCAGAGCGAGGCGCGGGTCGGGTCGGGCGGCGGTGTCGGTGGGCATTGGCGCGGGATTATAATGCGCGCGCCCGCCGCGGCTGCGGCGGCCCGTCGCACGCATCTGACCTAGGCCGCCCGTTGCCCCCATCCTCGCCTTCCCACGTCCGGCGCACCGTCCTCTGTTCGGTCGCGGCCGCGTGGCTCCTCGCCGGCGCGGCGCACGCCGACGAGCGCTGCCCGGCGCCGGTGGTGCCGCCCGCGGAGCCCGAGCTGCCGCCGGGCGAGGCCGGCCGGGTGCAGGTCACGACCCAGGGGGCCGAGGTCACCGAGGAGGGCAAGGCGCACCTGCAGGGGCCGGTCAAGGTCCGCCAGGGCGACCGCACGCTGACGGCGAACGAGGCGCACTACGATTCCGCGACGCAGGCCTTCGACGTCAGCGGCGACGTCAGCTACCGCTCGCCCGGGCTCGCCCTCAGCGGCGAGTCGGGCACCTGGAACGGCGACGGCAGCGGCCACTTCGTGCGCGGCGCATTCGAGCTGCCGGCCCGTCCGGCCCGCGGCAATGCCGAGTCGATCGTGCTGGCCGCCGACGGCAAGCTCGAGCTCGGGCGCGTCGAGTACACGGCCTGCCCGGCCGGCAAGCCCGACTGGCTGCTGCGCGCCACGCGCATCGACATCGACCAGGCGGCGCAGCAGGGCGTCGGCCGCAACGTCGAGCTCGACTTCAAGGGCGTGCCGATCCTGTACCTGCCGATCGTGTCGTTCCCGGTCGGCGACGCGCGCAAGTCCGGCTTCCTGTTCCCGAGTCTCGGCACGTCGAGCCAGAACGGCTTCGAGCTCGCGATCCCCTACTACTGGAACATCGCGCCGAACTACGACGCGACGCTGACGCCCGGCTACATGTCCAAGCGCGGCGCCACGCTCGGCACCGAATTCCGGTTCCTGACCGAGGACTCGCGCGGCCGGTTCCAGAGCGACTGGGTGCCGCACGACTCGAGCACGCAGAGCGACCGCAGCTACCTGCGCTTCGACGAGCGCAGCGACTTCAACGCGCGGCTGCGCTTCGACACCAACCTCGCCGCCGCCAGCGACAGCAACTACTTCACCGACTTCGGCCAGGGCACCGAGGGCACCAGCGTCACCTACCTGCAGCGCCGCGCGCGGCTCACCTACCTCGACGACCACTGGCGCGCGGTGGGGCTGGTCGAGCAGTACCAGACCATCGACCAGACCATCGCGGCCACGGACCGTCCCTACACGCGGGCGCCCGATCTCGAGGTGCGCGGCCGCTGGACCGACGGCCACGGCCCGGGCTTCGAGATCGCCGCCGAGACGGTCGACTTCGTGCGCGACACCGGCGTCGAGGGCCTGCGCTACGCGATCGCGCCGCTGGCGAGCTACGCGTGGCGCGCGCCGGGGGCCTACGTCGTGCCGGCGGTCGGCTACCGCGCGATCGGCTACTCGCTCAGGAACACGGCCGCCGGCGCCGACCAGGCGCCGTCGGTCGCCGCGCCGATCGCGACGCTCGACGCCGGGCTCGCCTTCGAGCGCGACGCCGGCAGCCGCGTGCAGACGCTCGAGCCGAGGGTGGTGTACACCTACATCCCGTACCGCGACCAGTCGTCGCTGCCGGTGTTCGACACCGGCGTCCCGGACCTGAACCTGATCCAGCTGTTTCGCAGCGACCGCTACGTCGGCGGCGACCGGATCGGCGACGCCAACCAGCTGGCGCTCGGCGCGACCACGCGCCTCGTGGACACCGAGTCCGGGCGGCAGCTCTTGAGCGCCACGCTCGGCCAGATCTACTACTTCACCCCGCCACGCATCACGCTGCCGAACGAGCCCGCGCTCAGCGGCAGCACCTCCGACCTCGTCGGCCAGCTCGACGTCACTGCCTACCGCCACTGGAACGTGCAGCTCGGCGAGGAGTGGAACCCGCACAGCCAGGACGCGGTGCTGAGCGAGGTGCGGGTGCAGTACCAGCCGGCCGGCAACGAGGTCGCTAACGTCGGCTACCGCTTCCGGCGCGGGCTCCTCGAGCAGGTGGAGGGCTCCTTCGCCTGGCCGGTCGCCGACGCCTGGAACCTGTACCTGCGGCACGTCTACTCGCTGCGCGACCACGCGGCGCTCGACTCCTTCGCCGGCTTCGAGTACCGCGCCTGCTGCTGGCGCGTCCGCCTGGTCGGCCGGCGCTACGTCAGCAGCTTCACCGGCACGCGCGACACCTCGATCTCGCTGCAGCTGGAACTGAACGGCCTGTCGAGTGTCGGAGAACGGGCCGGCGCTTTCCTCGAACGGTCGATTCGGGGATACTCCGCGACCCCCGGTCTGCCTGGGTCAGAATAGGTCATCATGCGTCGTTTCCTGACAATCGCCCTGCTCGCCCTCGCCGGCGCCGCCGGCCCCGCCCACGCCCAGACCCGCGAGATCGGCGGGCGTGGCGACCTGCTCGACCGGATCGCCGTCGTGGTCAACGACGGCGTCGTCCTGCAGAGCCAGATCGACGCCCAGGTCACCTCGATCACGCGCCGGCTGCGCGACCAGGGCACGCCGCTGCCGGCGCCCTCGGTGCTGCGCCAGCAGATCACCGAGCGGCTCGTGCTGCAGGAGATCCAGCTGCAGCGCGCCGCCAAGCTCGGCCTGCGGGTCACCGACGAGGCGCTCAACAACGCGCTGCGCGAGGTCGCGCAGCAGAACCACATCGAGTTCGCGCAGCTGCCGGACGCGCTCGCCGCCGAGGGCGTCGTCTACGCCGAGTACCGCGAGCAGATGCGCCGCGAGATGACGCTTTCGCTGCTGCGCAACCGCGACGTCTACTCGCGCATCTACGTCAGCCCGCGCGAGATCGACCAGTTCCTGGTCAAGGCGGCCGCCGACAAGAGCGGCGAGGCGTCGTACGAGGTGGCGCACATCCTGCTGGCGCTGCCCGAGGCGGCCTCGCCCGGCCAGCTCGAGCAGGTCGAGAAGCGCGCCGAGGACATCTACCAGCGCGCGCTCAAGGGCGAGGACTTCGGCCAGCTCGCGGTGGCCTACTCGCAGGCGCAGTCGGCGCTGGAGCGCGGCGTGCTCGGCTGGCGCAAGGGCAACGAGCTGCCGACGTTCATGGCCGAGGTGGTCACCAAGATGAAGCCGGGCGAGGTGTCGCGCCCGGTGCGCACGCCCTCCGGCTTCCACATCATCCGGCTCAACAACGTCAAGAGCGACAGCCAGCCGCTGATCGTCGCGCAGGTGCACGCCCGCCACATCCTGATGAAGCCGAACGAGCTGCAGGACGACGAGACGGTGCGCGGCCGCCTGCAGACCATCCGCGACCGCATCGCGAGCGGCGCCGAGGACTTCGCGGCGATCGCCAAGGCGGTCTCCGAGGACCCGGGTTCGGGCAGCGAGGGCGGCGACCTCGGCTGGACCAGCCCCGGCACCTTCGTGGCCGAATTCGAGCAGATGATCGCCAAGCTCCCGGACAACGAGATCAGCCAGCCGTTCCACACCCAGTACGGCTGGCACATCGTGCAGGTGCTCGGCCACCGCACGCAGGACATGAGCACCGACGAGCGCAAGCGCCGCGCCTTCGAGCAGATCCGCGCCAGCAAGCTCGACGAGGAGACCGAGCTCTGGCTGCGGCGGCTGCGCGACGAGGCCTTCGTCGACTACCGCAGCTGAGCGGCGCGCGTGACGGGGCATCTCGCCGACGCCCGCACGATCGTCGTCACCTCGGGTGAGCCGGCCGGCATCGGCCCGGACCTGTGCCTCGCGCTCGCCGAGCGCGACTGGCCGTGCCGCCTGCTGGTGGCCGCGGACCCCGGGCTGATGGCCGCGCGCCGCGCCGAGCTCGGCCTCAAGGTCGAGCTCGCGACGGTCGACGCCGACGCCGCCGCGCCGCACGTGCGCGGCCGGCTGCAGCTGCTCGCGCACCGCGCCCCGGCTCCGGTGGTCGCCGGGCGGCTGGACCCCGCCAACGCCGGCTACGTGCTCGACCTCCTGCGCAGCGCCGTGGCCGGCTGCCGCGACGGCCGCTTCGCGGCCATGGTCACCGCGCCGGTGCAGAAGAGCGTCATCAACGACGGCGGCGTGCCGTTCACCGGCCACACCGAGTTCCTGGCCGCGCTGACCGGCGCGCCGCGGCCGGTGATGCTGCTGGTCGCCGGCAAGCTGCGCGTCGCGCTCGCGACCACGCACCTGCCGCTGCGCGAGGTCGCCGGCGCGATCACCGAGCAGGACCTGCTCGAGACGCTGCGGGTGCTGGCGGTGGGGCTGCGCGAGCGCTTCGGGCTGGTGCGGCCACGGATCCTGGTGCTCGGCCTCAACCCGCACGCCGGCGAGTCCGGTCACCTCGGCCGCGAGGAGATCGAGGTCATCGGGCCGGCGATCGCGCGCGCCACGGCCGAGGGCATCGCCGCGCGCGGGCCGCTGCCGGCCGACACCGCCTTCACGCCGCGCCAGCTCAACGACGCCGACGCCGTGCTCGCGATGTACCACGACCAGGGGCTGCCGGTGCTGAAGTACGCGGGTTTCGGCCACGCCGTCAACGTGACCCTCGGCCTGCCGATCGTGCGCACCTCGGTCGACCACGGCACCGCGCTCGACCTCGCCGGCACCGGCCGCGCCGACCCCGGCAGCCTCATCGCCGCGCTCGAGCTCGCGCTCGCCTGCGTGCGCGCGTGAGCCGGCGCGCGGCCGGCGAGCCCGCGCCGCACCGGGCCCGCCGGCGCTTCGGCCAGCACTTCCTGCACGACCCGGCCGTGATCGCGCGCATCGTCGCCGCGATCGACCCCCGCCCCGGCGAGCGGCTGGTCGAGATCGGCCCGGGGCTCGGCGCGCTGACGCTGCCGCTGCTGGACCGCGCCGGCCGGCTCGAGGTCGTCGAGCTCGACCGCGACGTGATCCCGCGGCTCGCCGAGCGCGCCCGCGGCCGCGGCGAGCTCGTGATCCACGAGGCCGACGCGCTCGACTTCGACTTCGCGGCGCTCGCCGGCGCGGGGCCGCCGCTGCGGCTGTGCGGCAACCTGCCGTACAACATCTCGACGCCGCTGCTGTTCCACCTGCTCGAGGCCCAGGCCGCGATCCGCGACATGCACTTCATGCTGCAGCGGGAGGTGGTGGCGCGGATGGCCGCCTCGCCCTCGAGCAAGGCCTACGGGCGCCTGACCGTGATGCTCGCGGTCCGCTGCCGGGTCGAGCGGCTGTTCGAGGTCGGGCCCGGCGCCTTCCGCCCGCCGCCGCGGGTCGACTCGGCGGTCGTGCGGCTCGTGCCGCACGCGACGGCGCCGTTCCCGGTCGCCGACCCCGGGCGCTTCGCGGCGGTGGTCGCGGCGGCCTTCGGCCAGCGCCGCAAGACGCTGCGCAACGCCCTCGACGGCGTGGTCGGCCCGGCCGGCTTCGCGGCCGCCGGCATCGACCCGGGCCGGCGCGCCGAGACGCTCGAGCCCCGCGAGTTCGCGCGCCTCGCGGCGACGCCGGCACCGCTATAATCCGGGCACTGACAGGGAGCTGCCCGATGAGCGCACCGACCCCGGCGACCGGCCTGTACCGGACCATCCTGCTGGTCGTCGACCTGAGCGAGGACAGCCGCCAGATCGGCGCACGCGCGCGGGCCATCGCCGCGGCCTGTGGCGCCGAGGTGCGGCTGCTGCACGTGGTCGAGTACGTGCCGGTCGAGCCGCTCGGCGAGACCCTGCTGCCGACGGTCGAGATCGAGGAGGAGCTGGTCAAGCGCGCCGGCGCGCGGCTGCGCGAGCTCGCCACCGCGCTCGGCCTCGGCGCCGCCGAGTGCCGCGTCGAGGCCGGCAACATCAAGGCCGAGATCGTGCGCGTCGCGACCGAGGTGCAGGCCGACCTCGTCGTGCTCGGCGGGCGCGAGCGCCACGGCCTCTCGATCCTGGTCAACCTCACCGAGGACACCGTGCTGCACGCCGCGCCCTGCGACGTGCTGGCGGTGCGCATCCGGTAGGGCCATGGAGGCGGCGCCGCACCGCATCGTCGTCGACGTCGCGACGACCTACGTCGAGGACCAGTCGGACCCGCGCGAGAAGCGCTTCGTGTTCGCCTACACGATCACGATCCGCAACGAGGGCGGCGTGCCGGCGCGGCTGCTGACCCGGCACTGGATCATCACCGATGCCAACGGCAAGGTGCAGGAGGTGCGCGGCGACGGCGTGGTCGGCGAGCAGCCGCACCTGAAGCCGGGCCAGGGCTTCCGCTACTCGAGCGGCGCGGTACTCGAGACGCCGGTCGGCGTCATGCAGGGCAGCTACCAGATGGTGGGTGACGACGGCGAGCGCTTCGAGGCGCCGATTGCGCCGTTCTCGCTCGCGATGCCGGGCGTCGTGCACTGACGCGCCGATGGCCGTCTACGCGATCGGCGACCTGCAGGGCTGCGACGACGAGTTCCAGGCACTGCTCGAGCGGCTGCGCTTCGACCCTGGCCGCGACCGCCTCTGGCTGACCGGCGACCTCGTCAACCGCGGCCCCGGCTCGCTCGCGGCGCTGCGCCGCGTGCGCTCGCTCGGCGCGTCGGTCACGGTCGTGCTCGGCAACCACGACCTGCACCTGCTCGCGGCGGCGCTCGACGCGAAGCGCCTGCGCCGCAGCGACACGCTCGACGCGGTGCTCGCGGCCCCGGACCGCGACGAGCTGCTCGCCTGGCTGGCGCGCCGGCCGCTCGTGCACGATGACCGCGAGCTCGGCTGGTCGATGGTGCACGCGGGCCTGCCGCCGGAGTGGGACGTGGCCACGGCGCTCGCCTGCGGCGCCGAGGTGAGCGCGGCGCTCGGCGCCGACCCGCGCGGCTTCTTCGCGGCGATGTACGGCGACCAGCCGGACCGCTGGACGCCGGGCATGACGGCGCTCGACCGGCTGCGCTTCACCGTCAACTGCCTGACGCGCCTCAGGTTCCTGACCGCGGACGGGCGGCTGCTGCTCAAGTACAAGGGGCCGGTGGACGGTGCGCCGGCCGGGGCGCGGCCGTGGTTCCGGGTCCCTGGCCGGCGCAGTGCCGGCGCGCGGATCGTGTTCGGCCACTGGTCGGCGCTCGGCTACTGCGAGTCCGACGGCGTGATCTCGCTCGACACCGGCTGCGTCTGGGGCGGTGCCCTGACCGCGGTGCGGCTCGACCGGGCCGCACCGCCCGTGCAGCTCGCCTGTCGCGGGGCGCTCGCGGTCGGCGCCCCGGAGGACGCCGGCCGCGACTAGCGCGGCGCGCCGGTCCGGGGCGGCGCGCAGCGCGCGGCTATAATGAGCGCGGAAGCCCCCATGCGCCTCACGCCGCCGTTCAACCTGCAGCAATGGATCGAGGCGCACCGGCACGCGCTCGTGCCGCCGGTGGCCAACCGCCAGGTGTTTCCGGCCGGCGACTTCATCATCATGGTGGTCGGCGGGCCGAACGCGCGCCGCGACTACCACGTCGACCCGGGCGCGGAGTTCTTCTACCAGCTCGAGGGCACGCTGACGTTGCGCACGATGCAGGACGGCGCGCCGCTCGACTACGCCGTCGGCCCGGGCGAGGTGTTCCTGCTGCCGCCGAACGTGCCGCACTCGCCGCAGCGGCCGGCGGGCTCGGTCGGCCTCGTCGTCGAGCGCCGGCGCCTGGCCGCGGAGCGCGACGGGGTGCAGTGGTACTGCCCGGCCTGCCACGCGCTCCTCTACGAGGAGAGCTTCCCGCTGGCCGACATCGAGACCGAGCTGCAGCCGGTGTTCGAGCGCTTCTACGCGGACCGCGGGCGCCGCACCTGCCGCCGCTGCGGCACCGTGCTCGAGCCGCCGGCGCCGCCGCCGCGATGAGCGAGGTGCTGCTGACCCGCGGCGGGCGCCGCTACACCGCGGACCTGTCCAATCCGCTGTCGATCGCCATGCCGCTCGACTTCGACGGCGTGCAGCCGAACCACTTCGGCGCGCCGCGCGCCCACGCCCAGTCGCTGGCCGGCCCCGGCTTCGTCGGCGACGTGCGCGCCGGCGGCACGGTCAACTGCGAGCGGCTGACGCTGGTGCCGCACTGCAATGGCACCCACACCGAGTGCGTCGGCCACGTGACCTCCGACCGCATCGCCGTGCACGAGGTGCTGCGCGGGGGCCTGTCGATCGCGCGGCTCGTCTCGGTGCGCGCGACCCCGACCGGCGCGAGCGGCGAGCAGTCGGACCCGGAAGCGACGCCCGGCGAGCCGGTGATCACCGCGGCGGCGCTCGGGCGCGCGCTCGCGACGCTGCCCGGCGAGGCGGAAGCGCTGATCGTGCGGACGCTGCCGAACGATGCCAGCAAGCTCGGCCGCCGCTACGAGGGTGCCGCGCCGGCGCCCTACCTGACACCCGAGGCAGCGGCCCTGGTGGTGGCCGCCGGGGTCCGCCACCTCGTGACCGACCTGCCGTCCATCGACCGCGCCGTCGACCACGGCCGGCTCGCGGCGCACCGCGCCTTCTGGGGCCTGCCACCCGAGGCGCGGCGCGCGCACGACGCCGCGCGCCGCGACGCGACGATCACCGAACTCGCCTGGATCGCGCCGACCGTGCACGACGGCTGGTACCTGCTCGACCTGCAGCTGCCGGCGTTCATGAGCGACGCGGCGCCGAGCCGCCCGATCCTCTACCCGGTGCACCCGCATGACTGAGCCGCCCCCGTCCGCCGCGGCGCGCGCCGCGGACGGCGCCGATGCGCTCGCGGCGTTTCGCGAGCGCTTCCGGCTGCCGCTCGCGCCGGACGGCGAGCGCGCCGTCTACCTCTGCGGCAACTCGCTGGGACCGATGCCGGTGGCCGCCGCCGAGCGGGTCGCCGAGGTGCTCGAGCTGTGGGCGACGCTGGCCGTGCGCGGCCACCACTCGGGCCCCGCGCCCTGGATGCACTACCACGCGCAGTTCGCGGCACCGCTGGCACGGCTCGTCGGCGCGGCGCCCGGCGAGGTCGTGGCGATGAACACGCTGACCGTCAACCTCAACCTGCTGCTGGTCAGCTTCTACCGCCCGACGCGCGCGCGGCACCGGATCCTGATCGAGCGGCCGGCGTTTCCGTCGGACCGGTACGCGGTCGTCTCGCAGCTGCGCTTCCACGGCTACGCGCCCGAGGAGGCGCTGCTCGAGGTCGGCGCACGCCCGGGCGAGGAGCTGCTGCGCACCGAGGACATCGTCGCGGCGATCGAGCGCGCCGGCGCGACGCTCGCGCTCGTGCTGCTGCCGGGCGTGCAGTACCTGACCGGCCAGGTGCTCGACGTCGAGGCCATCACCCGCGCCGCGCGCCGCCAGGGCGCCCTCGTCGGCTGGGACCTTGCGCACGCGATCGGCAACGTGCCGGTGGCGCTGCACGACGCCGGCGCCGACTTCGCGGTCTGGTGCCACTACAAGTACCTGTGCGGCGGCCCCGGCGCGGCCGCCGGCGCCTTCGTTCACGAGCGGCACGGCCGCGACGCCGGCCTGCCGCGCTTCGCCGGCTGGTGGGGCCACGACGCGGCGACCCGCTTCGCGATGGGCCCCGACTTCGTGCCGATGGCGGGCGCCGAGGGCTGGCAGCAGTCGAACCCGCCGGTGCTGGCGCTCGCCCCGCTCGCGGCCGCGCTCGCCGAGTTCGACGCCGCGGGACTCGGCCGGCTGCGCGCCAAGTCGCTCGCGCTCACCGCCTTCGCCCGGCAGCTGATCGCGGCGCGGCTCGCCGGCCGGATCGCGATCATCACGCCCGCGGCCGACGCCGAGCGCGGCTGCCAGCTTTCGCTGCGCGTCGCCGGCGGGCCGGAGCCCGGCCGGCGCGCCTTCGCCGCACTGACCGCGCACGGCGTGATCGGCGACTGGCGCGAGCCGGACGTGATCCGGCTCGCCCCGGCGCCGCTCTACAACACCTTCGCCGAGGTCGAGCGCGCGGTCGCACTGCTCGGGCAGGCGCTCGGCGCGCCGTGAACGAGCCGGTCGTCATCCTCGGCGGCGGCTGCACCGGCCCGCTCCTCGGCCTGCTGCTCGCGCGTCGCGGCCAGCGCGTCGACCTCTACGAGCGGCGCGCCGACGCGCGCCGCGTCGCGCTGCCGGCCGGCCGCTCGATCAACCTCGCGCTCGCCGCGCGCGGCCTCGCCGCGCTCGAGCGCGCCGGGCTCCTCGAGGCCGTGCGCCCGCTGCTGCTGCCGATGCGGGGCCGCATGGTGCACGACCTCGGCGGCGAGGCGCGCTTCCTGCCCTACGGCCAGCGGCCGCACGAGCTCCTGTACGCGGTGGCGCGCGCCGACCTCAACCGCGTGCTGGTCGACGCCGCCGAGGCCGCCGGGGTCCGCTTCCACTTCGAGCACGCCTGCCGCGACGCCGACTTCGCGCGCGGCCAGGTCGAGATCGAGGACCTCGCCGCGGGGCTGCGCTTCGAGCTGCCGCTCGGGCCGCTGCTGGCCGCGGACGGCTCGGGCTCGGCGCTGCGGCACGCGATGGTGGCCGCCGGCCTCGCGC
>Ga0335069_10011838_pt1 | contig 12291 bp, 9 predicted proteins | sample Lox_Sample_11_FD_206714 | JGI IMG/M metagenome (GOLD analysis project Ga0335069, IMG submission 206714) | Soil microbial communities from Loxahatchee National Wildlife Refuge, Florida, United States - Lox_Sample_1.1 | ecosystem: Environmental > Terrestrial > Soil > Wetlands | place: USA: Florida...
CGACAAGGCTTGCGCCAAATGCCGAGGCAAGGAATGCGGACGCTGCACCGACAGCTAATATGGGCTTGTCGGATTTCTTAATCAACTCGACGTTGGACTTCTGGTTTTTTGCGTCGCCGTCTGTCAGGATCCAGGCAGATGCCTTTGTTTTTGAAATTTCGGAGGGCTTGATTACCTGCTTTGGAACTCGGATAAAGCGGGAGATCTCCTGCGCCCCCCTGCCGTTGTCGACAATAACGATCATAACTATCTACTATCCTTTTCCTGTAAAATCTTTTTATACATGAATCCCTGCCAAACACATTATCTGGTCGTCACTAGAGGCTTGTCTCCCACGAGAATGCTGTGCTCGGTCTGCGAGACAAGGGCCCCGCTGGCCTCCTTGAGCGCCGGGTATTCGTACAGGATCTCTTTTTCGCGAAGCTCGCGCATCGCAAGCCTGATCTTGAAGAGCGAATCCAGGGGAATCCAGCGCTCTGCGAACGGAAGGCCGTTTACGGAAAATGCGAATTCCATTATCCTTCGAGCCTCCGGATTTCTCACGGGCTTTGCCTGCGCTATGCGGAATATGGTTGTCGAGTCCGCGTCATTCACCCTGCCGATGCCAGATGTCGCAAAAGGCTCAATGGCGATCAATTGGTTCTCCTTGAGCTTGTATGTGCTGTTAGTCTTCACGTTGGGAACAGAAGGCTCGTCGTGCAGCCAGTAATGGCCGAGGCCATGGCCGGTAAGGTTGGACACTGGAGTGAATCCAAAATCCTTTATCGTCGATTCGATGGCTGCAGAGACGTTTGAGAGAGTGTTCCCGGTGTAGCACTGTTCTATTGCAGCCAGGAGCGCGGCTGTACTTGCGTCAGCCAATGGCTGGTCCTCTTTTCGAAATGCAATCGTATAGGCGGTGTCTGCAATAAACCCGTCGACATGCGCCCCGATGTCCACCTTGATCAGCGCGCCTTCTGGAACAACGGATTTGTCATCCTTGCCCGGGGCGTAATGCGCAGCCATGTTGTTGATTGAAAGGCATGCGGGAAAAGCAGGTGCTGCTCCTTTTTCAATAAGCATATTTTCTATCGTGTCGGCGATCTGCGAGAGAGATGAACCGATCTTCACGAACTTCCTGCTCTCCTCCCTGACCTCTGATATTATTTTACCGGCTTCCTTTGCTTTCTTTATCCCATCCTCGTCCATATGTCTAATTTAACAATGCTGATTTAAAGGCAGACCTGACGTATGAAAACAACCGATTGAAATCACTTTAGCATCTTTTGCATCTTCTCGAGCGGCCATGCGTTTATGACATCCTTTTTGGATGCCCAGCCGCGTCGGGCCTGGGCGAGGCCGAATCTAAGCGCTGAAAAATGCGAGGGCGAATGCGCGTCAGAGTCGATGCATAGCTTCACACCCCTCCTTACTGCAAGGCGGATATGCTCGTCCTTCATGTCAAGCCTCTCGAGGGAATCGATCTCAAGCACTGTGCCAGAAGATTTTGCGGCGTCCACGACCTGCTCGATGTCAATGTCGTACGGCTCCCGCTTCCCGACGATCCGGCCTGTAGGGTGAAAAAGCACGTCGACGTCGGGGTTCTCGATTGCCCTGATAAGCCTTCTTGTCATCTGATCCTTGCTGAGGGCAAAATTCGAATGGACTGCAGCGCCGACAACATCCAGCTTCCTGAGGGCTGCGGAGGCGATGTCCAGTGTTCCGTCTTTCATGATGTTGACTTCAGCGCCCTTGAGTATTGCGATGTTCCCCAATTTTTCGCTTATTTTGTCGATCTCCTCACCCTGTTTTGCGAGCTTCTTCTCGTCAAGGCCTCCTGTCATGGCAAGGCTTTTTGTATGGTCGGTGATCGCGATGTATTCCAGCCCGATTTTTGATGCAGCACGGGCCATGTCTTCGATCGACGACGACCCGTCGGTCCAGCTGGTCTGCACCTGGAGATCTCCCGCAAGATCTGAATATCCTATGAGGTTTGGCAGCGTGTTCTTTTTTGAGGCCTCGATCTCCCCGGAATTTTCCCGTAGCTCAGGCTCAATGTAGCGAAGGCCAAGGGCCTTGTAGAGGCCTTCTTCATTCTCGCCAGCCACCTGCTTTTTTCCTTTGTAGAGCCCGTACTCATTGAGTTTCATGCCCCTGAAAATAGAGATTTTTCGCAGCGCCACGTTGTGATCCTTGCTGCCTGTGAAGTAATTGAGGGCTGCGCCGAAACTGGATCTCTCGACAATGCGGAGGTCTGCATCCAGTCCGTACATCAGGCGAACAGTGGATTTTGTGGTTCCCTTTGCGTATACGGCAATGACGCTCTTCATCTTTGTGAACGCATCCATGATCTTGCCAGGCTTGTTTGATACCACAAGAAGATCGATGTCGCCTATGGTCTCCTTGCGCCGCCTGTAGGATCCTGCTGCTGTTATCTGCTCAGCACCTGCCCTTGACAAAACGTCGACGATTTCGGCTACAATGGGATCTGCCTCAAACAAAGGCATTCTCCCGCGGCTCTTTTCCTTGATTGCGATCGCCTTTAGGATGTTCGCTTCACTCTTCTCGCCAAATCCGGCAAGGGATCTTATTTTTCCCGCCTCGGCTGATTTTTTTAGGTCATCGACGTCTTTGACCCTGAGCTTCTTGTAGAGGACCAGGATTTTTCTGGGTCCCATGCCCTCGATGTTGCGCAGGCCCTTGAGGTCGATGGGCAGCTTCTTGCGCAGTTCGTCATAGAATTCCATCTTGTTCGTCTTGATGTACTCCTCAATCTTTTCTGCAAGGGCCCTGCCGATCGAAGGGATTTCCTGCAAGGCTGCAATTCCGCCTCTCTTGTAGATATCCTCGACATCCTCCGCGAGGCCCTCCAAGGCAAGTGCGGCATTCTCGTAGGCCCTCACCTTGAAGATCACCTCGTCTTGCATCTGGAGGTAGATTGCGACCTCCTCGAAGATCGCGGCGATTTCCCTGTTCTTCATAGCATAAATTCTGCTTGTCTTCATTTTAAGCTTCGTGCACAGGATATTTATCATGTTCATAGCAGGCAAGCCGGCCATGAAGGTTGGAAGCTCGCTGATCGTGGCCGACGTGCATATCGGGATTGCAAAGGACATCCAGGAACGCGGCATTCATATACCAGCCCAGTCCGAGAGTCTGGCAAAGAGAATCAACGACATTGGAAAATACGCGGGGTCCAGGAGGCTTGTGCTTCTTGGCGACGTCAAGCACCGCATTCCTGTGCCAAGCTACCACGAAGGGGAGGAGATCAGGAAATTCTTTTCGCTGCTGAGATTTGGGAAAATAATAATCTTGAAGGGAAACCATGACGGGAGGATCGAGAACATGGTTCCAGAAAAAGTCGAAGTGAGGAGATGCCTTGAGACAGGCGGCTACGCCTTCACCCATGGCCACATGAACATTTCAACGAAGAAAAAGACGATAGTGATCGGCCACAACCAGCCGCATGTCGAATTTCGCGACGAGCTGGGCGCGCGCTACACCGAGCCCGTCTGGGTGCGCGGACCTCTTCGAGGCGCCTACAAGGGAAAAAACATCATAATGATGCCGGCCTTCAACGAGCTTGCAGGAGCGACAATTGTAAACAAGGATAGGCTGCTTGGGCCAATCGCCAAATGCGTCTCCAAACAAAAAGCGCACTGCTACCTTCTTGATGGAACCGACCTTGGCGCCATCTTGGATCTTGGGGTGAGGATGGGATGACATTCCACCTGCTCTCCGAGCGGCTGCAGAAGCTCGTGGCTGAAAAGGGATTTGTCGAGCCGACACTGGTGCAGAGGATCTCGATACCGACAATCAGGGACGGGAGCAACGTCCTGATACTTGCCCCGACAGGGCTTGGAAAGACCGAGACAGCGATGCTTCCGCTGCTTGATTTCATCTCAGCCAAAAAGCTGCAGCCTATCTCGCTGCTCTACATCACGCCGCTGCGCTCCCTGAACCGCGACCTGCTGGACAGGCTGTTCTGGTGGGGCGACAAGCTTGATGTCGACATCGCGGTGCGCCACGGAGATACTTCGCAGGCAGAGCGCGCCTCTCAAAGGGAGGCTCCACCGCATGTGCTCATAGTCACCCCAGAAACATTGCAGGCGCTGCTTCCTGCAAAGATCATGCGCGGGCATCTCAGGAACGTCAAGTTCGTGGTGGTGGACGAGATCCACGAGCTAGTAGAGAGCAAGCGCGGGACGCAGCTCTCAGTGGCGCTTGAGAGGCTTGCGGAGCTGTGCGGGGCGTTCCAGCGCATCGGGCTTTCTGCTACTGTGGGCTCGCCCGAGGTTGTTGCAAACTTTCTGGGTAGAGACGTCAAGATAATCCGCGCCGAAGCCGAGAAAAAATACGACATCCGCGTTGAGAGCCCTGCTGTGGACGACCCTTCGATTGCAGACGACCTGTTCATAGGCGCAGGTACATTTGCGAGAATGAAGAGAATCCATGACCTCATCATTGCCCATAAGAGCGTGCTCACGTTCACAAACACCAGGGAGACCGCGGAAGTGATATCATCAAGGCTGCGGCGGTTTGATTCTGCCCTTAGGCAGGATGTCCACCACGGCTCGCTTTCAAAGGAGCGCAGGATCAAGAGCGAGGCGGCTTTCAAGAGCCAGGAGCTGAAGGCGCTGATTGCAACGAGCTCACTGGAGCTTGGGATAGACGTCGGCTCCATAGACCTGGTTGTCCAGTACCTCTCGCCGCGCCAGGTCTCGAAGCTGATCCAGAGGGTGGGCAGGGCAGGGCACCGCGCAGGGGAGGCCAGCAAGGGAATTATACTCTCAGGTGACGAAGACCTGTTCGAGGCAGTGATCATAGCTACAAGGGCCATGAAAAAGCAGCTCGAGAAGCTGCGCGTCCACGAGGCGCCGCTTGATGTGCTGGCAAACCAGGTCGTCGGCATGCTGATGGACGAGTACGAGGCAACGGATGAGCGCATCTATAACGTGATTTGCAGATCCTATCCATTCCACAACCTGCCAAGAAGCGAGTTCGATGTGATGAAGAAGTTCATGGAGTCGTCCAAGCTGATCTGGGCGACAGAAAAATCGATGAAGAGGAGAAGGAAGTCTTTTGATTATTATTTTCAGAACCTCTCGACAATCCCGGACAATGTCCAGTACAGGGTGGTCTCGGTTGTGGAGAACGAGCCAATTGGAAATTTGGACGAGGAGTTCGTGGCCGAGCACGGGCGCAGCGGCGAGAAGTTCGTGTGCTCGGGAAGGGCATGGAAGGTGGTACAGGTTGTCGCGAACAAGGTCATGGTGGAGCCAATCGACGACATCGAGTCGGCAATACCTGCATGGGAAGGGGAACTCATTCCAGTCCCGTTCGAGGTGGCGCAGGATGTCGGCAAGCTGCGCCGGAAGATTGCCGACCAGATGTCGGCATCACGTCTCAGGGAGGAATATGAAATCGATCCAAAGGCCGCTTCTGACATGGTAGCGCTCATCAGGTCCCAGGCCGAGCATCACGTCGTGCCGGACGATAAAACTGTACTGATCGAGGATTACAAAGATTTTGTAATAATTCATATCTGCGCAGGCTCCCTGGTGAACAGCACGATCTGCAGGTACATAGGCGCGCTGCTCACATCAGAGACCGGAGTCTCGGTCAACATGAAAAGCGATCCTTACAGGATAATGATACAGACCACTGCAAAAAAGGAATCGGTCCATAGAATTTTAAACGAGGCAGGCGACATCGAGCCTGTTATCACTGCAGTTATGGAGAGATCATCGCTATTCAAGCACAGGTTTCTGCATGTTGCAAGGCGCATGGGTGTTGTCAGGAAGGATGCAAGGTTTGATCGGCTGAACATAAACAAAATCGTCTCCCAGTACATAGGGACTCCAGTTTATGGCGAGGCGCTGCGCGAGGTCGTGCACGAAAAGCTCGACATTGAGGGGGCAAAGCTCATGCTGGACAAGATCAAGAACGGGACAATCAAGGTCCATGTGCAAGGCGGCCTGTCGTCCTTGGGGGAACTGGGACTTGCGCACCAGTTCGCGGAGGTCATGAAGCCCAGGATGCCGGAGAAGGAGATCTTCCTTGCATTCAAGAAGCGCCTGCTCAACACGCGCGTGAGGCTGGTGTGCGCAAGCTGCGGAGAATACAACGTGATGCAGGTGGTGAAGGAGGTGCAGGACCAGCCTGAGTGCCCCAAATGCAGCTCGAGGCTCATTGCAGTGGTGAGAAAAGGCCAGGCGAACGCAGGCGAGCTGGTGAGAAAGAGGCTTGGAAAAAAGAGCCTCACCAAGGAGGAACTCCAGGATCTTCATGTCATCAAGCGGTCCTCAGACCTGGTGATAGCCTACGGAAAAAAGGCGGTGGAGGCGATGGCCGGACACGGCGTTGGCCCCCAGACAGCCGCGCGGATACTGGCCATGCTGCATCCGACCCAGGAGAAGTTCTATAGGGACATACTCGAGGCCGAGAAGACTTTTGTTCGTACGAAGATATACTGGAAATAATTCCTGCAAGCACCCCGAAAGTGAGGTGTATGCCTGTCGGCGTGCACCTTGCCGAGATTGCCGTCAAGACACGGCAATCGCACATTCGCAAGATGCTGTCTACATAACAAGAAAACGTGAAAACAGCGAGATCAGGTGCAGGTTCAACATGTAGGCTGCCAGCGGCTTTGTCCTGACAGTTGCAGCGAAGAGCATGGCTGTGAGCGCATTGCCCTGCGGTGGCGAATTTTTTGGTGTGGGTTGAGCAGACGACATGTTTGCAAGCAGTACTGTGGTTTCATTTCTTGTGTCATTATCTTGGTTGCCAGCTGAATTTGCCTGCGGCATTGCTGTCGTTGCTGTTTCCTGCAGAGCCTCGGGCGCCTGCGAGATCATGATCTCGGCCGTCGCATCGTAGTTCTTGTCAGCCTTCGCGCGCACGCGCAGGTAATACAAGCCTTCGGCACCGTCCTTGATCGTGTTATTGAGAATGATTTGGACACTCTTTGATGCGTTAAGGATGATCTGGACGGCGTTGGGAGTCCAGCCGCCAACCGAGGCGAGAGAGGATCCGCGAAACACGTAGGAGTATATTGAGACATTCTGCTTTGATGAGAACATATTGGTGATGTTGACCAGTGTCTGGATGCCGCCGCCTGCATATGCGGATTCGTTGTAGGAGACCATGGTAATATTTATCCCGCTGCTTTGTGCCGAAGGCATTGCAATAAACGATGAGGATCCGCCTGAGGAAGATTGAACTACTATAGTCTTGCACTCGTCCGACTGCCCGCTTATGTTGATGCTCCCCGAGGCCTCCACATCCAGGCCGCTTGCCATGATTTGATGACGGCCTTCGACCAGGGAGCCGTCGCAGTTGGATTTTACCTTCAAGGGCACGCGCATCGAGTAGTTGGAATATTTCTTCTTGGCGTACACTGTCACGACCTCGCTTGATTTCTTTCCGTCCTGCTCGGTCCAGATATCTATCGCGTATTTTGCTGTCGAGCCGCGGTAGATTTCCAGGTCCACCGGGATCGCGTCGCCGAAGCTTGCAGAATCCAAAGAAGACAGAGAGATATACGACACGTTTTCCTTTGCGGCATGCATGACCATGACAGGAAGCTCGAACTGGCTGCATACAGTGGACGATTTTATTAAGAAATCCTCGTCTCCGGGCGTCCATGATCTTTGGACATGGACCAGGCCGGCAACATGCTGCGTGGTATTTACAGGATCTTTGATGATATTTCCCCAAAGATCCTCGATCCAGTACTGAATGACATAGTCGCCTTCCATGCTTGAGTTCACATCGAGATAGTACCCAAAGGACTGTGACGCATTTACTATCGAAGGGCCTGAGATCGAGACCGAGGCGCATGATTCTGGCTCGGGAAACAGCCGGACGCAGCCTGACTGCGCCTCGGGCAGCGTCATGTTCCAGCAGACCTCTCCAGATTGCGGAATGGCGATACTGGCCGAGCACGTCATGTTCGCATACAAGCTGTTCTCTATACCGTCAATGCTATAGTTTATTTCAAGGGGAAGCGTGTCGCATGTATCGGCCGTGATATTCATTTGGCCGGGTACAACATTGACCAAGACAGAAGGAGCCTTCCTGTTTTCGTAGCCGGGCGTTGGAAGGCATTCGTGCAAATCGCTGTTGATGGAGCAAATAGTCCTGTTGTTCTTGAGGCCGCCCACGGACGAATCGTACGAAAAGATGACGGATAATGAAGCATTTTCGAGAATGATCGTGTCGTTGGAATCAGAAAGCCCGCCGCATACCGAGCTTTTCGAGGTATGGAATGCCATGCCTATGGGAGACAAATGGCTGTAGACCAAGGTTCCGGTCCCGCCGTCCGTGATCATGGCATAGGAAAACGGCGGCAGGACAAAGCCGGAATCATTGACAATAGGAAGGCTCTGGTTCGAGTGATCCACGAATCCAGGAAGCAGGGAGGAGTTGCAGATGGTCCAGTTCTCAAGCGAGACGCCGATATCTGCGTCATTGTAGACCTCGACCCATTCGTTATAGCTCTCATCATCAACAGGCGCATACATGACCTCGCTTATCGAGAGGCAGAAGACAGGCGCAGCCATGAGCAGGATCGCGGCTGCCAACAGGAGACGCATGCATAAGCTAAGAGAACAAAGATTAAGTGCAGGCCGGTTTCTTTTATGATAGCAGTAGATAACACTGCAGCCAGCCCGCAAAGTATATATACCGGAAATTACAAGTAAAATCAGTGAAAAAAATGAAAGGAATAACACCGGTAATAGCAATAATTCTTTTGTTGCTCATTACCATTTCCATGGTAGGATTCGCTTTCGTCTGGTTTTCCAAGATGACGCAGCAGACAACATCGTCCATCAGCGATCAAACCAACAGGCAGGTACAGGCAGCAGGCGAGAGAGTCGTTATCGACTCAGCCACAAACGGTAACATATACATCAGAAGCATCGGCAACCAACAAATACCACAAACCGATCTTCAGGTATATCTTAACGGCGGCGTACAAGCATGCCCAGCTGGTATCTTCCCGATTGGAATCGGCACGACTGTTGACTGTACAGTAGCTGCACTTACTTGCAATGGCGCAGCAACAGTCAAAGTGACGACACCTGGAAGCACAGACCAAGTGACTTGCTGATTTTTTTGTTTTTCTTCTCTTTATCAGTATGATAGGAGAAGGACGGTTAAACGACAAAGAGAACTGCTGCATTCAGCTTCTCATGTACGAGCTTACTCGCCCTGCTGCCACCATCTGGCCTCGAGCAGCGAGAAGTCCAGCGAATTGACGACGCCGTCCCTGTTGTAGTCTCCTGTGCCTGACGAGAGCCATTGCTTGTTCATCACCGAGAAATCGAGGGAGTTCACGACGTTGTCCCCGCTCAGGTCGCCTGATAGCAGCTGGGGCACCGTGATGTTTTGCGTCGAGAACGTGGTCACATCGGGGCCAAGCAGGAGCCTCGAGAGATAGCCCGGGGCGGCGATGCGGATGTTTACTGGCGTTGGAACGCCCAGCGGAACAGATATGTAGGCCTGGCCCGACGAATCGGAGGAAAACGGCACTGATGCGAAAAGCGAGAGGTTTGATGCGTCTATGAACTGCGCCTGGCCAAAAACGCTTGCGTTTGACGTCCCTTCAAGCGTCAGGAGAAGCCTCCTTACAGGCGTGGCGTTCAATGTTGTGAATATCCTTGTAGCCGAGATGGCCAGGTTGCCTGCCCCGTCCCTGGACCTGACCCTGTAATAGTATGTTGTCCCGGACAAAAGATTGGTCAGCGTCTGGGAGTGCGACATTACCAGCGACGGGTCGAGCACAGTGAAATTTCCGAAGGATAGGTTGAGGCCATATTCTACCTGGCTGTCTGATGACTCGTTGGTGTCCCAATTGACTACAGAGGAGTTCTGCGTAATGGAGGTTACATTAACTGTCAAAAATCCAGGGGGCGTTGTGTCTGCAGGCGGCAGCGTGACGAAGGACCTGGCCGCGGATATTACAAGGTTCCCGTAGGTATCCCTGGATTTTACCCTGTAGTAGTATGTCGTATTTGCCAGAAGATTTGTGAGCGATTCTGAATGGATTGTGACCAGCGGAACATCAAGCGCAGTGGAATTGCCAAACGAGAGGTTCAGTCCGAAATCCACCTGGCTGTCTGAGGGCACGTCCGTGTTCCATGCAATCATGGCCGAGCCCGATGTTATGAAGGAGGCGGAAACATTCGAGATGACGGGAAGGTTCGTGACTGTGTAGGCGCCGTTTACCACGGACGAGAGCAGCTCGGTGCCGTTCGAGGCCACGTTTGAGTCTGTTGTCGACCCGGGCGTGAATTCAAATGCAACGACAGGCGAGGAGGCTACCAGTCCCTTGAATGTGACTGTTGCCAATACGCCGGAGCCGCTGTATGTTGACCCGAAGGATGGGACCTGGGAGAAGAATATCCTGCCCGAGGTCGCATTCACGCTGTTGTAGGTCACAGAAGGCATGAGGCTGCCCGGCGAGATCTGGACTCCGGTCAGGTTGGCATTCGCATCCTGGGCCTGGAGCAGCAGCGTGTTGTAATCAAGTATGACATCGACGCCGTCGATGGCCGCGCCTTGCGTATTGAGGGTTATGTTCACCGAGAATGTGTTGTTCACAAGGACGTTTGCAGAGGCCGGTGACAGGGACAGAGTTGCGGCCTGCGCAAACGAAGACAGGATAAGCAAACAGAAACCAATGGCCGGTAAATTCCTCATCAGATCAATGATTTTTTGTCAGGAGCACCGGATAAAGCTGATGCCAGGCCGAAGATATAAATACCGCCAAGCCTCAATAAGAACTATGAAGGGCATAACGCCTGTGATTGCTGTCATCCTTCTGCTGCTTATTACAATCTCGCTTGTCGGATTCGCCTTTGTCTGGTTTTCCAAGATGACGCAGCAGACAACATCTTCCATCGGAACGCAAGTACAGACGCAGACCGACAATACGGGGAAAAGGGTCATAATCGACACTGCCACTGCTGGCACTCCGGGCCACATCTATATCAGAAGTCTGGGCACGCAGCCCATTGACATGCTGAATGAAGTTGGCATATATGTCAATGGGGTGAAGAGGGACCAGACGTCCGGCAATGCTGCAACAGGCTGCACTCCAGCCTGGACTGCGGGAAATATTGCGGTAAGTGCGACAGTTTCGTGCAACACGAACTGCAACGCAGGCGACATGGTAAAAGTAATCGTCCCCGGAAGCACAGACCAGGTTGTGTGCTCGTAAATTCCTGCATTTTTTGTGCGGATCACAACAAATTATATAAGCGATCGGCGACAAATTAATGAATCATACCTAGAAGGAGGACTTGAAATGGCAAAGAAGAAAGCAGCGAAGAAGAGATAAATCCCAAACACACTTTTTCTTTTGCCTTGTCGGCATTATTATAAATGTCGACGGGACTTCATATTTCCACTTGATTCTGCAGAAATTCTCAAGAAAAGCATCTGCAAAGAGGACTACATGTTTTCCGCAGCAATCTTTTTGAGCATCTCGACGTCGAGTGATTTTTGGAAAAGCTTGACGTATGTTTCGACGGTCTCGTGCGAGTCAGGCTTTTGCGTGACTGCCCAGGATGTGCCCTCGCATTCCAACAACTGCCACACGCCGCAGTTGACGGCAGCTGATGCGACCTCTATCGTGTTCGAGTGGTCAAAGCCCCATGATTTCGGGGAAGGGCAGTGTACATCCAGGAAGCGCAGCCCTGTTCGGGATTTGCACTTCAGGAGTTTTTTCATGTAATCCTCGGGGAATGCCACCGAGGCAGTTGCGCAGTATTTTGCCTTTTTTGACCGTGCCCTTTGCCTGGCCGGATCTGTATCAAGGCAAATGCATACAATGTCTTCGGAAATATTTTCCATGGACCCAAGAAGCGCAGCCTCTGATGGGCCCAAAAAGGCAATCACGCCATGGTGCGAGGCGCGCGCAATCCCCCTTGCGACTGAAAGAGGATCTGATGCGATCACAGAGGGATAATTCATGTTTTGCGAATAAACTGCGCACGAATTTCCAAACACAAGAACAGGCTTCCCGAACGCCTGGAGCGCCAGCTTGATGGCGATGAGCGACCCTTCGCCCATGCGGCCTGAAGCGGCGGAAAAGACCTGCTTTGGGGGGACAATGAGCTGCATGATATCATTTGCCTGCCATGCTTTTTATCCTAGACTCCAGCTGCCTGACCTTCTCCCTGAGGGCTTCCAGCCTTTTTTCGAGCAGATCTTCCTGGCCCGGAAGATAGTACCAAGTTGCCAGTTCACGGTACTTTCTTCCAAGATAAACCCTCTTTATGCTGATCCCACGTCTCGATGCGA
>Ga0335069_10011840_pt1 | contig 12291 bp, 9 predicted proteins | sample Lox_Sample_11_FD_206714 | JGI IMG/M metagenome (GOLD analysis project Ga0335069, IMG submission 206714) | Soil microbial communities from Loxahatchee National Wildlife Refuge, Florida, United States - Lox_Sample_1.1 | ecosystem: Environmental > Terrestrial > Soil > Wetlands | place: USA: Florida...
GGCTGCGCCCGCACCCGCACGAATTCAACCTCTACTTCGACGCTTGAGCGCCAAGCGCTTCATCATCCGAGAGGGGGCCGGCGGTGTACATCGCCGGCCCCGCTTTTGTTTTGGAGACCGACGAACGCTTCCCGTGACTCAACCGCGTGTGCGGCGCGGTCCCTCACTCTCGTCGCTTATGAGAAACGAGTACAGCAACAGAATTACCATGCCCGTGCTGATGAACGAGTCGGCGACGTTGAAGGCCGGCCAGTACCAGCCGTGCCAGTGGAAGTCGAGGAAGTCGGTGACCTCGCCTGAGCGCATCCGGTCCACGAGATTACCCATGGCACCGCCGAGGATGGCACCGAGAGCGAAGAGTACCAGCCTGCGGCCGGATTCGACGCGGCGAACAAATGCCAGCAACGCCACGACTGCGACGAGGGACACCAATACGAAGAACGGCAACCGCACCGCGCTTGGGGCTCCCGCAAAGAGGCTGAATGCTCCACCAGTGTTGCGAACATGGGTGATGTGGAAGAACGAATCGACAACCACAACCGATTCGTGGAGACCGACGGTGCAGCGGATATACCACTTCGTTACCTGATCAAGCAGCACCACGACCGCGGCGACGCTGAGGACGAAGCTGTACTTCCTCATGCCACCTGCACCCTGATCACCGGCAGGCAACGTTCACACAATCCTGGATGCGTCGCATCAGTGCCCACCACTTCACTGTAGTTCCAACAGCGCTCACACTTGCCGCCACGGGCGCGCTCGATGCGCACCTTGAGCTCCGGCAGGAGCGTGCTCATCGCGTCGGCACCCAGGTCGCTGCTGAACTGCACCTGCGATACGATGAAGAGCGCCGGAAGCGCAGGTGCTTGTTGCTCGAGCAATTCGCGCAGTCCGTCGGCTGCTCCCAGGTAAACGCGGGCGTCGAGTGAATGACCGATCAGCCCAGACTGCCGTGCCTCTTCCAAGGCTTTGGTGACCGCGGTACGCACGGCAAGCAGGCGCTCCCATTTCTCCGCCAAACACGCGTCACGAAGCCGTTCGACCGGAAAGCCGGCGAGCAGCGGGCTGGGCGGGCGCTCACCACCGGGGAGAAACGTCCAGATCTCCTCGGCGGTGAACGACAGAATTGGCGCCATCAAGCGCACCAGCGCATCCTGAATTTCCCACAGCGTCGTCTGTGCGGCGCGGCGGGCAGGGCCGCGCGTCGCCGAGCAGTACAAGCGGTCTTTCACGATGTCGAGATAGAGTGCGCTCAGATCCACCGCGCAGTAGTTGATCAGCTGGTGGACCACGAGATGAAACGCGAAGCCATCGTATGCCTTGCGCACGCGTGCCACCAACTCAGCGGTACGATGCAGAATCCAGCGGTCAAGCTCGGGTAGCTCCGAGTCCGCGACGCGATCGCGCCCGATGTCGAAGTCGTACAGGTTGCCAAGGAGGAAGCGACAGGTATTGCGAATCTTGCGGTACGCTTCCAGCAACGGCGTCAGCAGATTTTTCGAGAAGCTGGTGTCGGCTGTGTAGTCGACTGAGGCGAACAACAGCCGCAGGATCTCGGCGCCGTGTGTCTTGATGACTTCCTCGGGGGCGACGACGTTGCCGAGCGACTTCGACATCTTCTTCGCGGCCTCGTCGAGAATGAGGCCATGTGTGAGCACCGCATGGTACGGTGCTTGGCGACGTGTGGCGACCGCGGTGATCAGCGAAACTTGAAACCACCCGCGGTGCTGATCGACCGCTTCAACGTAAAGGTCCGCCGGCCAACTCAGATCAGGCCGCAGCCGCAGCACCGCCTCGTGTGAGCATCCGGCGTCGAACCACACGTCGAGAATATTGTGGTCCGTGTCGAACTCGCTGCCGCCACAGACGCACCGGAATCCCGCCGGCAACAGCTCGCGGCTCGACAGCTCGTACCACGCATCCGAGCCGCGCTGCGCAAAAATGTCTTCTACGTGCTTGATGACGGGCGGATCAAAGACGAAGGTGTTGCAACTGCGGCAGCGGAATGCGGGGATGGGTACGCCCCAGGCGCGCTGGCGCGATAAACACCAGTCCGGTCGACTCTCCATCATATTGTGGATACGGTCGTGCCCCCATGCTGGGATCCAGTTGACGCGATCGATCTCGCTAAGCGCCTTGGTTCGCAGGTCGTTGTGCTCGACGCGCAAGAACCACTGCTCGGTCGCTCGAAAAATCAGCGGGCTCTTGCAACGCCAGCAATGCGGATACGAGTGCTGCAGCCGCTCCACTCCGAGTAGCATGCCACGGTTCCGTAGCTCGTCGACGATGGGCTCGTTGCTCTCGAAGACACGGCCTCCGGCGTAGGCGCCGGCGTCGGCGGTGAACTTGCCGGCAGCATCGACTGGGGTCAGCACCGGCAACCCGTATTTCTGCCCCACCGCGAAATCCTCATAGCCGTGTCCCGGCGCAGTGTGTACGCACCCGGTTCCGGTGTCCGCGGTGACATGCGACTCGAACACCAGACGCGACGGCCGATCGATGAACGGATGCTTGAAGACATCTCGCCCGTCGAGCGGCGCCAGGTTCACGGGAATGCGACGACCGCGCTGCGCGAGGCCCGTGGCGGCCAGGAAGGCATCGGCCAGACGGGCGGCGACGATGTAGTACGAGCCATTCACCAGGATCGCCACGTAGTCGAGGTGTGGGTTGAGGCAGACGGCGAGGTTTGCGGGCAAGGTCCAAGGCGTCGTAGTCCAGATGACCGTTGCCAGCTCTTTGTGGTGACGCGCCAATTCGGAGGTATCGCCTGGGTTGACCGCGATTGCACCCGCGTCGTCATGCGATCCGACGAACGGGAACTTCACGTAGATCGATGGGGAGGTGTGGCCGCTATACTCCACTTCGGCTTCCGCGAGTGCAGTTCCACATACCGGACACCAATGCACCGGCCGCAGGCCACGATAGATGAAACCACCTTCGACCAGTTCACGGAACACCTTGATGACGGAAGATTCATACTCCGGTGCCATCGTCAGGTATGGACGCTCCCAGTCACCGAGGACGCCCAGGCGGCGGAATTCGTCGCGCTGGATCTTGAAGAATTTTTCCGCGTAGGCGCGGCAGCGGCGACGGATATCGAGTTGCGTCAGTTGACGCACCTTGCCGCCCAGTTCCTTGGTGACTTGGTGCTCGATCGGCATGCCGTGGCAGTCCCAGCCGGGTACATACGGCGCTTCGAACCCCGCCATGGCCTTCGACTTGACGACGATGTCCTTGATGATCTTGTTGAGCGCCGTTCCGAGATGCACGTGCCCGTTGGCATACGGCGGTCCGTCGTGCAGGACGTACTTTGGCTTCCCAGAATTGGACGCCAACAACTGCTGATAGAGGTCGATCTCCTTCCACCGTGCCACGACACCTGGCTCGCGCTGCGGCAGATTGGCGCGCATGGGGAACTCAGTCTTCGGAAGATTCAGCGTGCTTTTGTAATCCATGGATGATGACCGCCGCTGGCAGGGCTTCGGCCTCGGTCTCATAGCAGCAGGGCAGTATCGATTCAAATTACTGCCGGGCTGTCAGGGCTGTCAGGAACGTGCGCTTGAGAGACCGATTCAGGCTTGGTAGGCGACCTCGCCGCTTACCCACGTTTGTGCGACGTGTGGTGGTGTCTGCGGATCGAGAGCGCCATCGATTACAACGAGGTCGGCACGCTTGCCCGGAGTGAGAGTTCCACGTTCGTGTTCCTGGCCCCCGGCATACGCAGCACCCGCCGTGTACGCACGCAGCCAATCTTCGTAGCCGACTGCTTGTCCCTCCAGAAAAACGTTTCCCGAGCCGGTACGGCGCGTCGCCCCGTGCGATGACGTGCGCAGCGGTTCGTAGAAGCCGCAGGGATCATCAGATGACGCCGCCAGCGCGACACGGGCGCGTGCCAGGTCCCCAAACGGGAGCCAGATCTCTTCATCCCACGGCACCGCCTCAACCGACTGGCCGACGTGATGCAGAAATCCGGGCTGCACGACGCCGATGACGCCGAGCGCCGCCATTTCCGCTATCTGGGCGGGGGAGGCGAGGCAGACATGTTCAATGCGGAAGCGGTGGTCGTCATCCTTGCGCAAGCGCGCCGCTTGGGTGAATGCCGCCAGTGTGTTTCTCAGTCCGACGTTGCCGAGGGCGTGCACGGCGACGCGGTGGCCACGCTGCACAGCGGCGGACACCTGCTCGGTGAGGCCGGGAAAGGCGATGCCGAAGGCGCTGCGTTGACCGGCTATGCTCACGTCCATCGCCGGCGCGATCCCGCCGTCGGCAAACAGCTTCAGCGGACCGACGCGGAGCATCTCGTCACCCTCGCCGCTTACTGGCCCGTCGAGGGGGGGATCCATCAAAATGGCCTCGCCGTGCGGCATCATCATCACTGAAATTGGCAGTGCGCGCGCGGCGCGCATGCCACGGTACACCGCTTGGGCTGCCCGTCCGCACGCCGCGTCGTGCACGCACGTGATGCCGTCACGCAGCAGTCGCTGCATGCGCTGCGCAAACAAATCCGCCCAACGGTCCGGGTCACGATAAGCCGCCATCGACTGTGCGTGCGCCGCGCTCCAGGCGCGCTCGGTGAGTAGACCGCTCGGTGCGCCGTCGGTGCCGCGGGCGATCACCCCGCCCGGCGGGTCGGGTGTGCTCCGGCCGATGCCCAGCTCATCAAGCCCCTGCGAACTGACGACACACTGATGGAGCGTGTAGTGGGCCACGATGATGGGCCGGTCCAGGCCGAGTGCGTCGAGGTCGTGCCGGTCCGGTAATATGCCCGTCGTCGTTTCGTTCCAGTTTGCGCCACGGACCCAGTGCGCCGCGGGCTCGCGAGCTGCTTGATCGGCTAAAGCGGCCGTAAGCTCATTGAGCGTCCCTGTTTGCGACAGATCGGCCCAGATCGGGTGCAGGGCGGCAATCGAGAGGTGGTTGTGTGCATCGATGAAACCGGGCAGGAGAGTGCGGCCACAAAGATCTTCAACGCTGATTCCAGGATAGGCGCGTAACAACTCGCGCTCCCCGACGGCTGCGATGCGCCCGTTCTCAATCACTAGCGTCTCAGCGCGTGCGATCGACGGATCCATCGTCAGGATACGGCCGCCTGTGAAGGCGCGGCGAACAGAAACGACAGCCAGTGCTTCACCCTTCGCTGAGATCGCCCATCCGCTTGCCCTTTGCCGCCCGCGCCCGCGCCTTCTCGATGACCGCAGGCGGTATGGGGTCGGTCTTGCGCATGCCGAAGCGGAGCACGGATGGGAGCATGGTACGCAAAAAGTTCGCCGCCATGAGCTGCAGGCTCCAGCGGGGAATCGTCATTTCGTAACGGCGCTTCTCGATGGCCTCGAAGATCGCGTTGGTGACGATCTCCGGGGGATACTTCGGCCCATTGTAGGCTGGCGGCTCGTCTTCCTTGAGCCAGATCTCTGTGTCGATCGGTCCCGGATTGATCAGGGCGACGTGGATGTTGGAGCCTGCCAGGTCGTTCCACAAGCCAGCGCTGAAGGCGTTCATTGCCGCTTTCGACGCGGCATACATGGTCTCGCGCGGCGGTGATACCTTGGCGGCGAAGGAGGATATGTTCACCACGGTGCCACCGCCGGCGCGCAGCATGTACGGGATCGCCGCGAGCGTCGTCCACACACACGACGAGAAATTGACCCGCATGACGTGCTCGGCCTCGTCCGCTGACATGTGATAGATCTGCTTGTGCTTCGAGATTGCTGCGTTGTTGATGAGAATGTCGAGCCGACCGTGGCGCGCCACCGTCTCATCGACCACGCGCTCGGCGAACGGCCGTTCCGCCAAGTCACCGGCCAGATAGAACGACTGGGGCGACGCTGTCTGGCACTCGCGCATCAATTGCTGCAGCAGCTGCTCGCGGCGCGCCACCGCGACGACGACGGCACCGCGCTGCGCGAAGGCTTTGGCGGTGACGTAGCCAATCCCCGACGAAGCCCCGGTGACCACAACGAGCTTCCCACCGTAGTCCATCGCTGCCGTTTGTAGCGCTAATCGAACAGCACCGGCAACCGGTTGGGCGAACGGAAGCTGACACCCTGAATCCAGCACTCCTGTGCCGGGTCGAGTCGGACGTTGGGAAGGCGATCGAGCACCGCGTTCACCGCCGTCAGTACTTCGAGCCGCGCCAGGTGGTAGCCCAAACAGAAGTGCTTGCCGAGGCCGAAGGAGAGATGATCGTCGGCGTGACGGTGGATGTCAAAACGATCGGGGTCCTGATAGTGGTCCTCATCGTGGTTGGCCGGGCCGATCATGGCGGACACCTTGCCGCGCGCCGGAATCTCCTTGCCGCCAAGCGTCACGGCGCGGGTGGTCTCGCGCGCGGTGCCGAGCAATGGCGGCTCCCAGCGTAACGTCTCCTCGAGTGCCCATACCAACTGTGAGCGGTCGCTGCGGACTTCCTCGAGTTGCTCGGGATGCGACAATAGCGCGAATAGCACGTTGCCAAGCAAGCGAAAGGTGGTCTCCGCCCCCGCCGGTAGCAACAACAGGAGGAAGCCGAAGATGTCGTCCTGGGTGAGGCGCTCCCCTTCAACCTCTGCAGCGAGCAGCTCGCTGATCAGATCTTCCTGCGGCTCTTTCCTGCGCTGCTCGACGATGGGCGCCAGGAATTCCTTCAGTCCGCGCGACGCCGCGAGCCCCGGTTCCGGACGCGTGGCGCGATACCCGATCAGATCCAGCGACCACTTTTGGAATTGTTGGTAGTCGTTGATGGGTACGCCGACCAGGCGGGCGATGACGGTGAGCGGATAGGTGTTGGTGAGCTGGCTGACCAGGTCGGCGCGCTGGCCGTTGCGGAGGATGGCACCGATGTACTCGTCGACAAGCGGCTCGACGAGCATCTTGGCGTAGCGTTCGATCGCTTGTGGGCGGAAGGCGCCCGATACCAGACTCCGATGCACGGTATGGGTGCGGCCGTTCATCTCGAGTATGGTGCGGCCCATCACCGGTCCCATGACTTGATGCATGATACTTGATGAGAACGTGTCGGGGTCACGCAGCACTTGCGAGACGTCGTCATAGCGCAGCGCCAGGTAGAAGACTTGCCTCTCAACCTCGACGCGGGCCACACGCTCGCTGTGGCGCATCGCGGCAAACATCGGGTAGGGGTCGCGTACATCCGACAGAACCGACCCATCGAACAGGGATTGTTCGCTCATGCTTGATAGCTCCGTTGACGTGCTCCTACTACCCGAACGCTCCTGAGGAGACAACGGCTTCGAGTGCGCAACACGGCCGCACGCGAGTCCGTGAGCCCGCGATTTTGACAACGCCGGCGCCCGTTGATAGGGGCGCCCGTGTGGGGAGTGAACAGGCGGCGTTGTTTAATGAGGTGGTGCAGCAATGCTTCGGCGTGGGCACCACGGTGCGCTGCGTTGCCACGCTCGCTGGCGATGCATCGACGCGGCGCTATGCGCGGCTGTGGCTCGCTGGGCCGGGCGCGCCGGCTACGACGGTCGCGATGCTGCTCGCCGACCGCGGGATCGCGTTGTCATCGGAGGAGTTGGCCGTCCTGGAGCAGCCGCCCGCCGAGCTTCCCTATCTCAATGTGCATCGGTTCCTGCTCACTCTCGGTGTGGCCGTTCCGGAACTGTATGCCGATGCCTCCGAGCGCGGCGTCCTTTTGCTCGAAGACATCGGAGACACGGCGCTGTGGGATGCCGTGCAGCAGCAACCTGCGGAAACGGTGCGGCGCCTCTATGAACGCGCCATCGACCAGTTATTGCTGATCCAGATCGAGGGCACGCGCCGGCGTGATCCGAGCTGCATTGCCTTCCAACAGGCGTTCGATGAGCGACTGTATGTCTGGGAGTTCGAGCATTTCATCGAGTACGGCATCGAGCGACGCTTGGGCCAGGCGTTGCCGGCGGTGGATGCTGCGCTCTTGCGCCGCCACTTTGCAGCGATCGCGCGCCGCCTCGATGCTGAACCGCGCTATCTGAATCACCGTGACTTCCACAGTTGGAATTTGTACGTGCAGGACGGCGCCATTCGCGTCATCGACTTTCAGGATGCCCTGTTGGCCGCGGCGCCCTACGATCTGGCGACGCTCCTCGGCGACCGTGACACACCACAGGTCGTCCAGCCGCAGATCGAGGCCGCCCTCCTCGACTACTATCGGTACCGCTGGGCTGCGACTGGTGGGAAGGAACTGGATCGGCATGCGTTCGAGGATATCTACTTCCTCTGCGCTCTACAGAAGGCCTTGAAGGTTGTAGGACGCTTCTATTTTCTCGACATTGAGAAGAAGAAGCCAGGGTATCTGCGCTATATCCCGTCAACCGTACGACAGATCGAGCGCATCTTGCCCCGTTTCCCTGACCTCGCCGAGATGGCAGGCGTCTTGCGGAAGTACCTACCCAGGTAGTTTCATGCACGCTATGATATTGGCGGCGGGTAAGGGGACGCGATTGCGGCCGCTCACGGATGCGGTTCCGAAACCGCTCCTGGAAGTCGCAGGCGCTCCGATGATTGCCTTCCCGCTGCATTTGGTGCGCGAAGCGGGAATCAAGGAGGTGGTGATCAACTTGCACCATCTCGGTGACCAGATTCGTAGCCGGCTCGGCGATGGTGCAGAGTACGGTGTGCGCATCACCTACTCGGAGGAGGAGCCGATCCTCGACACCGGCGGTGCGATCGCTGCGGCAAAGCGCTTCCTGTCGGGCGACACGTTTGTCGTTCTCAATGCGGATACGGTGAGCGACGTGCCGTTGCGTGAGGTGATCGATTTTCATCGTCAACACCAGGCCATGGCAACAATGGTGGTCCGTCCGGATCCTGACGCGGCGCGGCACGACGCCATTTTCCTGGACGCGTCGCATCGCATGCACGCCATTCTCGGGCACGGCGATGGTGGCCGAACCGTGCGTGACGGGTCGGCAAACCGCATGATGTACGCCGGCATCACGGTGTTGGAGCCACGCGTGTTTGACTATATGCCGCAAGGTATTTTCAGCATCACGCGGGACGTCTTTCCGCGCCTCTTGCGAGCTGGAGAAGCCTTGTACGGCTACGTGCATGAGGGCTACTGGCGTGTGTTGGACACGTTGCCGGATCTCGCCGCCGGGCGTGAGGAACTAGCGCAGCGCGGCGCAGGTGAGAATTTCCTTGACAAAGTGCGTCATGCTTGAGTAGATCGAACATCGGATTGGGAGGGGTTGCGATGGGGATTACCATCGTTCAAAAGAGTGATCTGTCGGTTCGAAAGAAGGACCCAAAGATTGCTCTGGTCCTTGCTGGTGGCGCCGTCACGGGCGGCGCCTTCAAGCTGGGTGGCTTGAAGGCGCTCGATGATTTCCTGGTCAATAAGAAGACCACCGAGTTCGATACCTACGTCGGCCTGAGTGCTGGCGCAGTGCTCGCGGCGCCCCTGGCAGCGGGGGTGAGCCCCGCCGAAATGCTCAAAAGCTTGGAGGGCAAGTCGACGCAGTTCGACCACTTCCGCCCGGCCGACGTCTACGCTCCGGCGTGGAATGACTTCGCGTCCCGCCCAGCGAAGTTTGCATTCGATGTCCTCTCGTTTCTGCCGGGCACCGTGGGAGATCTCCTCAATCAAGTACCGAGCCTGGCGCGCAAGCTGCAAGAGCCGCTGGCGGCCGTGTGGCGCCACCCGAGTGCGGCCAGCCTACAGGCGCTGCTCGCACCCATCGGCGAAGCCATTGCCAGCCGCCGCGGCTTTCCTTCGCCGCTCGACTATCTCCCGGCGGGCTTCTTCGATAACTCGAGCATCGAACGCTACCTGCGACGCAACTTTGAAGCCTCCGGCATTCCCAACGACTTTCGCGATCTCTACAGGGAAACCAAGAAGGAGCTGTACATCGGCGCGATGAACCTCGATAGCGCCGAGCGCGTCGTGTTCGGTCACGATGAGGATACCTCCGTCTCCGTGTCCGAAGCAGTGCAAGCATCAACGGCCCTGCCGGGGTTCTACAAGCCGGCTCGCATCCGCGGCGTCGACTACGTCGATGGCGGCGTGCGCCGCACGGCGAACATCGACGTCGCCATCGAACACGGTGCCGATCTGGTGATCTGCTACAATCCCTTCCGCCCGTTCTCGAACCGTGTGCGGCGGACGCTGAAGAACGGCGAGTACGAAATCGAGGGCAAGCTGTTGGCGGAGACGGGAATCCTCACAGTGATCAATCAGGTGTTCCGTACGCTGTTGCACTCCCGCCTGCAATACGGCTTGCGCCAGTATCAGGATGACCCGAACTTCCGCGGCGATATCGTGGTCGTGGAACCGAAGGAGACCGACCGGCACTTCTTCCAGCTCAGCGCGATGGCCTACTGGCAGCGCCTCACGGCGGCGCAGTACGGCTATGTGTCGGTGACCGAGTCGATCGAGCAGAATTACGACTTGATCAAACACATCTTGGAAAGCTACGGCGTCTCTATGACCCGCCGCCAAGCGCGCGCCGGCGTCGAGCGCATCCGCGAGGAAGACCCACAGGAGGTCTCAAAGGTCCTCATGCACGATGTCCCACGCCGCAATCTGAGCGTCGCGTAGGAACGCGGGTTGGCCGTCAGTTATCGGCTTCGAGAAGAGAATACCGGGCAGTGGCGTGGCCACTGCCCGGTCCGTTTCCGTTGACGGTTATACTCTTTCAATGATCGTCGCGATCCCCATGCCGATGCCGATGCACATTGTCGCTAGGCCGTAGCGTTTGTTCTGGCGTTCGAGCTCATCGACCAGCGTGCCGATCAGCATCGCGCCGGTAGCGCCGAGTGGGTGACCCAGGGCGATGGCGCCGCCATTGACGTTCACCTTGTCCGGGTCCATCCCAAGCTCGTGCATCACGCACAGCGGTACGGGGGCGAACGCCTCGTTGATCTCGATGAGGTCGATGTCGTCGATCTTCATCCCGGTGCGCTTCAAGATCTTCTGTGTCGCCGGAATCGGGCCGGTGAGCATGATCACCGGCTCGGAGCCGACGATGACCTGATCGACGATGCGGGCGCGCGGCTTCAGCTTGAGTTCCTTCACCTTCTTCTCGGAGGCGAGCAAGACAACGGCGGCGCCGTCGACAATGCCGCTGGAGTTGCCGGCGGTGATCTTCCCGTCCGGCTTGAACGACGGCTGCAACGCCATCAGCCCTTCCAGTGTCGACTGCGGTCGCACATGCTCGTCCGTGTCGAAGAGTTTTTTCTCTCCATTGTGCGTCACCTCAATGGGTACGATACCTTTCTTGAAACGACCCTCTTGGATGGCACGCCACGCCTTCTGCTGGCTGGAGAGCGCGAACTCGTCGATTTGTTGGCGGCTGAACTTCCATTGCTCGGCGATCATCTCCGCTGACAAACCCTGCGGGACCAGGTTGTACTTTTCCATCAAGCTGAGCGGCAGCGGCCCCATATCGGCGCCCATCGGGACGCGAGTCATATTCTCGACGCCACCAGCGACGACCAGGTCCTGGGCAGCGGCCTTGACTGCCTGTGCTGCAAAGTTCACGGCCTGCTGGCCCGAGCCGCAGAAGCGGTTCAACGTCACGCCCGGCACCTCGATGGGCCAGCCGGCGGCTAGGACCGCCCCGCGTGCGAGGTTGGTGCCCTGCTCGCCGGTTTCGGTGACGCACCCGACCACGACGTCATCGACTTCCTTCGGATCGATGCCCACTCGTTTCACGATCGCGTTGAGCGGCGCGTCGAACAGGTCGATCGGATGCACCTCCGACAGACTTCCCTTACGCCGGCCACGCGGCGTCCGGCACGCATCGATGATGTACGCTTCTCCCATGGTATCCTCCCCAGGTAAATTTCGGATTGCGGATTTCGGATTGGTCGCTGCGAAGCACGCTCCGCGTCCGCAGCCGTGCGTAACAGTCGTCCGAGCGGCAGTCAACCACGATGCTTGCCGCTGCTGTGGCGCAGGTACTCCTTCAACTCGGTGATCTCGGCCCTCACTTCCTCGGCGCGTTCCGTTCCCGTCGGCAAGAGCGGCTGCGCTCTCTCATACTGGCTGAGGGCCTTATCGTACTCGCCGCGCAGCTTATAGGCGACCGCGAGATGGTAGTAGCCGTCGGCAGTCTGACCGGCGCGCCCCGCGAGAACTCCGAGGCCGTAGTGCGCCTCCGCCAGCGTCGGCGCGAGCTGGCAGGCGCGTGTGTACTCGCGCATCGCCCCGGTGGTGTCGTGCTGTGCTTCGAGAACCTTGCCGAGCTCGTAGTGCGCGACCGGGTCGTCCGGATTGATTTCCGTGGCGCGGCTCAAGAGCTCACGTGCCTTGTCGAGTTGCTGTTGGCGTAGTGCGGTGCGACCGAGCTCGCGATCGACGCTAGCGAAGCCGAG
>Ga0335069_10011841_pt1 | contig 12290 bp, 10 predicted proteins | sample Lox_Sample_11_FD_206714 | JGI IMG/M metagenome (GOLD analysis project Ga0335069, IMG submission 206714) | Soil microbial communities from Loxahatchee National Wildlife Refuge, Florida, United States - Lox_Sample_1.1 | ecosystem: Environmental > Terrestrial > Soil > Wetlands | place: USA...
ATCTGGGATGCGAGCGTTGGCGCCCGGAAATCCGTTGGATCCTTCCGTGATGCAGGACATGGCGTTGAGATGATGGTTGCGCCCCGTGAGACAGGTGGAACGCGTCGGCGAGCAAAGCGCCGTCGTATGCCACTGCGAGTACATCAGGCCGTTGTCGGCCAACTTCTGCAGCGTCGGCATGTTGATGCGGCCGCCGAACGGTGACCATGCCGCCAGTCCCGTGTCGTCGTACAACACGAATAAAATGTTCGGTGCTCCCGGCGGAGCCTTGGTTGGTATGTAGGGTGTCCAGTCCGGTTTTGAATCGCGAACGTCGAGTTTGATTACGCCATTAAAGGATTTTTTGGTGGCCATGGTTCCTTCCTCTCATTAAGCAGGTACCCGGTCAGGACGAGTCCTGGTGAATTCGCAGCACTTGCAAGACCTCAATGCCGCAAGCATCGATCTGCCGGAGACCCTGACACTCCTGCTGTTGCTGGTCGCCGTATTTGCAGAAAGCGTCCGGTGCGCGTGTCGCATTACGTTTCCGCTCCCAAGGCGAATGGTTGGGAGACGAAGCGATGTCCCTCGAGCGCCTCATGTACGGCTCGCACCAGATCGGAAGCCAGGCGCGCTTTGATCACGTAAGCAGACCCTCCGGCTCGCAATGCCGCGCGCACGTAATCAGAATCCTCATGCACGGTGAGAAACACAAGCTTCGCACGGCAGCCGCACTGCTTGAGCTGCCGTGCTACCTCGATCCCATCTTTGCCCGGCATCGTGATGTCGAGCACGACCGCGTCCGGGTCGAGCTGCGAGGTTGCAGTGAGCAGGTCGACGCCGTTCGCAACCGAGCCAATTATCTCGAAGTCGCCGGCAAGCACACTGGCAGTCTGCATTAACATTTCAGGATGATCGTCTGCTAACAGCACGCGCGCGAGTTTCGTCGCAGTGTCCATGGGCCTTGCTGCATACTGGGCGGACCGGAGTGTGGTGGCTACTGTCACTTTTGACAGGTGCTGGGGTACTTTCTGTGGCAATGCGCGTGTGTCCGCGCAAGCATCGGCGGTCACACTGATCGCGCACCGCGCCAGGTCACTGCGTCGCTGTATCTGGCGGTAAAGCGTCGCTACTTGCAGCAGCGCTTAGAGCCAGACCAGGCCCAGTCCAGTGCGCGCGCGAGCCGCGCTCTCCAGCTTCGAGCGGGAAGGGGCTCAGGCCCCCCTTCCCGCGCTTGTTACGACCCTCCGGAATTTCCCGCTGGGTTCGGATTCGAAGTGTGCTCAGGCAGCCTTCTTGTAGGCTTTCCTCAGCGCGTTGATGTCGCCTTCGTTCAGGTTGGTCTCGATGACCTTGCCGCCAAAGGGGGCGACCGCCGCGGCGAAGTCAGCAATGATGGGTTTATCGGCCACCAAAACCAGAGCCGACGTGTCCTTGGCGAGTGAAGCCGCGAAGTCGTCCAGCCGCGGGTCGTCGAAGGCCGCCTCGCCCGCGGCGCCGAACATAGCGCCCATTGAGCCGCCCATCGCAGCGCCGGCCAACGCGCCGCCCGGTCCGAGCAGCGCGCCGAGCACCGCCCCCGTCACAGCGCCAAAACCGGTTCCAACGCCGACCGCGCTGTCGTCCTGAGCCCAAGTGCTGTGAATCCGGATGAAGCCGAGCTTGCTGCGCGACACGACGGCAGCATCATCGATCCAAGGGTAAGCCGGGCTGCGATCCTCGAGAGCGTCGAGTGCCTTGCCAGCGGTCCTCTTGCCTGTGAAAACAAACGCTTTGAATACGTACGTATCGTTTCTCCTTGGGATAGTCCGAGCTCAAGTCCTCTCGCATGCTGGCCCGAATCGAGTGACGCGACTACTGTCAGTCTTAACAGGTGCCCTCCGGAATTTTCCCTCCGGGGGATTCGCCGCGGGATAAATGGCGCTTTGTCTGTTCTTTGATACGGGTGACCGATCACGATGTGAGAGGACCTGTCAAAACTGCCAGTAGCCAGCACACCATCCTAGAGCCATATTCAGTCGGTACCTTCGCTAGCTGCCCTGGGGGTTTTTGGTCTCTCCCGGGAAGGACATCACTATCGCAAACGTGGGTGGAGGACAGTTCCCGTGCGCGATCCAGCTGTAAATACAGCATCGAGTCGATCGATCGGGTGCACTCGCATCACGCTCCCCGCTATCTTGAAGAGAAGAGGCGTTATGCGTCGGCCGCGGCTTCTTCACACCACACAGCTCGTTGCCGCGAGTCTCATCGCCGCTTTCGTGACCGTACCCGTGCGTGCGCAATCGAGCTCCCCCACCGAGGCCTTGCTCAATGACCGCTTCGTCGTGTCTCTCGGCGTATTCGCGGTGACATCGAATCTCAACACCGGCCTGGCGGGCACCGCTAACAGGAACGATCAAAGGATCGATTTCGACAAGGAATTCGGCACGGATGCCGAGCAGACGCGCTGGCGCGCGGATGCGTTGTGGCGGATTACGGCGCGCCAGCACCTCCGATTCAGCTACTTCAACAATGACGTGCGGCACACACGAACCATCGATCGGGATCTCCCGTGGGGTGACTACACGTTTTTGCTAGGTGGCCAGGTGACGGCGGAGTCGAAGTTCCGGGTGTACGAACTTGCCTATGAGTTCGCATTCCTGCGGCGTGCCGACTACGAAATCGTGGCGATCGCCGGTATTCACTTCGAGGATCTGACTTTGAAGCTTTCGGGCAACGCCTCGCTCACGGTCGACACTCCAATGGGCCCTGTCGAGGAGGCCGCGACTTTCACGACCAAGACGAATTCTGTGCCCGCCCCGCTACCAGTCTTAGGCCTTCGAGGGGAGTGGGCGGTTTCGCGGCATGTGTTCCTCGAGGCCGCCGGCGAGCTGTTCTCACTCAACTATCAGGGTATCAATGGCAATTGGTCGGACCTGCGGGCCGGAGCGACCTGGATGTTCAGCGACCACTTCGGCGTGGGCCTTGGCTATGATCACTTCGCTACCCACGCGGACGTGGACAAGAGGGGCTTCAACGGGCGGCTGAACCTTGGCTACCAGGGCTTGCTGGTCTACCTGAAAGGCGGTTTCTAGCTGCGGGGTACAGCCCAAAGACATTCCTTGAAGCTCGCTCACAGCAGCGGATCAACTGGTAATACGTGCGTCAGCCATGCCTGAAATCGCCGCCAAAGCGATGCACGGGGTGTACGGTCGAGTGTTTCTTTGCCGTCGGTCCACAACAAATCTCCATCGACCAACGTTACGCACCATGATGATGCCCCATCGGTTCCAAGTTCGAATATCGAATCGAATTGCGAGGCTAGCTCGGGGTTGTGGACGTAAACACCCATCTCAGCATTCAAGCTGGTAGACCTCGAGTCGAGATTATAGCTGCCCACAAACACGCCTTCGCCGTCAATGGATAAAGCCTTGGCATGCAGGCTAGCACCGCTGGAGCCCAGTAGACTGGAATCGGCTTGCGCGTTGCCGCGAGGTTTTAGCTCCCACAGATGTACCCCGCCCTTGAGCAATGCCTCTCGATATTTTGAATAACCGCCGTAAACCGCCGCCACATCGTTGGCCGCCAGCGAATTAGTAAGTACCCTTACAGTGACACCGCGTTGTACCAGGCCCACCAACAGTTCCGTACCGGCCTTGCCCGGCACGAAGTACGGCGAGGCAATGGTGAGTTCGCGCTTTGCATTCTGCAATCGCGGTAAGAGCGCGCTCAACACTGCTGACTGCTCGAGCGCTTTCTTTGCATTGAGTTTCAGCGGGTCATCGGCGACCAGCTGATAGTCCGCTACCCATTTCACAGGCAGATTGCGGGCCATTAATTGCTTGAGAGTTGAGTCGTTGCGCAAATCGTCGGCGTAGCGGCTGGATTTGATCTGTCGGGCAGCGGCAGCCAACGCCGCACGAGTACTATCCAATCTAATCGATTTCGTTAACTCAGGATTGAGATCCGCGATGGAAATCGCCATATTCGAATTCCAGAAGCGGTCGAATTCCGCGGATCCATCCCGCACCACGTTGCCGACCATCAACCATTCCACGTCGGCAAAATTGGTCTCTTCACTAGCCGCGAAGTATTCATCACCGACATTGCGACCGCCGGCTATCGCCACGCGATTATCGACAATCCAGTTCTTAATGTGCATGCGATGATCGAGGCGATTAAACGAGCGAAAGAAATCGCCGACGGCACCCAACACACCGTGACGCGATTCCAATGGATTAAAAAGACGAACTTCGATGTTCTTGTGTCCATCAAGTGCCAGCAATGGATCATTGTTATTGCGCGCGTCCAAATCGTCCAACAAGAGACGCACGCGTACGCCCCGATCCGCGGCTTCCAGCAACTCATAGGCCAGGTACTTACCTGTTTGGTCCGCGTGCCAAATGTAGGTCTGCGCATCGATGCTGCGATTGGCTTCGGCGGTCAGGTGCGCCCGTGCTGCGAAGGCCACACGGCCCTGCTCGAGCATGAAGAATCCAGATGCGTTCGAGTTTGCCGCTTCGAGCGGCGCAATAGCGCGATCGAGTGTTGTCGATTCACCTGGCGGCAAAGCAGTAGTCGTTGGATAGGCTCCACGATGCTGCTGGGATGAGCCGCAAGCGGTGAGTGCGAAGAGCGATAGCACACCCAGAGTGAAAGTGCGGATGGGTGCCTGAATGCCGTTATGCCGGGGCGAGCGAATCTCAAACGAGGTAGACATTGTCAGTCTTCAACGGGTGATAGGGGTTCGCGTGCAGTCCGCCGATTGGATCTCGATGTTCGCATATTCGGTACAGTTCACATACGGATCGGTGAAGGAGACCCATTGTGCGTGTTGTACCTATTCGTGCTGCCAAGTTCCTGATTTAAATTTGCGCGCGGACTTTGTATTTCGCGGCGGACGCCAAGGAATCGCAGCCGACGTCCCTGGGTCTGAGCCTGGGCTGCCAAAGCGATGGCCACCGTCGTCCATATGACGCAGCGCAATGTGCCACTCGGAGTTCGCCGCGCCTCAAGTCAGCGGTAATAAACACACGTAGAAATGGCCCCACACGTGATGCTACCTCGCGTGCGCAAGCTGCTTCTTTGGTCGCTCTCCGTGGCGATCGGACTCATCCTGCTACTGACGGCGGCAGTACTGATCGCGGAGCGGCTGATCGATACGCCAAAGGTACGCACGCAACTCGCCGAAAAGCTTTCGAAACTTCTGCACGGTCAGGTCGCCTGGGAGGAACTGCACGTCCGGCTGCTACCGTTGCCGCATGGTGTGGTGCGCGGTGTACACGTCGCGATTCCCAGCGTCGTCACATTGGATGTGCCCATGGTCGATGTCACGCTTGGGCTGTTGCCGTTGTTTCACGGACGCGTCGAGGTGCAAACGACCACTTTGGAGCAGCCCAGTGTCGACGTGTGGATTGCAGCGTCCCTTTCTACCCAAAGAGAAAAGAACCGCTCTTCTAAACCTGTTGATCCGCTTACCCGCTATCGCGACACGATGCGACCGGTGCTCGATGCCGTGGCACGCTTTGCGCCAAACACGACTGTTGCCGTGAAAGACGCTCGCGCGGTTTTTCGCCCATTCGATTCACCCCCATTCGAGGCACGCAAAGTAAACCTGAAACTCGTCACCAGCCAGAGGGGGGTCGTCGTCGCCGCGTCTGCGACCGGCACATACTGGGATCGCGCGGTCATTGACGGCCGCATGGAGTATGCCGATCTCAGCGCACGCCTCAAACTGGAGAGTTCCGACCTGAACCTGCAGCCCGCCCTGGAACAGATACTTGCCAAACTGCGCGTGTCTCTGTCGCTGTCACATCTAGGCGCGAAGTTCGAAGCTGGCACCGATGGCCATACGGGCATCGACGTTGCCCTCGACCTTCGCTTGCCCAAAGGCGAGCCATCACGCGGTGCCAAACAACTCGATATCGAGCAAGTGCGGATTGCCGGTTCGATAAAATTCGTCCAACAGGATATCAACATCGCCCTGGACGATGTTCAATTGGGCGAGCTCGCGCCCAGCGCAAAAGTAAGCTTAGTGCTCACCGGCCCCAAGCACGCGCCAAAACTCGAAATTGCCATCGGCGCGCTCGATCTTTCACGATTGCGCGACGCCACGATGGCAGTGGCTGGCGCGCATCCCAAGATAAAAGAATACGTGCCCCGAATCCACGGCGGCCGCTTGTACGACCTGCGCTTCTCAACACAGGGTGAAGGATTTACGGAGCTCGTCGCCTTGACGCGCCTTCACGGTAGTGCGCAACTCGCAGAAGCCAGTATGCGGCTCCCAAAACTGGAACGCGAAGCTACCAAAATCAACGGGCACGCCGAACTCATTAACGGAGCAATCAAAGTGACGGGGGTCAGTGGCCAAGTCGGGGCCTCGCAGATTCGGCAAGCAAGCGCCGACATCGTTTTGCTCAAGCCGAGGCGAATGGAAGGCGCACGCGGCCGAGCAAGGCTCGTCCTGGACGATTTACTCCCGGACTTGCGAACTCACCAGCCGTTTACCAAATTCTTGCGCTCGGTCCCAACGCTGACCGGCGCCGCCGCGGTAGACGTCCGTAACGTGGCCCTGCGATTCGATACGCCGGCGCAAGTCGATTATGACCTCAGCGTGACACCGCAACACGTTCGTGTCGACAGCGATAAGCTTCCCGAACAGGTTGACCTCCACGGTGGCGTCGTGCGCATCACGCCCAAGGCGATCAGCGCGGATGGCGTGAGCATCGCAGTGATGGACTCTCAGGCGACCGTCTCGGGCGCAATGACCGGCTTTCGAGACCGAAATCTGCGCGTGATGGCGCGCGTCGTCGACGGCGTCGCCGAGCGCAGATTAATCGATTGGATTTGGCAGCGCGCGGCCATCGACCCGCGCCTGAAGCCGATGCCGCTGCGATTTGCCGCACAGCAGGTGCAGTGGACTGCTGCGGGTCTCGATGTCGTGGCAGACGCGAAGGTCAATGAGGGACCATCGTTGAGCGTCGATCTGTCTATGCGCGATAAGATCTTCACGTTGCGTCGCGCCACGATCAAAGATCGCGACAGCGATGCGAACCTCTCTTTTGAAATTCGTGACTCGCTGGTGGCAATGGGCTTCGCTGGTGTGCTCGCGGTCCGCAGCCTGGCACCGATCCTGGGGCAGCCCACCGAAAAGTACCTGGGAATAGTGACGGGCAACATTCAGGCGACGCTGGATCTCAAGCGGCAAGGCCGCAACGCGGCACGGGGGAAGTTAGCAGGCGAGCACGTCGATCTGCGCAGCCTCACTGGGACGCCGTTGAAGCTGGAACGCTTCGAGCTGGAAGGCGTTGGCAAGGCTTTGCAGATACGAGAGATGATGGTGGATTGGGCGGACCAAAGGGCGACGATTCGCGGCGAGCTAGCGCGCCAGGACAACGAACTTGCTATGACACTCCAGATCGATTCGCCCGGAATAGTAATCGACGCGTTGCGCGGCACGCCTAAGCCAAAAGCCGAGGGCGCCGCTGCGGAGAAGCAAGCTAAATCCAGCAAGCGGCTCGATCTATGGTCATTGCCCGTAAAGGGAAGCATCGCGTTGCGGGCCGACTTTGTGGAATACAGGCGCTATCGGGTCCAAGACATACGCGCAGTTGCAACGCTGGAGCACGACCTGGCAGCAGTGAAACTGACCGCGGCTTCGCTGTGCGGCATTGGATTTCCGCTGTCGCTTCGCGTGACTCCGAAGGAATTCGACGCCAGTGTAAGTCTGAAAGCGGAGGATGCTCCCCTCGAGGGTGTCACTCGATGTCTGGCCGGCAAGGAGGTCGCCATTACGGGAAACTTCAACTTGTCGGGCGCATTGTCTGCCAGCGGACCGATGGAGCGCGTGGCCAAGTCTTTGGTCGAGCACCTTGCAGGCTCAGTACAGTTTTCGAGTCGGAACGGCGTGATTCACAAGATGACACTGCTCAGCAGCATCCTGGCACTGATCTCCGTGAAGGGGTTGAACAAGAGTGACGCGGGTCTCCCCCCTAAGGGATTTGAGTATCACAGCATCCTAGTGGACGCCGGGATTGAAAGAGGCCAAGTGACGTTTGAACAGGCAGCTCTCGACAGCTCGGTGCTCGGATTGGCAGCGACGGGCACAATCAACCTTAAAAATTTCGATTCTCTGCTCACTGTGCTGGTAGCCCCGTTCGGTATGCTCAACCGCATCGGGCGCAAGATTCCCATATTGGGCTACATATTCGGCGGCACGCTTACCAGCATCCCTGTGAGTGTTACCGGCGACATTCGCAAGCCCGTCGTCGTCCCGTTGGGACCCCGCGCAGTCGGCTCCGAAGCCCTCGGCGTCTTCGAACGGGCTTTCAAGCAACCCGTCAAAGTGGTCGAAGCTCCGAGCCCGAAGCCGAGTAAATAGTTGTCCGGTCACAACGCAGCGGAATGCGACCAGTATCGGCCCCGTAGACTCGCCAACAAACGCCTCGGGCTGCCGCATGCCTGCACACGCGGCAGCCCGCTGACGGAACGCTCGCGAGCCCTCAGTAGATCAGTGGGATCCTCACGGCCAACGCGGCATCCCCAACTGCGTCCAGCTTCGACTCGATCTGGAAGAACCGAGCGGTCGTACGCGCCGAGAGCTGCTTCTCGAACTTCTTGACGTAGCTCTCTTTGAGCTCAACTTTCTGCTTGTTGATGTCGAGCATCTCGCGAAGGATCCGGTTCCCTTCGTCCTCGCTCATGTTATCGCGGCTGGCCGCGTAGTCGCTGATGAGTTTCACACGGCGGTCACCGAGCTTGCTCACCTCGGCACGGTACTCGTCGTAAATCGGCCAGAACCGCTCAGCTTCGCTCTTGGTGAGCAGCATGTTGGTCTTGACGATGTCGCGGCGATCCTTGCCGGCTTCTTGGCGCAGCATCTGGATCGCAGGCTCGAGGTCCGTAAATTTCTCGTTCACGACCGGTTGGTCTGCGGCCAGTACAGAGGCAGGACTCAGGAGCGCACACAGCGCGCCGGTGCGAAGGTACCGAAGAATTCTCACGACAGCTCTCCTTGGAGGGGAAGGACGGTGTAGGCCGAGAACGAATATGTCTGGATGCCCGTCTGCGGGCTACTGTCAGTTTTGACAGCTCTGGTCGCACTGTGATGGATTCCAACCGTCCTCGCGAGAACGCAAACGACGCGCACCCCCTGTGACTGGAGATCAGCGCGCGCAGGAGACGATGCTCATTTCGAAACCGACCGCTTGAACATCCGGTCGATCTTCTCATTGGTCGCGTCGCAGCAGGACTGGCTCGCATGAGCCGCCGCCAACGCCTGGTTAGCCGCGCTCTGAGCACCATTAGCAGCCTGTCCGGCCGACTGAGCCGCGCTGTTGGCCTGATCAGCGGTGCTCTTCACCGCGGACAAGTCAGCTGAGCTTTTGGACACCTGGGATTTCAGATCGTCAATTTCAGCCTGGATCGGCTTAAGATCGGTGCAACCTGCCAGCCCTATGAACACCGTCAATACTGCCACTCGCTTTGCGGAACTCATGATACTTTTCTCCTCGGCGTAATCTAGCTGGGCGATCTGCAGAGCCGGAGCCTCCCTGCCTCGTTGCGCTATCAGCAGGCGCACCGCCGTTTCGCAGCCTGACCCGGTCTGTGATGTGAGTTGAGCAGAACGCTGCACACGCCGTCTGTTCGCTGGTGCACTTACGATGGTGGTCGATTGCTTATCGGCTGGCGGCGCGAGCCGCAAGGTTGATGGCCACAGTTGCTGGCACCACACGCCGGCTCAATAGCTACGCGCCCTAACCGATGCTGAAACGCAAAAGGCCGGAGGCAAGGCCTCCGGCCAACACATCGCGCTAGTTTATTTCGCTTCAGGGGTGCTCATGCCTCCTCTTCGAAGCGCTCGCGGAGCAGGTGGGCGAGCAGCATGCGACGCGCGCGGCCGCGGCGCAGGATGCGACTGCCAATCAGCAGGCGCATGATTCGATGCTCTTTGTCCCCGCCATCTTCGCCCATGTCCTCCTCGCCCTCTTCGTATTCGTGCTCGACCCCAGCCTTTTTCCGTAGCAGGTGAGCAAGAAGCATTCGACGGGCACGCCTGTGTCGCAGGACGCGACTGGCGATCAGCGCGCGCAGGAGACGATGGTCATCGTCTCCCTCGTCCTCGCCAATTTCGTCATCACTATCACCGGATTCCTCCTCTGACTCGCCTTTCTCGCGCAGCAGGTGGGCAAGCAGCATGCGACGTGCGCGGCCGCGGCGCAGCATGCGGCTACCGATCAACAGACGCAGGAGACGGTGGTCCCTCTCCCCCTCGTCCTCCTCGCCGCCTGATTCCTCGCCCTCGTCATCCTCATCCTCCGCCTCGCCTCTTTCACGCAGCAGATGCGCGAGCAGCAGGTTGCGCAGGCGCCGACGCCGCAGCAGACGGCTCCCGATCAGCAGACGCGCAATGCGACGTCCCTCGTCCTCAGCACTCCCCTCCTCGCCCTCGTCATCCTCATCCTCCGCCTCGCCTCTTTCACGTAGCAGATGCGCGAGCAGCAGGTTGCGCAGGCGCCGACGCCGCAGCAGGCGACTGCCGATCAGCAGGCGGGCGATGCGGTGCTCGTCTTCGCCCGTGCCCTCTTCGCCCTCGTCCTCCTCTTCGGCCTCGAACCGCTGGCCGATGAGACGCGCGAGCAAAGCGCGACTCAAACGTCTGCGACGGATTCCGCGTCTACCGATCGCGAGCCGCAGCAGGTCCTCATTTTCAAGGGTTTCAGTCATAGCGTTCTCCTCTGAATCACGATCATTTCGAGCGATCCCACGCACGCTCAACTAGCGGTCCCTGGCGGGGGGCCTTGCGGGGCCTCGGGAATTGGCTTCATGGAATGTTGCACTAGCGTTTCCAGGATGGCGCGGTGCAGCACTTCGGCTTGCAGCAGACGCCCTGCGGCGCTGTGCTCAATCAGCGGTGTGAGCAGGAGATGCCGTAGCTTGGCGTCTTCTTGCGACTCCTGGCCGTCATCCTGCGCCCCCTCGCCCAGCACGCAGTCAATCCCTGCCTCGAATGCCTGCTCGAGAGCGTCCTCGAGCTTAGCTGCACCCTGGCGGACGAAGCTCGCCTTCTCTTCATCTGAAAGCTCATGGCGGGCACCGGTGGCATCCAGGCTCTCCAATTTAACGATCCGGGCGGTATTCGCATCTATCGTGAAAGTAATCAGTTTGCCTGCGGATTGATCAACGTCGGCCATCTTCTGCTCCTCATGCGAATTCTTTTTACTGGCTGAAAACTTCCGCTTCAATGAACTGTTCTGACGCCGGCCATTAGCGGTGGGCATTTTCACACTCCTTTCCACATCAGAATGAAACCCTACTCCTGAAGGTCCTTATCTTATGTACGGTAGCGCACCTCTGCGCCGGAGTTGTACGCTCACACTCCTGTGAGGGCCGCCGGGCGCATGCGGGGAATGGCTGCGGCAAGGCTTGAGGTTAAATCGCATCGAAAAGTAATGCGCCGGGCGGGCACCCCGAAGCAGCCTCAGGACGTCATACATAGCCGAGCGTCAGAAGTGGTACGCAGCCTGATTAAGGCTGCGCCGGCAGCCGCTGCGCGCGCAACCGTGCGCGCCGTCGAATCATCGCAAACGCGGGAGGGCATGTGAGCTCAAATAAGGAATCCGCAAGGTTACTGGAAGCGCACGACGCGAATGCGCCCTGGCGAAGATGGGGACCCTACTTGTCGGAGCGGCAGTGGGGCACCGTGCGTGAAGACTACAGCCCGGATGGAAATGCCTGGGGTTACTTCAGCCACGACCACGCGCGTTCAAAAGCATATCACTGGGGTGAGGATGGGATGGCCGGCATCAGCGATGACAGACAGTTGCTGTGCTTCGCACTCGCTGTGTGGAACGAGAGAGATCCGATTCTCAAGGAACGCATGTTCGGCCTCACTAACAGTGAGGGCAATCACGGGGAGGACGTCAAGGAATACTACTTCTATCTGGACAGCACCCCGACTCATTCGTACATGAAGTACCTGTACAAGTATCCGCAGGCGGCTTTTCCCTACGGGGACCTGGTCCAGACCAACCGGAGCCGCAACCGGCGCGACATGGAGTACGAGTTGCTCGACACCGGCATTTTCAACGCCGATCGGTACTTTGACCTGTTCGTGGAGTACGCCAAGAACACACCCGAGGATATCCTCATCCAGATCAGCGCCTGCAATCGCGGCCCCGATGCGGCGCCGATCCATGTGCTGCCAACCCTATGGTTCAGGAACACCTGGAGATGGTCCTCTGACACGCCAAAGCCCGTATTGAAGCAGGTCCCAGGCTCCAGCGGGATTCGCATCGTGGCCGCCGCGCAGCACGATTTGGGAGACCGATTCC
>Ga0335069_10011842_pt1 | contig 12290 bp, 9 predicted proteins | sample Lox_Sample_11_FD_206714 | JGI IMG/M metagenome (GOLD analysis project Ga0335069, IMG submission 206714) | Soil microbial communities from Loxahatchee National Wildlife Refuge, Florida, United States - Lox_Sample_1.1 | ecosystem: Environmental > Terrestrial > Soil > Wetlands | place: USA: Florida...
CGCCGACGTCCTGGTCACCGCTACCGGCGCGCATCACGTGGTGACCGCCGGACACCTGGGGCGACTGCCGGACGGATGCTTTCTCATGAACGTCGGCCACACGGATGACGAGATCGAGGTCGCGGCACTGGGAGCCCGGCGCCAGGTGATCCCGTTCGTGGAAGAGGCGCGGGTCGGCTCGAAGCGGCTGTACCTGATCGCCCACGGCTCCATGGCCAACCTCGTGGCCGGCCAGGGCGACACGCTCAACTCCTTCGACATCACGATGGCGGTGATGCTGGCGGGCGTCCGCTACACCGTGTCTGCAGAGGCACGCTCGCTGCCGCCCGGCCTGCACCCCCTGCCCCGCTCCGCCTGGGACGGGGTAGCCCGCTCGGCCGCGGGCTGAAGCAATCCGGTTTCCTCAGTCTTCTCCCTGGGCCTTGGTGAAGCCCGGGACGCCGTCGAACTCGTTGAGCTTCTCCACGTGCATCCAGCGGTGCTTCGCGCCCACGCGGGCCACCACGTCCAGCACCTGCGCCTCGGTGAGGTCCCCGTCCGCCGCGCGCTGCATGAGCCGGCAGCGGTAGTGATCCACGGTGTCCGTCATGGCGCCCGTTGCGGGATAGATCTTGGTGCCGCGGCTTTCCACCATCTTGAGATCCACCGGGCTCCCCGTGACCAGCTCTCCCACGCTCCTGCCCAGCTGCTCCACCGGCAGCGAGGACTCCACGAACACATCCACTCCCACCACCCGGCGGCGGGACGTCTTCACGAAGTCCGGGTCCGAGGAAACGGTGGGCAGCGTGAGCGGGCGGTAATCCCGCACCTTCGCGCTCTTCGGCTTCTTTCCCAGGCGCTGGATCACCGCATCCGTGAAGGCGGTGGTGGACGCCGCGGCGCCGCTGTCCCCCACCACGTCCCGCATCAGGATGCCGTCCTCCAGGGTGCTCAGTACGCCGTGCTCGATGGCGGCGGCCGCGGCCATCTCCCCGATGTGCCGCAGCATCAGCACCGCGGAAAGCACCACCGCGGTGGGGTTGATGACGTTCTTGCCGGCGTACTTCGGGGCCGAGCCGTGCACCGCCTCGAAGATCGCCACCTCCGCGCCGATGTTGGCGGACGGCGCGAAGCCCAGCCCCCCGATCAGGGCCGAGGTGAGGTCGCTCAGGATGTCCCCGTTCATGTTCGTGGTGATGATCACGTCGAATTGCTCGGGCTTCTTCACCAGCTGGTGGGCGCAGTTGTCCACGATGATGTGCTGGGCCTCGATCTGCGGGTATTCCTTTGCCACCGCTTCGAAGGTCCTCTTCATGAGGCCCTCGGTCAGCTTCATGATGTTGGCCTTGGTGGCGCAGTGCACGCGCTTCCTGCCTTCCGCGAGGGCCACCTCGAACCCCAGGCGGATGATCTTCTCGCTGCCCTTGCGGGAGATCAGCTTCAGGCACTGGGCCACGCCGGGCGTCTGCATGTGCTCGATGCCGGCGTACAGGTCCTCCACGTTTTCCCGGACCACCACGAGGTCCACGCCCCTGCCGGAATACGGGGTCTTCACGCCCGGAAACTCGCGGACGGGCCGGATGTTGCCGTAGGTCTCGAACAGCTTTCGGAGGGTGACATTGGCGCTCTTCTCCCCGAAGCCCACCGGGGTCTCGAGCGGCCCCTTCAGCACCACCCGCGTCCTGCGGATGGATTCGATGGTGTCCTGCGGAACCCCCGAGGCGATTCCCTGCTTGAACACGCTCGCCCCGGCAGCCCGCTCTTCCCATTCGATCTTTGCGCCGGCCGCCTCCACGATGCGCCGCGCGGCGGCGACCACCTCCGGCCCGATCCCGTCACCCGGGATGAGCGTGACAAGGGTACGGCCGGAAGGGGTGACGTGCACTTTCCTCTCCACTTCGAGATCCTCCTCAAGGACAGTCGGGTGTTGTGCTGTGACCAAAGTACTGCGGCCCCGGCGCATTTTCAAACGGTGCACGGTTGACCCGCGCCGCCCGTCTCCCTACGATGCCCGTCGAGATGCACCCCTACCGCTCGATCCTATTCGACCTGGACGGGACGCTGACCGATCCGAAAGTCGGCATCACGAGGTCCGTGCAGTACGCGCTGGGGAAACTGGGGATCGTCGTAGACGACCCCGACCTCCTCGTCGAGTACATCGGGCCGCCGCTTCGGGCTTCATTCAAGGAGCGGCACGGGCTCTCGGAGGACCAGGCCACGCGGGCCCTCAGGCACTACCGCGAGCGCTACGAGCGCGGCGGGATTCTGGAGAACACACCGTACGACGGCGTCCCGCGGCTGCTGGGGCGCCTGGGCGGCAGCGGCAGGAAGCTCTTCCTTGCCACCTCCAAGCCGCGCGTCTACGCGGAGCAGATCCTGCGCCATTTCCAGATGGACCGCTACTTCTCCTCGATCGAGGGGAGCGAGATGGACGAGACGCGGTCGGACAAGGGTGAGCTGATCGCGTGGCTGCTGGAAAAGCACCGTCTCCCGCGGGAGTCCACCGTGATGATCGGGGACCGCAGGCACGACATCATCGGTGCCGAAAGGAACGGGCTGCGCTCCATCGGCGTGGGCTACGGCTACGGCAGCCGCGACGAGCTCCGGGCCGCCCGGCCCACCCACTACTTCGAGAGCCTGCGGGAGCTGGAAGGCTTCCTCCTGGGGTGAGCCGCACGCCCGGCCGCGGTGCCGTGGCTTGGCGGTGCCGTGGCCCCCAGGCGCCGCCGAGCCGGGCGCGTCAGGTGATTCCGCACAATCGCGCGCTCAGGTCCCACAGCTCGCGAGCCGCGGCCACGGCGTCGTACGGCGGCGCGAAGGGAACGGGCCTTCGACGCTCGAAGAACTTGCCGGTGATGCCCGCCACGTCGGGAGAAAGCGCGAGGTAGATCCCCGTCTCCGAGGTCTCGGCAAAGAACACCGACGCGAGGCGCACCGGCGCCCCCAGGAACCAGGGCAGGTGCGAGGGAAGGCCCGAGCGGACCAGCCCCGGGTGAAACGCGTTGGCGGTGACCCCCGTGCCTTCCAGGCGCCGCGCGAGCTCGAACGTGAAGAGCGTCTTGGCCGCCGCGGCCCGGATGGTTGCCCCCAGCGGGCTGAAGCCGCGCGTGCTCGCGGGGTCGTCGAACGCCGGCCGCGCGCTGCTCACCAGGCGGGCCTGGCCCACCACGGTGAGGACGCGGGAAGGCGCGCCCGCCTTCAGCGCCTCCGTGAGCAGGTTCGCCAGGTAGAAGTGCCCGAGATAGTTGGCGGCGAAGATGCTCTCCACCCCGTCCGGGGTCAGCGCGCGTTTCATCGCCAGGGTCGCCGCGTTGAGAGAGAGGACGTGCAGCGCGGGATACCGGGAACGTACGCGCTCGGCAAGGGCCCGAACGGACGAGAGGATCGAGAGGTCCGCCGCGATGCTGTCCACCGAGCCGCTTCCCGTCTCCCGCTGGATGGCCCGCGCGGCCTCGATGCCGCGCGCGGCGTCGCGGCTCACGATGGTCACCTGGCCCCCCGCCCGGGCCAGCGCCCAGGCGATGCCGCGCCCCACTCCCGAGGTTCCCCCGGTTACCAGGCAGTTGAACGCCTGCATCCCGCAGCTCCGATTGGGGAAATCTACTGCTTTTTTTCGCTCCAGACGCCGGCGGCCCGCAGCGCGGCCGCGGCCTGCCCGGGCCAGTCCTTCTGGGAGCGCGGGTTGGCAGGGCTCGGGTGCGGGATGGAAGCCACGCGGGGCGCCAACCCGGCTTCCTGGACCACGGTCCGGGCCCGGCCTTCCGCGAAGAGTCCCACGCCGACCAGCCAGTCCGGCTCGAGCGTCTCCACCACGGCGCGCAGGTGGCGGTCGCACGCGGCGAACAGCGCCGGTTGATCGGCGCGGCTGATGCGGTCCGGGGTCAGGTTCCTGCCGTCCGGATCCAGGAACAGGAGCGGGCAGTAGTTGGCCACGAACAGCTCGCGCGCCATGGCCTGCGGCGTCCCGTAGCTATCCCGCAGGAATCCCCAGAGGCGCATGCCGCTCACCTCGCTGCGGGTGCAGTCGAAGCCTTTCACGGGGACGCGCGGGTGGCCGCCCGCGAGGGCCTGCACCGGCTCGCGGAGCCCCAGCCAGCCGCTTGCCATGGGGATGGCGCCGAAGGGCACCCCGGTCTGCGCCATGCCCCAGGGGCCCGGGTTCATGCCCAGCAGCACGACGCGCTTGCGGGTCGCGGCGTATCGCAGCAGGTAGGCCTCGTGCGGCCTGCGCGCGTAGCGCAGCGGGTTGTACACGAACCCCACGGGGCTGGAGAAGCGCAGGGCGTCGACCTCGCGCGAAAGCCGGCGGGAGGCCTGGACGAGGCGACCGGCCGTGTCCACGCTCGCCGGGCTCACTGCGGATCCGGGGGCCGGAGCGCCACGAGGATCGGTTCCCGGTGATCCGTTCCCGGGATGGTGATGGCCACCTCGAAGTACTTCTTCACGCGCAGCACGTCGCCGAAGCTGTCCCACAGGTCGCCCGACGTCCAGTGGGCGGGATTGTCCTGGCGGCTGATGCCGGAGTTCAACGCCATGGCGTTGTTGATGATGCGTCCCTGCGGCCCGTAGTAGTCGCGCGGGAACTGCAGGTTCATCACCTCCACGGTGACTCCCTTCACGACGTGCTCGTGCACGTAGTGAATGGTCCCGTCCGGATCCACGGCCATCACCACCCCCGCGTGCGTCAGGGGGTCATCGTCCAGGCGGCCGTCCGCGTTGGCGTCCCAGGTGTCGTTCCAGAAAATGACGTCCCCGGGCCTCGGGATGAGATCGTGGTGCAGCACGTCCCGCGCCCGGAGGCTCTGGTACAGCCGGCTCACGCCGTCCCCCGCGTAGCGCGCGAAGTCCTTCCGGACGTCCACGTTCATTCCCCAGAAGATGGCGCTCACCGTGCCAATGCAGTCCAGCACGAACCCGCGCCCGTTGACCACCACGTGCGCTTCCGGCGCCATGCCAACGAGCGCGTTTGCGGAGGCCACCACGGCCTGCTCGTCGGCGGTCGGGGCCGCGGCGAGCTGATCCGGGGTCCGGTAGGCGGGATAGCTCGCCCGCGGCGGCGCCGCGCCCTGGGGGTTGGTGCCGGGTGAAGCGGCGGGGCGGCGGATGGGCGGGCCGTAGGGATCGTCGTCCCGGATGCCGTCCGAAAGAGAGCGCATGAAGGATGCGCAGCCGGCGAGGCACACCAGGAAACCACAGGCGACGACCAGCACAGCGGCCCGAACGCCGCGAAAGCGACTCAACTGCGACCCCTTCAACTCTTCCAAGTATAGTTGTCGGCCGAACGTTTCTCAAAAGTTGAGCAGAGTATCAACGGAGTCACGGCAGGGCCTTTCCACGGCGCCGGGACCGTGAGCGCGGACGTGCCAGGGGGCCGGCGAGCGGGGACCGACCGGTCACCCGGCGGCCGCTGCCGTCATCTTCGGGAGCGTCAGCGTCCCTGCTTCTCGAGCGCAACCGGGAGCATGGCGTAGAACGCGCTGCAGGTGACCAGGTCCGCCACGCGCGTGTGCTCGTTGGGCGCGTGCGCCTTGTCCTCGTCCCCGGGACCGAACCCGATGCACGGGATCCCGTGCTTGCCGCAGATGGCCACGCCGTTGGTGCTGAACGTCCACTTGCCCACCTCGGGGTCGCGGCCAAAGAGCGCGCGGTGCGCGGCCCTGGCGCCGGCCACCAGCGGGTGGCTCTCCTCGATCTTCCACGTGGGGAAATACAGGTCCTGCACGTAGGTGGCCCCGTGCCAGCCCTTGCCCTCGTACACGGGCATGGCCACCTTCTCCGCGTCCGCGGCCATGGCCGACTTCACTTCCGAGATGGCGAGCTCCGCGGTCTCTCCCCACGTGAGCCTCCGGTCGAGGTAGATCGAGCCCTGGTCCGGCACCGCGCACTGGCTGGGACCGCGCACGTCCACCTTCGACACCACCACCGTTCCCTTGCCGAGGAACTCGTCGACCGCGAGCCGCTCGTTCAGCTTCTCCATGGCGATGACGGCACGGGCCGCCTTGTAGGCCGCGCTCTCTCCGCGCTCGGGTGCGCTGCCATGCGCCGAGATGCCGCGCACGGTTGCCTCGATCTCCATGCGCCCGCGGTGGCCACGGTACAGGCGGCAACTGGTGGGCTCCGTGGACACCGCGAGGTCCGGTTTCAGGCCTTCCTTCTCTATGAGGTAGCGCCAGCACAGGCCGTCGCAGTCTTCTTCCAGCACCGTGAACGTGAAGTACACGCTGAACTGTCCGTCGTAGCCCAGCTCCTTGAGCATGCGCCCGGCGGTGATCATGGCGGCGGCCCCGCCCTTCTGGTCCGCGGTCCCGCGGCCGAGCACCAGGCCGTCGCGAACCGTTCCGGAGAAGGGGTCGGTGGTCCACTGCGTGGGATCCCCCACCCCGACCGTGTCGATGTGCGCGTCTATGGCGAGCTTCCTCGGCCCCTTGCCGACGCGGCCAATGACGCTTCCCAGGCCGTCGAAGCGCACCTCGTCGAAGCCGGCCTCCGTGCACAACTGGGAGATGCGGCGGCAGACCGCCTCCTCCTTCCCGCTGAAGCTCGGGATCCTGACGATCGTGGAGAGCGTTTCGGCGGAGCGGTCTCGGAGCTTCTCCGCGAGGGCGCGAACCCGGTCGGCAGTGATGGCCATGGGTGGAGTATCGTCCCGCGCGGCCCGTGATGCAAGCCGGCCGGGGACGGCCCTGGCGGGCCTCAGCCCGGGGGCAGCGGGTCTCCTTCCTTGAGCCACGCGACGCTCCGCTCGAACGCCTCTTCCTTCGAGACGATGGGCCGATACCCGAGCTCCCGCTCTGCCTTGTGGTGCACGAACGTGTGGTCCACGCAGGTCTGGATCACGGCGAAGCGGTTGAAGTTGGAGCGCGGCGCCACGATCTCCGCGATGGCCGCCATCCAGTACGCCAGGGGGTAGGGAATGGAGCGGCGCGGTATGGGCAGGCCGAGGGCGCCGAGGAACTTCTCCATGAAGTCGAAGAGGTTGGTCGCGGGGAAGTGATCGCAGACGAAGTACGCCTGGCCCGCCGCCGGGGAGCCCGGGTCGAGGTGCCGCGCGGCCAGCAGGTGGGCGTGCGCGGCGTTCTCCGAGTACACGTGGCTGAAGCGCGCGCTGCCATCCCCCAGTCGCATGGAGACGCCGCGGCGTGCCATGCCGATGATGTTGCCCAGGTGGTAGCGGTCACGCGGGCCGTACATCCCGGCCGGGCGCAGGGCGCAGGTTGCAAGGCGTTCATCGGAGGCGCCGAGCACCATCTTCTCCGCGAGGATCTTGGTGCGGCTGTAGTGGTCCCGCGGCATGCGGGCGGGGTACGGCAGCGACTCGTCGCCGTCCACGATGGGCTTGCGGCCGTCCACCACCACGTCCATGGAGCTCGTGTACACCAGGCGGCGCACGCCGTGGCGCCGGCACGCGTCGATGACGCGGGCCGTTCCGTGGACGTTCACCGCCTCGTAGACCTGTCGCGGCGTCTTCACGTCCCAGACCGCGGCCGCAACGAGGAATACCGTGTCCACGCCTTCGCAGGCGGCGGATACGTCAGCGTCCCGGCGGAGGTCACCCTGGCGGGCGTCCACGCCCGGCGCCTCGTCGGGCAGGGGCTCCAGGTCCAGGACGCGCACCGGCACGTCATCCGCGCGGAGCTGTCTCACGATCTCGAAGCCGAGCATGCCGGAGCCGCCGATCACCAGGCAGGGGCCAAGGTTGTTCATGGTGTCCTCTTGCAGTTCGTCAGGGTGTACCTACGGAGGCAGCGCGTGAGCGTCCAGTCATTTCACGGTAATGGCCCGCGCGGGGCAGGCCGTGACACAGCCCATGCAGCGCGTGCACAACGTGGGCCACATCACCGTGATCCTCCACGCCTGCGGATCCAGGGGGTCCGGCTCCGGTCGGTCGAAGCTCTCGTGCATCAGGAACACCGCCGGCGCGCAGGCCTGCAGGCAGCGGGCGCACGAACGGGGGTCCACGCCGCGGCCGTCCCCGCAGCGCGCGTAGTCGATGGAGATCCTAGGCGTGCGCATGGGAGCGGAGATGATCGTGCGGGTGTGTATGCCCGCGCCCGAGCCCGTGCCCGTGCCCGTGCCCGTGCACGGGCTCGCGGCTGGCGGGATGGCGGTCCACCAGCGAGAGGGCGCCGGTGTCACAGACGTGCCGGCACACGCCGCAGCCATAGCAGGCCGCCGCGTCCACGCGCGCGAGGCCGGTGCTCGGGTCCATGGAGATGGCCTTGAACGGGCAGCGCGTCACGCAGGCCCGGCAGCCCCTGCACCGACCCGCGTCCAGCCGAACGAGGTATTCCGCCTTGTGGATGGACTTGATCCCGAAGTTCACCCGCGGGCTGATGCCCGCGCACTCCGGGATGGCGCAGGAGCACAGGTTGTTGATGTACGGGTAGGGGCCGTACCAGATGGTCCCGATGTAGCCCTTCTGGTTGTGCTCGGTAAACCGCCGCACGGCCTCCTCGCGGCTCAGGTGGTACTTGTCCTTCTCCGGGATGAACCGGGGGAGCTGGTCGATGATTTCCGACATCACCCCGAAGTTGATGCAGCAGGACTCCTTGATGCCGCGCGTCATGTAGCGGCACATGCAGTTCTTTTCTATTATTGGTTCCGCGGCACAGTGCTGCAGGATCGCCACGCCGTCTTCCAGCGGCACGACCTGGCCGATGTGGCCTTCGGGCTTGAACGGGTTGGCCGGCGGCCGGGTGCTGTGCAGCAACCTTTCCGCCGAGCGCTTGACCAGCCGACCGATGATCGGCATGCGGAAGACGCGGTCCATCCCGGCCGGGCTGACGCCGCCCACCTTGCGGACCGAGATCTGCTCGAAGTTCTTGTACTGCTCCAGGAGGAACTCCCGCAGGTTGTGCCTGCGGGCTACTTCTTCAGAGTAGGCGGCTGCGTTGAGGTACCATTTTCCCGCCGAGCCGTGTTTCATGCAGTGATCGCACATGGGAGTCTCCCTGGGGCATAGGCTGTCATGGCATAGACAGTCGAAGTAGGCTCAGTGTGAGCCAAAATGAATTGCAAGTCAAGGAACCTCGCCGGAGAGCGTCCCCTGTCGCGGGCCCCGAGCGCGCGGGCCACCGTCTGCGCCGCACCGCCTGCGCCCCGCTTGAACCGCGGCGCCCGGTTCGGATAGACTCCCGCGCATACGGATGATTTCGATCCAGGAGGGAGCAGCTCAGCCATGAGCAGCACCGGGGCTCCCCTGCGGGCCGGCATCGACGTGGGCTCCACGACCGTGAAGCTTGTCGTGCTGGACGCGGACGACACCACCATCTTCTCCACCTACGAGCGGCACCGGGCGGACATCCAGGGGACCCTCGTGTCCGTCATGGAAAGCGCGCTGGACGCGCTTCGCGCCCATGACCCGGGGGCGCCGGTCCGCGTGGCGATCACGGGCTCGGGGGGCCTCGCGGTATCCCGCTGGCTCGAGCTGCCGTTCGTGCAGGAAGTCATCGCGGGATCCCGCGCCGTGCAGAGGTTCCTCCCGGATACGGACGTGGCCGTGGAGCTCGGCGGGGAAGACGCGAAGATCACCTACTTCACCGGGGGGCTCGAGCAGCGCATGAACGGGACCTGTGCCGGAGGCACGGGCGCGTTCATCGACCAGATGGCGTCCCTTCTTTCCACGGATGCCGCGGGGCTGAACGAGCTGGCGAGAGGCCACACCACCATCTACCCCATCGCGGCGCGCTGCGGCGTGTTTGCCAAGACCGACGTGCAGCCGCTGATCAACGAGGGAGCGCGGCGCGAGGACATCGCCGCGAGCATCCTGCAGGCCGTGGTGAACCAGACCATCTCGGGACTTGCCTGCGGGAAACCCATCCGCGGCAAGGTTGCCTTCCTCGGAGGCCCGCTGCATTTCCTGCCCGAGACCCGGCGCCTGTTCGTGAGCACCCTCGGCCTCGAGCCGGAAGCGGTGCGCGTCCCGCAGCACGGGCAGCTCTTCGTGGCCATGGGAGCGGCCCTCGCCGCGGGCGACAGCCCGGCGCGCGGGCGGGACCTCCTGCGGGAGCGCACGCGCGGGCTCTGCCACGAGGCCGCACCCGAGGTGGAGCGCCTGCGTCCGCTCTTCCTGGATGGAGAGGAGGCCGTCTTCCGGGCGCGCCACCAGGAGGCGCGCGTGCGCCGGCGCCAGCTCGCGGAGGCCACGGGCCCGTGCTACCTCGGCATCGACGCCGGCTCCACCACCACCAAGGCGGCGCTGGTGGACGGGGACGGCGCCCTGCTGTGGTCCGCGTACGCCAACAACGGCGGCAGCCCGCTCGAGCTCGCCATCCGCATGGTGCGCGACCTGCGGCGTTCGCTGCCGGCGGGCGCCTGGATCGGGCGGTCCTGTTCCACGGGCTACGGCGAGCCTCTGGTGGGCTCGGCGCTGCGCATGGACATGGGAGAAGTGGAGACCATGGCGCACTACGCCGCCGCCGCGAGCTTCCTCCCCGGCGTGGACGCCGTGCTGGACATCGGCGGGCAGGACATGAAGTTCCTGCGCATCCGTGATGGCGCGGTGTCCTCCATGCTGCTGAACGAGGCGTGCTCCTCCGGGTGCGGGTCCTTCCTGGAGACCTTCGCGCATTCCCTCGGGCTCACGCTGGACGCGTTCTCCCGCGAGGCGAAGCGCGCCCGCACGCCGGTGGACCTCGGATCGCGGTGCACGGTATTCATGAACTCGCGGGTCAAGCAGGCGCAGAAGGAAGGCGCCACGGTGGGCGACATCTCCGCCGGCCTGGCCTACTCGGTGATCCGCAACGCGCTGCAGAAAGTCATCCGCCTTCGCGACCCGTCGCAGATGGGGACGAACGTCGTGGTCCAGGGCGGCACGTTCTCCAACGACGCGGTGCTGCGCGCATTCGAGCTCGTGTCGGGCCGCGAGGCCGTGCGGCCGGACGTGCCGGGCTTGATGGGAGCCCTCGGCGCCGCGCTTCGCGCACGGGAGGAGGACACCGGTGCGCGGGCCGGCGTCCGCGTCGAGAGCTCGCTGCTGCCGTTGGCCGCCCTGGAGCGTCTCACCACGACCACGAGCTCGCGGCGCTGCGGCCGCTGCGGCAACCACTGCCACCTCACGGTGACCCGCTTCTCGGACGGGCGGCAGTTCGTGAGCGGAAACCGCTGCGAGCGCGGCGCCGAGGCGGAAGGAAACGAGCCGGCGCAGCTCTCATCGCCGAAGGCGGACCGGTCCGCCGGGCACCTCGGCGCCGATCCCCTTCCCAACCTGTACGCGTGGAAGCTCGCGCGCGTGTTCGACTACCAGCCCATCGCGCCGGAGGCGGCACCGCGCGGCGTGGTGGGCATCCCGCGCGTTCTGAACCTGTACGAGGACTACCCGCTCTGGTTCACCGTCCTCACGCGGCTGGGGTTCTCCGTGCGTCTGTCCCCGCGTTCCACGCGCGCCGTCTACGAGCTGGGCCTGGACTCCATCCCCTCGGAGTCGGTGTGCTACCCCGGCAAGCTGGTGCACGGCCACGTGACCCGGCTGCTGCGGGAAGGAGTGCCGTTCATCTTCTACCCCTGCGTCCCGCACAGTCCGCGCGAGGACGAGGGCGCCCGGAACCACTTCAACTGCCCGATCGTCACCTCGTACCCCGAGGTGGTGCTCAACAACGTGGACGGGATCCGGCAGGCCGGCACGACCCCGGGCGCGGTGCGCTACGCCAACCCGTTCCTTCCCCTGCACGACCCCGCGCGGCTGAAGGCGCGGCTGCGGGAGGAGCTGTCCTGGGCGGGGGTGACGGAGGAGGAGGTATCGGCGGCCGTGGATGCCGGTGTGGCGGAACGCGACCGCTTCAAGGCCGAGGTGCGCGCGCAGGGTGAGAAAGCCCTCGCGGAGATCTCGCACCGGGGGCTTCGCGGCGTGGTATTCGCCGGCCGGCCCTACCACCTGGATCCCGAGATCAACCATGGAATCGCGGACCTGGCGGTGTCCCTGGGCATGGCCGTGCTGAGCGAAGACTCCGTGGCCCACCTCGGGAAGGTGCGGCGACCGCTGCGGGTGGTGGACCAGTGGACGTACCACACGCGGCTGTACGCCGCGGCTCACGCGGTAGCGGACCGGCCCGGGCTGGAGATGGTCCAGCTCAACAGCTTCGGCTGCGGCCTGGACGCGGTCACCACCGACCAGGTCCAGGAGATCCTGGAGCGGCACGGCAAGATCCACACCGTCATCAAGATCGACGAGCAGTCCAATCTCGGCGCGGCGCGCATCCGGCTGCGCTCGCTGCTGGCGGCCGTGAAGGCGCGGGAAGCTCGCGGCCGTGATGCGCGCGGCGCGGCGGCCGCGCACGCTCCGCCGCCAGCTCCCCGGCCCGTGTTCACGCGGG
>Ga0335069_10011844_pt1 | contig 12289 bp, 12 predicted proteins | sample Lox_Sample_11_FD_206714 | JGI IMG/M metagenome (GOLD analysis project Ga0335069, IMG submission 206714) | Soil microbial communities from Loxahatchee National Wildlife Refuge, Florida, United States - Lox_Sample_1.1 | ecosystem: Environmental > Terrestrial > Soil > Wetlands | place: USA...
TGGGCGTGCGATCGATGCGTACGGCGACGTCGGCCGCGCCTCCCGCGGTGAGCCCGAGCGAGACTCTCGCGGACACGACCGCCACCTCGTCGGCACCCTCACCCTCGGCATCGACCCCCATCTCGACGCCGACTGCGATCGCAACCGAAACCGCGACCACGCCGTCTACTCCGACATCGACCCCCGGCGCGTCCCCAGCCCACCACCGTCGACCCCGGCCCTGGCACCCTGCACCCAATTTGCCTCCCGAGCCGACCTTCACCCGTGACCGCCGCTAGCATCCGCTGCGCGCTCCTCCTCTCCTTGCTCCTGGCGCCGGCTTTCGTCCGCGCCGACGAGCGCACGGAAAGCGTCGCGGAGGCGCTCTTCCGCGAGGGGATGTCGCTCGTCGACGCCGGGCGGATCCCCGAGGCATGCGCCAAGTTCGCCGAGAGCTACCGGCTCGATCCCGCGAACGGAACGCTCCAGAACCTGGCGCTCTGCCATGCGCGCGAGGGGAAGGTCGCGAGCGCGTGGGCGGAGTTCGCGCTGCTCGCTGGGCAGGCGGCGCAGGTGGGACAGCGCGATCGCGAGCGCATGGCGCGCGCGCAGGTCACCGCGCTCGAGGCGCGCCTCTCTCGCCTCACCCTCGCCTTCGACGCAGCGAGCAACGTCAGCGAGGTCCTCGTCGACGATCGGGCGCTCGGGCGAGCCGCGTGGACGACGCCACTCCCGCTGGACCCCGGCGAGCACGCGGTCACGTTTCGCGCGCCCGGCAAGCGAACCGCCACGCGTGCCATCCGCGTGCCCGATCAAGCGACCGCGATCCGCATCGATGTCCCGGCGCTCGAGGACGAGCCCGCACGCGCGCCGACGGTCCTCCTCGATCCGGCGCACGGCGAGGCACCGCACGCCGAGCGCAGCTCGCTTCGGCCGGCCGCGATCGTCGTCGGCGGGGCCGGATTGGTCGCCATCGGGGTCGGCGCGTACCTGGGGCTTCGCACGATCGCGCTCAAGAACGATGGCGACCGGCACTGCACCGGGGCGTATTGCGACTCGTCGGGGCTCGCATCCGAGAACGACGCGCACACGACGGCGACCTGGTCGACCATCGCCTTCGGCGCCGGGCTCGGGGCGATCGGCGTGGCAACGCTCCTCTGGTTGGCCTCACCGTCGAGCGCACCCGCGTCCAACGCGCGCGTCCGGGTCGTCCCGGGGGCGACGGCGCGCGGCGCGTCCATCGCACTCGCGTTCACCACGCTCTGAGCGAGCAGCACGTGGAACGCGAAGAGCGCGCTTCACCGAAGGTGCTACGGGTGTCTCAGAAGCACGTGCGCGATCGCATTCGATGCATGGGAGTGGCCCTACTCGCCGTGGGGGGCGTTGCTTGCCAGGCCGCCGCCCCCAGCGAGAACATCGGGGTCGCTCAGACGGCCGCTACCGCCGCAGACGGATATTGCCGGTCGACCAACTGCAACCCCGGCCCCGCATACCCGCAGCAGGACGAAACGGGCACGTGGGAGTGCGAGCCTCCGGGATGGTCGGAGCTTTGCCAGGAGGGCCGCGTCCCGGACCCCGACAACCCAGGCGCGTTCCAGGATCCGCGTTCGAATGCGCCTTTGTGGTGGCGCACGGCGTGCGTGGGTTTCGACATCAACGCGACCGAGACCGGCCCCTTGGGCTACTGCGATGTTCTGAGCGCGACGCATGGGGCCTTCGATGCCTGGACGATCGCCCGTTGCCCTTCGGCGGCCGGCTCCTTGCCCCCGAGCATCGATGACCGTGACCTCGGGCCCGTGTGCGGGACGCCAGGCTACGATCCCAACGGCCCGAACCAGAACGTGATCGTCTTCGACGATCGAACGTGGACTCGTGACCCGAGCATCGCTGCGGTCACGACGGTCACTTCGGACGTGGAGACGGGCGAGATCGTGGATGCGGACATCGAGATCAACGCCGTGGACCATTGCTTCTCGACGACGCTGTCGCAGACGCCGTGTCCCGATCCCGACGAGGGCTTGCCGTTCGACCTGCAGTCGGTCCTGACTCACGAGATCGGGCACTTCTTCGGGCTGGCGCACTCCCCGCTTGCCGACGCCGTCATGTACTACTCCGGGGATACCGACCAGGGTGGCATGAAGCGCGTGCTCACGCCGGCGGACATTGCCGGCATTTGCGCGATCTACCCGGCCGATGGGACCCGATCGGTGGCAACTCTCGTCTCGCCCAGCGGATACGAGCCCGAGGCCGCGTGCGATCCGACACCCAAGGGGGGCTTCACGACCCAGTGCCCCGACGGCACATCGTTCCCCGAGTGCTCGTTGTAGTTGGTCACGCCACCAGGCTGCTTCGGTCGATCCTCGCGTTCGCCTTGCGTCCCTTCACGAGCCACGTGCGCATGGGGCCCTTGCCCTTGACCTCGATCTCGCCGCGGTCCTCGAACTCGTACATCGCGCGGATGCGCCCGTACGTCTCGTGCGACACCTGCACGCTGCCGGCGACGCCCGCCGACTCCATGCGGCTCGCGATGTTCACCGTGTCGCCCCACACGTCGTAGATGAACTTCTTCTTGCCGATGACGCCACCCACGACCGGTCCCGTGTTGATGCCGATGCGCACGCTGAAGTCTTCCCCGTGCTGGACGCGCAGCCTCTCGATCGCTTCGAGCATGTCGAGCGCCAGCTCGGTGAGCGCCAGAGCGTGGTCCTTCCCCCCGTTGAGGCCACCCACGACCATGTACGCGTCGCCGATGGTCTTGATCTTCTCGAGGCCGAACTTGTCGAGCAGGTCGTCGAACGCCGAGAACAGCTCGTTCAGCCGGCTCACGAGCTGCTCGGGGGACAGGCGCGCGGACAGACGCGTGAAGCCGACGATGTCGGCGAACAGCACCGACACTTCGGCGAAGCCGTCGGCGATCGGCCGGTTCTCGACCTTCAGCCGCTCGGCGATGGCAGCCGGCAGGACGTTGAGCAGCAGCGTCTCGGACTTCTGCTTCTCGGCGTCGAGCGCCTCGAGCTGGCTGCGGATCGTCCGGCGCTGCAGGAACAGCTCGCGCGACTGGCGCTCCATCTGCCGCGCCACCAGGGCGCCGATGAAGCCCATCGACACGAGCGCCACGTTGATCGACACGACCACGATCCCGCTGTAGTGCCCCAGGGGCAGGGTGATCGCGTCGTAGAGCAGCAGCGTGAGGAGCGCGTACGCGAGCTGGGAGGCGACGTCGAAGCGCACGATGAACGGGCCCAGCACGACGAACAGCGGCGCCCACGAGCCCTGCAGCGCGCCGATCTCGCCGCCGACGATGGCCCCAAGGGCGATGACGACGGCGTTGATGGCCATCACGAACAGGAACATCGCCGGGCGGTACACGCGCGCGTACCAGGGCGACCAGAGCGCCACGAGCACCAGCGCGAGCGCCGGCGCGCCGATGCCGTAGCGGATGGCCCACGACTCGTGCAGCAGCGGCGGGGGCATGACGAGCGGGTCGTGCACGCCGTACGCGAGGAAGACGACCGCGCTGAGCGTCACGGTGAAGCGCGTGATCGGCCGTGTCGACAGATCGAACGACTCGCGCGCGTACTCGGTCTCGAGCGCGCGATCGACGAATGCTGCCGTCAGGGGGTGAGTCGCAGGAACGGCCATCGCACCGCCATGGTAGTTCACCGCCCGCCGGCCGGGAGCCACTGGGGTACGATTGCTCGGGTTGGCGAAGCTACCCGTCGACCCCCCCGAGCCGATGCAGCGGCGCATCTACGTGCAGCCGATGAAGCGGGCTGCGGTGCTGCTCTGGGGCGACGACGGTCTGAACCAGATCGCCGCGGCGCTGCCCGACGACACGCGCGAGGAGTTCTTTCGCGTGGTCCCGAGCGATCCGTGGATCGCCGCCCGACACATCATCAACTGGATGTACGCGGCGCATCGGGGGCCGTCGCAGCTCTCCCTGCCGAAGACGCGCGAGTACATCGATCGCATCTTCGACTACGGCTCCGGAGTGATCCTCCGCTCGCTGCTCCACATGGCCGATCCGGTGGCCCTGGTGCCGCGCCTAGGCCCCCTCTGGAAGAAGGAGAACACCCACGGTGAGCTGACCGGCTCGGTCGATCCGGGCGGCAAGTCGGCGATATTCCGGCTCACGGGCAGCCCGTACACCGAGACGCCGCAGACGCGGGGGGGCCTGGCCGAGAACTACCGCTACGCCTTCTCGCTCACGCGGGCGAAGGACGTCCGGGAGACGCACTCGCTGGAGAAGCCTGGGACGCTCGTGTTTCGCATCCGATGGGTGTGAAGGGCGAGAAAGAGCGCCAGAGCGGTCCGTTCAACCTCGAGTCGCGAAGAACAGGACGGCGCCGCCCGCGACGAGGACGATGGCCACGAGGAGCGCGAGCACCCTGGGATCGTTGCGGCGCGAGGGTGCGCTCGCCCGTTCTCGGGGCGACTCGTTCGCGACGGGCTCCTCGACCTGCGACCGAGATGGCGATCGGGGTTCTGGCTCGTTCCGCACCCGCCGGACCTTTTGCTTTTGCTTTTGCTTGCCCTTCGCGATCGCGGCGCGCGCCTTGCGACGTTCGGCCTTCTCGGTCGCCTTGCCGCGGAGCTTCTCCCTGCGTGCGGCGGCACGGGCGGCGCGCACCTCGCGCTCCTCCGGCGTCATGCCGCGCAATTCGGGTTCGGGCTCCTCTTCCTCGTCGTCCCATCCGGCGTCGGTGTCGTCGAGCGCCATGTCGAGCTGCGCCACCTTCTGCTCTGCTCGAGGCGCCTCCTGGGTGGCCTCCAGCTCAGGGCGCGGAACGGGTGGTTCCTCGAGGAAAGCCTCGAGCCGCGCCAGCTTCTGCTCGAACGGCAGCCGCTCGATCTCCTGGAGCCGCTCGAGCTCGCCGAGGCACGTGAGGGCGGCCTCTATCTCGACCAAGGTATCCGCGCGCGCCTTGCGCAGCTCCCTCTTCTTCTCTTCTGCTTCGGGGCTCCAGGACTGCGATGCGCTCTCGTACTCCTTGTGCTCGCTGCGCAAGCGCGCCGTGAGCTGCGCGATCTCCTCGCGGCCCCGCAACACACGCACCCCCGGCGGAGAACTGAGCGACATCGCAGTAACTCCCCGAGCCTCCAATGTACCGCCCGACAAAGTCGGGGTGCAAGGCGTCACTCGTAGCGAAGGATCACGTGGAAGCCGAAGGGGCTCTCGATGACCGCGCTCACCTCGTTCACGTGCAGCTCGAACGCGGCGTCCGCGAACGAGGGGGCGACGTCGCTCCGTTCGATGGTGCCGAGCGTTCCTTCGCGCGTGTCGGCGCCCGATTCGTCGCTGTACTCCCGCACGACCTCCGCGAACGTCGTGCCTTGCTGGAGCTTCGCGAGCGCTTCCTCCGCGCGAAGACAGGCCTGCCCGCGCGTGCGCGTGATCGATTCGGGTGCGCGCTTCGCGCCGGCGTAGCGCACGAGCACGTGCTTGACGCCGATGCGATCGGGCTCGCCCGCCTTGCGCTCGTGCTTCACCCCCACGGCTGCGAGACAGCGCGCCTCCGCGCTCTCGCCGCCCGCGCCCGGCGCACTGTCGGATGCGGACGAGGCGCCGGCGCGCGACGACGCTCCGCCGCAGGCGACGACGAGGGCGAGTGCGGCTGCGCCCAGCACGACGTTCGGGTTTCGCATCCCCTCAGTGTAGTCCCTCCGTCGCGTCACCCCTTGCGGCACAGCAGCTTGCTGCCACTGCGCTTGCACGGCTCTCCGACGCAGGTCGCCGTGCGCTCGAACGTGCCTCCGTTGCAGGTGAGCAACGCCTTGCCGTCCCCGCTGCACGCGCTCGTGCCTTCCGCGACGCAGGCCTCCCCCGCCTCGGCGATGCTCTGATCGCAGAAGGAGCGCGCGAGGGTGCCCTTGCCATCGGACGCCCCTCGCGGACGGCAGCCCGACGGGCCCTTGCACGCGATCACCGTCGACCACGTGCGTCCCGAGCAACGGAGCATCTCGCGCCCGTCCTCGGTGCAGGCGTCGTCGTTGCCCATCCAGCAGACGTCACCGAGCCTTGCGATCGATTGGTCGCAGACGTCGACGTGACAACCTAGCGGTCCGCGGCACGGGATGGGCTCGTCGAACTTGCCGACGGTGCCCGGGATGCAAAGCGAGATGGAACGGCGGTCGCTCGTGCACGCGGCGAGGATGCCGAGGCACACGTGGCCCGGAACGGCTGCAGCGACGTCGCACTTGATGACGGGGAACGACGCGTCCTCGTAGCCCAGCGCCGACGACGCGCAACCCGCGGGGCCATCGCACGTGGTCATCGTCGCGTAGCGGCCCTCCGAGCACCGGAGCAGGGTGCGACCGTCGACGCCGCACGCTGTGATCGGATCGAGGAGCCCACACGGACCTCCGGGGGCCGGGGGCGATTGATCCGCAGGCTTGCGCTCACAGGCGACGGCCACGAGGGCAACCGCCAGACAAGTCGCGGCGGACAGCCTCCCCATGCCTACCAGCTCACCCGGTATTCGCAGTAGTGACCGGAGGCGAAACGGCACCTCGAGTGCACGACCGACGCGTCCCTCGCGCCGGTGAGGCGGAGCGCCTGTTCGGCCCAGCCCACGATCCCAAACTGGCAGAGCATCGGGCTCGGCCCCTCCTCCTCGGCGGTCGGCGCCTCGAGCCGCAGTCGCCACTGGGTCGGGCCGACCTGAGTGGGCGTGAGCGCCCCGCAGTCGAAGTAGCGGCTCCACAAGGAGCCGGCGCGGGCGGCCACCATCGCGGGGCTCGCCAAGCGAAGCGCGACCTTGAACAAGGCGTGCATGTCACTGTCGGCCACGCGCTCGGCGTACGCCGTCGTCTCGTCGCGCGCGGTTCCGGGCGCGTGATTGGCGAGGTAAGCGTTGAGAGCTCGGTTCCAGACCCCCATCGGGTACCAGCTCGCGGTCAGCACGAGGCCGCCCAGGACCTCCCGGTCGCCGGCCGGTGCTTCGCGTACCAGCCGTTCCCACGCCTGATCGTCGACGCGGTGCACGACCTGCGTCCGCAGATGCACGAGCAGCGATCCCTTGATGTGCCCCGCCGTACCCACGAGCTGACCCTCGGTGTCCTCAGCGTACACTGAGAGCGGCGCTCGACCGGCCGACCACGCGGCGGCTGCGAACGCACCCGGCGCAGCGGGCTACTCGGAGCGAGCGGCCAGCACGCGGCAGTTCATGACTCCAGCGGTGGACGCCTTCGCGATGCACTGCTGGTAGGCGGCGCGCGCACCGGGCATGTCGCCCGAAGCCTTCTTGGCGGCTGCGAGGGTGAGCCAGGCATCGGCGTCGCCCGCGTTGGCGTCCACGGCCTTCTGCGCGAGCGCGAGGGCCTTGTCAGTCTCGCCCCGCAGCAGCGCGCGCTCGGAGTCGCGCACGAACGGCGAGCGGGCGTGCAGCACGGTCTTCACGTCGAGCGCTTTCTCGTGCGGATCGCCCGCCGGGGAGGAGGACGCCGGCAGGGCCGTCGCGGCCGCGATGCCGTCGATGACGGAAGCAGCCGGCGCGTCGGTCGCGCCGGGCGTCGCATTCGGCTCCGTGGGCACATCGGGCACGCTGGGCGCGTCGGTCGTCGGCGCCGGCACGACGGTCGTCACGACCGTCGTGGGAGGCGCGGGCGCGACCGTTTCGTTCACGACGACGGCGGGGGGCTGGGCGGAGGTCTCCGCGACATGCGCAGCGTGTCCGGCGCGTACGTGGCTCGAGCTGAGCAACGCCCACACGCCGAGCGCCGCGGCCGCGGAGCACCCCACGACGACGGCGCGACGGAGCGCGCGCGCATCCCGCCTCGGCAACCCGGCGGCGAGGACGTCGGAGTCGGTCTGGGCATCCGGCGACGCCTCGCGCGTCCACGGCGTCGTCGAGGGGCTCGCCTCGCGTCCGACCGGCGCGCGCTCCTGCTCCGAAGCGACGGCGACCGGCGCCGGGGTGCTGTCGTCGAGGCGATCCATCGCGCGCAGCAGCAGCGCGTGCGTCGTGCACTCCATGAGATCCGGATTGTCGACGGGCGCCGGCTCGACACGGAATGTCGCGCGGTCCCACGAAAGGGTCCGGACCACGACGTCGGCGCCACGCATTCTGCCGAGCTCCGCGTCCACCACGTTGCCCTCGCGTACGTAGACGCGCGCTTCCTCGCCGCCCTGTGCGAGGTGCACGATGCCCGTGAGGTGCGAGGCCTCGAGGCTCTGCAGGAGGTCGGCCAGCGCGAGGTCGGCCGTGGTGCCACACCCGACGTCGGACGCCACGGCGCGCTGCACGCGCCTGGCGAGCAGCAGGTTCACGCGCGCGACGAGCTCGCGGACGAACACAGGCCGCGGCAGCATGTCGTCGAAGTCGAGATCACGGGGGCGCGCGCCGGCGTCCGACGCGTCGGGACCGGCGAGATAGAGGACGGGCAGGTCGGGCGCGGACTCGCGCAGCGAGCGGGCGAGCGCGAAGCCGTTGACCCCGGGCATGCGCGTCGCCGTCACCAGAAGGTCGGGCACCTTACCGCGCGCCTTGGCGAGGGCCTCGGTGGCATCGCAGGCCGTCACGACTTCGAACCCCGCCTTGCGGAGGCCGACGTCGAGGACACGGAGGGTGAGCGGATCGGGGTCGACCAGGAGGAGCGTGCTCATTGGGGCATGCCCTCCTTGGATCGTCCGCGCTCCGCGCACAAGCACTCCCTGCACGGATCCCGATCTCCTCGGAGTCTCGGACCAGCCGGCTGCAAAGATACGGTGTCGACGTTCACGTTTGCGCGGGCGGGCGTGCGCTACGTTGGCGAGCGCATGAAGGCTTATCCCCTCGTTCTGACATCCCTGGCGGTCGCGTCGATCTCGTCCTCTCTCCTTTTCGCGTGCAGCAGCAGCTCGTCGTCGAGTCAGCCCGACTCCGGCTCGCCTTCGGGAAGCTCCAGCGGCGGAAGCTCCAGCAGCTCGGGGGGCTCGGGGAGCTCCTCGGGAAGCGGAGGCTCGGGCGACGCCGGCGCGGGGGACGCCGATGCCGCCGCGGCGACGACGACCATCGCCGCCGCCCGCATGGGCAACGTCACGTCGAGCATCACGGTCGCCGCCGTCGTCACCGCGGTGCAAGGCCCGTCGGGCGACGAGGTCAACTACTACATCGAGGACCCCGCCGGCGGCCCCTACTCCGGCATCGTCGTGTACTGCGATCCCCTGTTGACGAGCTGCCCCGCCGGGCCCCGCGCGGGGAACCCGAGCGTGGGTGACTACGTCCTCATCACGGGAGCCATCTCGTCGTACAAGGGCCAGCAGCAGATCACGCCGACGGCGTACGGACTGATCGCGTCCGGCCACGCGCTGCCGGCGCCCGTCTCCGTGCAGGGCAGCGACGTCGCTGCGGGCAACACGTCGGCCAAGTACCGCGGAGTCCTGGTCAAGCTGTCCGAGACGTTGACGGTGGCCGACCTCACACCGAAGGCGCTCTACGACACCCAGTGCAACACGGACGCCGGCGCGATGGGTACGTGCTCCGGCTGCGCGCCCCCCACGTACTCGGGCTTCCAGGCGAGCGACAGCGCCAACGACGTCATCTACGTGGAGCAGTACCTCTTCCCCGGCGATCCCCTCCAGAGCTCGCCGGAGTGTGTCTCGATGTCCGGCCAGGTCGCCGTCACGCAGGGCGAGACCTTCCCGTTCATGGAGGGCATCCTCGACTACGATGGGTACGCGATGGCGCAGTTCATGGCGCCGCGCGGCCCCTCGGACTACTGACGCGCCAAGGGCGCAGCTCCCGGATGCGTATCCGCGCTGGCGCGGATCACCCCTACCCCATCCTGCCGTGATCCCCGGCCCCCGCCTTCCCACGCTGCACGCCGACCGCGTCGCGCTGCGGTGGCTCGTGCCGTCCGACGTGGCCGCGCTGTACGCGGTCTTCTCCGACGCGGACGTCATGCGCTACGGGAGCCGCCCGCCCTTCACCGAGGAGCACCAGGCGCGGGCGTATCTCGCCGACATCGAGCGCTACTTCGAGCAGAAGACGCTCTTCCAGTGGGGCGTCGCGCGCCGCGAGGACGACCTGGTCATCGGCACGTGCACCTTGTTCAGCGTCGACGCGTCCAACCTGCGCGCCGAGGTGGGGTACGCGCTGGGACGGAACCACTGGGGCAAGGGGCTGATGAAGGAGGCGCTCGTGCGCCTGTTCGACTTCGCCTTCGAGGAGCTCGGCCTGAGGCGCCTCGAGGCCGACGTCGACCCGCGCAACGCGCGCTCCGTCGCGCTGCTCGAGAAGCTCGGCTTCCGGCGCGAGGGATACCTCCGGGAGCGCTGGTTCGTGAGCGGCGAGGTGCAGGACGCCGTGTTCTACGGGCTGCTGCGGCGGGAGTGGGTAGAAGATCGTCGTAGTTCGCAGGCCGGAGTTGCGACGGGTGGCCCGCCCGGTCCACGCGTGCGACGATGAATCAGGTGGGATGCGGGCCAGTTTTCTGACCGTGCCCGTCGCGTGCTTGCTCGGCGTCGGCGCCTGCGGTCTGGACTTCGATCACTTCAATCCCGGCACGGCGCCGGAAGGCCACCCCGACGCATCGACGGACGGCTCCGTGGTGGACACCGGCGCGATGGACGCCGTCGCTCAGGACTCGTTCACGCAAGACACCGCCACCTTCGACACGGCGACGAACGACGGCCCGCCGCAGGATGCTCCGAGTCTCTGCACGACCGGCGCCGGGACCGTCGTCGCGCCCGAGACACCCGGCCCCATCACGATCGACGGAGACCTCGGCGACTGGGGCTCTCCCGCGTTCACGACGCTCACGGCGAGCGACGCCCAGCTCATCATGGGTCCGAACGGTGATTGCACCGCCGCGAACGCGACGTCGAAGTGCCTGGTGCCCGCCAGCGAGACGACCGAGTTCGCGCTCCTGCGAGATGCCACCCATTTGTACGTCGGCGTCCGCGTGACCGTGCCCGGTGTCGGCGGTACGAGCACGACCCAGCCGTTCACGAACGACGCGGTCGAGATCTACCTGCGGGGAGATCCGGTCGCGACCGGCAACTACACCAACGTCGACCAGCAATACATCATCGACTGGCAGAACCTCGTGACGAGCTACGGGCCCCCCTCGACGGGCACCGGCCAGACCAACCCGCCCGGCGTGACGAGCGCGGTGAAGGTCGCGGCGGGCAATGGCGGCTACGTCGTCGAGGCGCAGATCGCGCTGGGCGAGGTCGGGGGCTCGCTGTCGCCCGGCCAGACCCTCGGCTTCGATCTCGGCGTGGACCACGGACAAGGGACCGCGGCGACGCGCAGCTTCCTCGCCTGGTGGGTGGCGATGCATGCCCCGCCGCAATGCACGACGACGAAGTGCATGGGGTGCAATCCGGACCAGCCCTACTGCGACACGCTGGACTTCGGGCTCGTGTGCGCGGATTGAGCCGCAAGCCGCCAGTTGTGTTCCGAGCGGATTTGGGATCCAATCTGGATGCGGTCGTGCGCATCTACTCGGTCGTCGTCTGGTTGGTGCTCGGGGTTCCGCTCGTCGGCTGCTCGTCGTCGGCGTCGGGGTCCGGAGGCGGGGCGCAGGACGGGGGGGATGGCAGCAGCGGCGGCACTGGCAGTGGTAGCGGCGGTTCCAGCGGGGCGGGCTCGAGCAGTGGCAGCAGCGGCGGCGGATCCGGCGGCTCGAGCGGCGGCAGCTCCAGCGGCTCCGGCAGCGGCGGCGCGATCGATGCGGGCACGCCGCCGGCGCACTTCGGCACCGCACCGGTCGGTGCCACGGTGGCGAACGGGCAGCTTCCCACCGAAGCGCAGTGCACCGCGTGGGTGAACGAGGCCGCCCCCGGCCTCGACGCGACCGAGACCATGCCCTGCAACGCGACCTACAACGCCGCCGCGGCCATCCCGCCGTCCTCGTGGCTCGCCTCCTTCCACGCGGACCCGGAGGCCGACTCCGCCGGCCAGCACGACGCCGAGTGGCAACTGTTTCAGGGCGTTACCGGCAACTTCTCCGGCACGACCGACATGATCCTTCGCTGGGCCGCTTGCAAGTGGGGCGTCGACGAGGACGTGGTGCGAGCGGAGGCGGTCGAGGAGAGCAGCTGGAAGCAGAGCGAGGCGGCCGGCTGCGGGAGCACCACATGCACCGGCCAAGGGAGCGCTCCCCCGGCGTCCGGCGCCGCCAACTACTGGGTCGCGGCGACCGACGATCCGAGCTCGCAGACCCAGGGCGGAACCTGCTGTCCGACGAAGGGCATCCTGCAGGTGGGGTATCCGTACTGGTACGCGTACCCGTACGGGGTCAGCTCGACCGCGCTCAACGCCGACTACCGGATGGCCGCGCAGCGCGCGTGCATGAACGGCGATATCACGTGGCTGAAAGGCAC
>Ga0335069_10011845_pt1 | contig 12289 bp, 12 predicted proteins | sample Lox_Sample_11_FD_206714 | JGI IMG/M metagenome (GOLD analysis project Ga0335069, IMG submission 206714) | Soil microbial communities from Loxahatchee National Wildlife Refuge, Florida, United States - Lox_Sample_1.1 | ecosystem: Environmental > Terrestrial > Soil > Wetlands | place: USA...
CGCGGATTTTGCCATTAGACTGGGTGGCCCTTGGATTCTTCGCTATTAGCCGCCGCCTGCCGCCTGCTCTATACTGGCGGCGGGCAATCTAACGGGTGCGATCGGTCGAAATGATGGAAACGGCTTCGCGGATCGAGCGGCTGTGCCACGACAAGGGACTTAAGATGACCGAGCAGCGGCGGATCATCGCTCGCGTGTTATCGGACGCCACCGATCATCCCGACGTCGAGCAGGTATATCGGCGGGCAACGCAGATCGATCCGCATATCAGTATCGCCACGGTCTACCGGACCGTGCGCCTGTTCGAAGAGGCGAGCATCCTGGAGCGGCATGACTTCCGCGACGGCCGGTCGCGCTACGAGGAAGTGCCGGAGGCGCATCACGATCATCTCATCGACATCCAGTCGGGCCGCGTCATCGAATTCCAGAACGAGGAAATCGAAGCGTTGCAGCGCAAGGTGGCGGAGAAGCTCGGCTATCGGCTTGTCGATCACCGGCTGGAGCTCTATGCGGTGCCACTAGAAGACTCAGCGGCGCCGAAAAAGCAGGCTTCGGGAACGGTCCATGGCCGTCGCGCATAACTACGAAAGCGGGCCCGTCAACATCCGTGTCGGTGAGCTCGAGCTTCGCTTGGCCGAATCCGATGCCGAGGTCGAGGCCGCCCAGGCGCTGCGCTACCGCGTGTTCTACGAAGAGATGTCGGCGCAACCATCGGCCGAGATGGCCGCGGCGCACCGCGACTTCGACAAGTTCGACGCCGTCTGTGACCACCTCCTGGTCATCGATCACCGGCAAGGGGAAGGAGCTGCCGGCGTCGTCGGTACCTATCGACTGCTGCGGCGATCGACGGCGAGCAAAATCGGGCGATTCTATTCCGCCGCCGAGTTCGACATTGCGCCTTTCCTGGCACACGCCGGAGAGCTTCTCGAGCTGGGGCGCTCCTGCGTCGGCCCCGGCCATCGGTCGCGCGCGGTGGCGCAGCTGCTGTGGCGCGGGATCGCCGACTACGTTCTACACTACGACGTGACGCTGATGTTCGGTTGCGCCAGCCTGCCGGGCACCGATCCGGCAAAGCTCGCGGCACCGCTTTCTTATCTCTACTACAATCATTTGGCGCCGGAGGAACTGCGTGTGCGTGCGCTGCCGGACCGCCATGTCGAAATGCGGCAATTGCCGAGCGATGGATTCGATCCCAAGGCCGTGCTCGACAAGCTGCCGCCGCTGATCAAGGGCTATCTGCGTCTCGGTGCCTTCGTCGGCGACGGGGCCGTTGTCGACCGACAATTCGACACGACCGACGTATGCATTGTCGTAAAGACCGACTGGGTCACGGGCCGCTACTATCGTCACTACACCCGCGATGAAGCCCCGGCGAAGGCGGCCGGCTGACGGTCATGGCTGAGACGACGATGTCCACAGCGGGCGTGGTGCGGTCACGGCCAAGGCCGATGGCGCCGCCGGTCGACCTGACACTTGGCTCTCCCTATCGGTCGGCCTGGCGGCTGACCGCCTATTTGATCGTCGCGTGCGCGGTCGTCGCGGTGCAAGTCCCCTGCATGGCGCTGAAGAGCCGCTTGGCGAACATTGTGCCTATGATCTATCACCGACTCTGCAGCCGGCTGCTCGACATACGCATTGAGACACGTGGCACTTTGTCGACGGCGCGCCCGACTCTGTTCGTCTGCAACCACAGCTCCTACCTCGACATCAGCGTGCTCGGCTCGATCATTCCCGGTAGCTTCGTCGCCAAGGCGGAGGTCGCGGACTGGCCCTTCTTCGGTTTTCTCTCCAAGCTGCAGCGTACGGTGTTCATCGACCGCCGCCGGCGTACGACCCATCATCAGCGCGACGAGCTGGCCCGTCGACTCGATGCCGGCGACAACCTGATCCTGTTTCCGGAAGGGACCAGTAACGATGGCAATCGCACGCTCCCCTTCCGCAGCGCGCTCTTCGCCGTTGCCGAACGCAAGGGCGAAGGCGACGGTCCAGCGTCGCCAGCGGTAACGATTCAGCCGGTGTCGCTCGCCTATACCCGCTTGAACGGCTTCCCGATCGGCCGCAACCTGCGCCCGTCCTTTGCCTGGTACGGCGACATGGACCTTCTCGGCCATCTCTGGCGGGTCTTGGGGCTTGGCCGCATCACCGTCGCGCTCGAATTCCACCCTCCGGTCACGCTGGCGCAGTTCGGCTCGCGCAAGGCCCTGAGCGAGCATTGCCGACGTGTCATCTCCGAGGGCTTGGCGGCTGCCCTGGCCGGCCGGCCGGAGTCTGAAAAGGCGCCGGAGCGGACCCCTGGCGCGGCCGCAAAGCAGTACACTTAGGGCGCGGAGGATGTTACACTTTCCAGGATTTCCGGATCTTAGTTCGACGAGGAACGAGCGCCGCCGCGCCCGCCGCTGGGGCCGCTAGAACATCAACTTGGCGAAGAAGCTCTTCATCAAAACCTACGGCTGCCAGATGAACGTCTACGACTCCGCCCGCATGGCGGAGGTGCTGGCGCCACTCGGCTATGCCGCGACAGAGGATCCGGCCGATGCCGACATGGTCATCCTCAACACCTGCCATATTCGCGAGAAGGCTTCGGAGAAGGTGTTCGCCGAATTGGGGCGGCTGCGGCCGGCGAAGGAGGAACGCGAAGCCGCTGGCGCCCCTATGATCATCGCCGTCGCCGGCTGCGTGGCGCAAGCCGAAGGGGCCGAGATCATCCGGCGGGCGCCGTTCGTCGATGTGGTCCTCGGTCCGCAGACCTACCACCGCCTGCCGGAGATGGTGGCGCGGGCGACGCGGGCGCGGGCGAAGCAGCGGGGCGTCTCCCATGGTGCCGGCATCCTCGACACGGAATTTCCCGCCGAATCGAAGTTCGACCATCTGCCCGGGATCAGCGCGCCGCCGGGTGTCACGGCCTTCCTGTCGATCCAGGAAGGCTGCGACCGGTTCTGCACGTTCTGCGTCGTTCCCTATACGCGCGGCGCCGAATTCTCGCGGCCGGTCGACGCGATCGCCGCCGAGGCGAGACGCCTCGTCGATGCCGGGGCGCACGAAATCACGCTGCTTGGCCAGAACGTCAACGCCTACCATGGCGCCGCGCCCCGTTCCGGCATGTCGGCAGGGGGTGCAGCCGCAGCGGAATGGGGCCTTGGTCGCCTGATCCGCCATCTGGCGGAGATCGACGGCCTCCGGCGCATCCGCTACACGACGTCGCACCCGCGCGACATGGATGCGGAATTGATCGCCGCCCACGGCGACGTGCCGGCCCTGATGCCCTATCTGCATCTGCCGGTACAGTCGGGTTCGGATCGCATTCTCGCGGCGATGAACCGCCAGCACACCGCAGACGACTATCGGCGGACCGTCGATCGGCTAAGGGCGGCGCGTCCGGATATCGCGATGTCGTCGGACTTCATCGTCGGCTTTCCCGGCGAGAGCGGTGCGGACTTCGCAGCGACGCTGCGGCTCGTCGACGATATCGGATATGCCCAGGCCTATTCCTTCAAATACAGCCCGCGTCCTGGTACACCGGCAGCGCTGATGGCCGATCAGGTGCCTGAGTCGATCAAGGCGGAGCATCTCGAACGCTTGCAGGCGTTGCTGCGGCTGCAGCAGGAGCAGTTCAATCGACGTTCCGTCGGCCGCACGCTTCCCGTGTTGTTCGATCGCAACGGCCGGCGCGAGGGACAATTCGTCGGGCGGTCGCCCTATCTGCAATCGGTGCATGCGGCGGCGCCCGGCGACCTCCGCGGTCGGATCGTCGAGGTGACGATCGCGGCCGTCCATCCGAACAGCCTCTCGGGTCGCATCGTCGATACCGCCCCGTTGGCGCAGGATGTCGCTCGCCACCGTCCCGACGAGGCCCACGCGTGAGCCAATTGCCGCCTGGATCCCTCGCGCCGCCGGTCCATCTGGAGTTCGATGACAATCGCCTGCTGGCCCTCCTGTTCGGGGAATATGACCAGAATCTGGCGCGCATCGAACAACAACTCGGCGTGTCTCTCGTCTCGCGCGGCAACCAATTGGCGATTTCCGGACCGCCCGATTCCGTTGGCGCGGCGCGCGAGGCGCTCAATGGACTCTATCAGCGGCTGAAGCGAGGGCAGACGATCGACCGCAATGACGTCGATGCCGCGTTGCGCATGGTGCGCGCGACCGACAGCGAGCTCAATCTCTTCGATCGCATGAGCGCCGACGGCACGGCCGTGCGCACGCAGCGTCGCCTGGTCACGCCGCGCACCCCGGTGCAGGCCGGCTATCTGCGGGCGCTGCGCGACAGCGACATGGTCTTTGCCCTGGGTCCGGCCGGCACGGGCAAGACCTATCTTGCGGTGGCCGTTGGGGTCGCCATGCTGGCCAAGGGCACGGTCGACCGCATCGTCCTGTCGCGACCGGCGGTGGAGGCCGGCGAGCGGCTCGGCTTCCTGCCGGGCGACTTGCGCGACAAGATCGATCCTTATCTGCGGCCGCTCTACGATGCCCTCTATGACCTGTTGCCGGCGGAGCAGGTGATGAAGCGCCTGTCGAACGGCGAGATCGAGGTCGCGCCGCTGGCGTTCATGCGCGGGCGCACGCTGTCCAACAGCTTCGTCATCGTCGACGAGGCGCAGAACACGACACCGGTCCAGATGAAGATGCTGCTCACGCGGCTGGGAGAGAATTCCCGCATGGTGGTGACCGGCGATCTCAGCCAGATCGACCTGCCGGGCGGCGTGCGTTCGGGCTTGCGCGACGCCATCGATGTCCTTGGCCGTGTCGAGGGCATCAGTTTCATCTGGTTCACCGACGCCGACGTGGTCCGGCATAGCTTGGTGAGCCGTATCGTCCGCGCCTACGACGAACGTGACCGCGCCGCCGATGCGACGAAGGGCTGAGCGGCGCTCCGGAGGGCTGCTGTGAAGGATGGCCCCGGGATCGAGACCGACGTTACTGTCCGCGTGGTGACGCGTGCCTGGCACCGCGACCTGCCGGCGGTGACGAACCTTGCCCGGCGAGCCGCGCTGGCGGCGCTTGCGGCCGCCCTGCCGCCGGCCTTCGCGCGGCGCGGCGCCGCCGGGGCCGCGGAGTTGACCGTGGTGCTGGCCGATGACGCGGCCGTGCGCCGGCTCAACCGCGACTATCGGGGTCTGGACAAGGCGACCAACGTGCTATCATTCGGCGGCCCCGACGATTGGCGCGCCGGGCCGACCGGCACGCCTATCGGACTCGGCGACGTGATCTTGGCGCGCGAAACCGTGGCGGCCGAAGCCGCCGCACAGGGCAAGCCCATGGCCGACCATGCCAGTCATCTCATCGTGCATGGCATCCTGCATCTGCTTGGCCATGATCATGGCGGTGATGCCGAGGCAGCGGCCATGGAAGCCGCCGAGGTCGACATCCTCGCCGGGCTCGGCATCGCCAATCCGTACGCGAGGCGCCCGGCCGGGCGCGCCGCGCGCCGGGCTTGAGTGGCAGTCATGAACGACACTCCGGCATCCCGATCCGGGCGCGGCGAAGGCGCTTCCGGCGGCACGTCCACACTGCAGGGCCTGAGGAACTGGCTCAAGGGTCTGCGCCGGCGAAACGGGGACACGCTGCGCGAGACGATCGAGGAACTGATCGAGGAGCGCGAGACCGAGGCCGACACGCCGATCGGCGAGGAAGAGGGCGCGCTGCTGCGCAACATCCTCAAGCTCAGCGATCTCACCGCCTACGACGTCATGGTGCCGCGCGCCGATATCATCGCCGTACCCGTGGATATCGAGCTCAAGGAACTCGTGCGCGTCATCAGCACGAAGGGCCATTCGCGGCTGCCGGTGTTTCGCGAGACGCTCGACGATGTTATCGGCATGGTCCACATCAAGGACGTGTTGACCTGTCTGACCGGCGAACGCTCGTTCGACCTCAAATCAATCGTGCGCGAGCTGCTGTTCGTCGCGCCGTCGATGCGCGCCCTCGACCTCCTGCTGCAGATGCGGCTGTCGCGCATCCATATGGCGCTGGTCATTGACGAGTTTGGCGGCATCGACGGGTTGACGACCATCGAGGACGTCGTCGAGGAGATCGTCGGCGAGATCGAGGACGAGCACGACGTCGACACCGGACCGAAGATGCTGGCCCGTCCCGATGGCAGCCTCATCGCCGATGCGCGCACGACCATCGAGGAGTTCGAGCAAAAAGTCGGACCGGTGCTTTCCGACGCAGAGCGGGAACAGGACATCGATACGCTCGGCGGCCTCGTGTTCACGCTGACCGGCCACGTGCCGACGCGCGGCGAAACGGTCACCCACCCATCCGGCATCGTCTTCGAGGTGATCGACGCCGACCCGCGGCGGGTCAAGCGCCTCAAGCTGCGCAATCTTCCTCCGCTGCCGCCGGTCGAGAATGGCTGATCGCATCGACGCGTCGCTTGCCGCCGCACGCGTCGGCGGCCCGGCCATGCGCCTGACGTTGCTGGCGGCGCGCCTCGATGCGTGGCTCGATGGCCTGTCGCCTTGGCGCGCGCGTGGACTGGCGCTGCTGCTGGGCGCCCTGGCGGCACTGGCCCTGCCGCCTGTGTATGCGCTGCCCATCCTCCTGGTGAGCATTTCCGGCTTGGTCCTGCTCATCGATCGTACGCCGCACTGGCGTGCCGCAATCGTCACCGGCTGGTGCTTCGCATTTGGCTATTTCGTCGCGGGTATCTATTGGATCGCCAACGCGCTGCTGGCGGTGGCGCCCCTGTTCGGTTGGCTGCTGCCGCTCGCGATCGCCGGCGCTGTCGGCGGCCTGTCGGCGTTTCTCGCCGTCTTTCCAGCGCTGGCCATCGGCACGGCGCGCGTCCTGTGGCCCAAGGGTCCCGCTCGCATCGTTGTATTGGCCATCTGCTGGACTCTGTTCGAGTGGTTGCGCGGTTGGGTCCTCACGGGATTTCCGTGGAACCTCGTCGGCTATAGCTGGGCGTTCTCCGATGCGATGAACCAGTTTGCGGCACTGGCGGGCATCTGGGGCCTAAGCCTGATCACGGTGGCCGTTGCCGGCCTGCCGGCGCTTTTCGTCGATTGGACCGGCGCGGTCGCGGTTGCCGGCGCAGCGCGCCGTCGCCGGCCGGCAGCGGCGTTCGGCTGTGTCGTCGCCGGTTCGGCGCTTGTGCTGATCGTCTGGGCGGGTGGGATCGCGCGCCTCGCCGGCGCGACCGATGCAATGGTTGAGGGCGTTCGCCTGCGTCTCGTCCAAGCAGACGTCGATCCGGCCGCGAAAGGTGCCGCAGACCTGGGTACCGAGATCCTGTCGCGGCAGCTGCGCCTCAGCATCGACGCGCCCGGCCTCGATCGCGTGACGCACGTTGTCTGGTCCGAGACGGCTAATCCATATCCGCTCGAACGATTCCCTGACGTGCGCGCCGACATTGCGGCGGTGGCGCCGAAGGCCGGCCTCGTCATCGCCGGTGTTCTGCGCACGGATCCGCCGACCGGCCAGCCACGCGCGGTGTGGAACAGCCTCGCCGCCGTCGATCCCGATGGCCGGATCGTCGGTACCTACGACAAGGCCCACCTCGTGCCGTTCGGCGAGTATGTGCCCCTGCACCGGCTGCTGCCGTTCATCTCGAAGTTCACGCCGGGCATCATGGATTTCTCGGCGGGGCCAGGGCCGCAAACGCTGCATCTTCCTGGCCTGCCGCCGGTGGGTCCGCTGATCTGCTACGAGATCATCTTTCCCGGACAGATCGTCGACCGTGCGGATCGTCCGCAATGGCTGCTCAATCTCACCAACGACGGATGGTATGGCGTCAGCGCCGGACCCTATCAGCATTTCGCCATGGCGCGCTTGCGGGCCGTCGAGGAAGGTTTGCCTGTCGTGCGCGCGGCCAACACGGGAATCTCCGGGCTCGTCGACCCCTATGGTCGCGTGCTTGCGCAGTCCGCGCTGGGGGCGGTCGCCGTGCTCGATGTCGACCTGCCGCGGCCGCTGGCGGACCTCACTCCCTATGCGCGGTTCGGCGACGCCGCGGCCGGCGCTCTGCTGCTTCTTGCCGCCCTCGTCGGCCTCGCGCTGCGTCGATTGGCCGGATAGAAAAATTGCGCCGGCACGCCGCCAATTCTCGTGTTGACCGGCCGGTATTCGGTCTCTAAGAGTCACCGCCGAATTCCACCCACCACGGGGCAACAGGCGTCATGGCCCGAGGTCGCAAGCCATCTGGCCGCACGGCCAGCCTGGGACATCCGAACCCGATCGATGTTCATGTCGGAGGCCGCGTCCGCCTGCGACGGACATTGCTCGGCATGAGTCAGGAGAAACTCGCGGAAGCGATCGGCCTTACGTTCCAGCAGGTCCAGAAATACGAGCGCGGCGCCAACCGCATTGGTTCCAGCCGTCTGTTCGATCTGGCGCGCGTGCTCGATGTTCCCGTGGCGTATTTCTTCGAGGATATGTCATCGACGGTGGCGGCGAAGACACCGAGTCGCATACGCGGGTTCGCCGAAACGAAGCCGGAGCCCTTCGAGCCCGATCCGATGGCCAAGCGCGAGACGCTCGAATTGGTCCGCGCCTACTATCGGATTGTCGACCCGCAGGTGCGCAAGCGCGTGTTCGAGCTGGCCAAGACCCTTGGCAAGACGCGACGCACGGACGCCTGACGAGCCGGCCGCATCACGAAGGAAAGGGACAGCGCGTGTCCAGGAACAGCTACCTCTTCACCAGCGAGTCGGTTTCGGAAGGCCATCCGGACAAGGTCTGCGACCGTATCTCCGATGCCATCGTCGACACGTTCCTGACCGCCGATCCGCATTCGCGTGTCGCCGTCGAGACGATGGCGACGACCAATCGCGTCTTCCTCGCCGGTGAGACGCGCGGCCCCGCCTCGGTGACGCACCCGCAACTCGAGGACGTTGTACGCCATGCCATCAAGGAAATCGGCTACGAGCAGGACGGCTTCCACTGGCAAAGGGCCAAAGTCGAGATCTTCATCCACCCGCAGTCGGCCGACATCGCGCAGGGCGTCGATGCAAAAGGCAACAAGGATGAAGGCGCCGGGGACCAGGGCATCATGTTCGGCTTCGCGTGCCGCGAAACCGAGCGGCTGATGCCGGCGCCGATCTACTATGCCCACAACATCCTGCGCTCGCTGGCCGAGGCGCGGCATTCCGGGGCCGAGCCCGGCCTCGGCCCCGATGCCAAGAGCCAGGTGACGCTGCTCTATGAGAACGGCAAGCCGGTACGCGCCACGTCGGTCGTCGTCTCGACACAGCACAGCGCCGAGCTCGATCAGGAGGCCGTGCGCGAAATCGTGCGGCCGCACGTCGTCAACACATTGCCGACCGGCTGGATGTGCGGCGAAGAGGATTTCTACGTCAATCCGACTGGCCGCTTCGTCATCGGCGGGCCCGATGGGGACGCCGGCCTCACCGGCCGCAAGATCATCGTCGATACCTATGGCGGGGCCGCCCCCCACGGCGGCGGCGCCTTTTCCGGCAAGGACCCGACGAAGGTCGACCGCTCGGCCGCCTACGCGGCCCGTTATCTCGCCAAGAATATCGTTGCCGCCAATCTGGCGGACCGCTGCACCATCCAGCTCTCCTATGCCATCGGCGTCTCCAAGCCGCTGTCGGTCTATGTCGAGACCCACGGCACCGGCGTCGTGTCCGAGGAGCGTCTCGTCAAGGTCCTCGGCGACCTCGTCGACTTGAGCCCACGCGGCATCCGCGAGCATCTCGGCCTCAACCGTCCGATCTACGCGCGCACCGCGGCCTATGGCCATTTCGGCCGGCCGGTCGATGCCGATGGCGGCTTCTCCTGGGAGCGGCTCGATCTCGTCGACAGCCTGCGCTCCGCTCTGAACTGACCGTCGGAGTCTTCCGGCCAAGCGATGATCGCTGCTCCGGTCCACGACCGGCTCTACTGGCATGGCCGACGGCGCGGCCGGCCCTTGCGGCCGCATCGGCAGGACCTCGTCGCCAACCTGCTGCCGCGGTTGCGCGTGAGCCTGCCGCCCGCCGGACAGTTGCTCGACCCGCTTGCCCTGTTCCCCGAGCGGCCGCGCGAAATCTGGCTCGAAGTCGGCTTCGGCAGCGGCGAACACCTCGCCGCTCAGGCTCAGCGGCATCCCGATATCGGCTTCATCGGCTGCGAGGTGTTCGTCAATGGCGTGGCGACGCTGCTCGATCACGTCGATCGGTCGGGGTTGATCAACGTCCGCATCTTCGATGACGATGCGCGTCTGTTGCTGCCGGCGCTGCCGCCGGCGTGCCTGGGCCGTGCCTTCCTGCTGTTTCCCGATCCCTGGCCCAAGCTGCGCCATGCCAAGCGGCGGTTCGTCGGTGCCGCCAACCTCGAAATCTTGGCCCGCCTGCTGGCGGATGGCGCGGAGTTCCGCATCGCGAGCGACGATTCCGGCTACATTCGCTGGACGCTGCAGCAGATGGTCGGGCATCCGGATTTCCTCTGGCGCGCGAACGGCCCCAGGGACTGGCGGGAACCGCCCGCCGATTGGCTGGCGACGCGCTATCAGCGCAAGGCGGAAACGGCTGGCCGACGCCCGTTTTTCCTTTGTTTCGAACGCCGCCAACGGGGGCCACAAGCATAGAAATTCCTTGCGATTCGGGCGTTGCTTCCCTATATAGGCGCACAACAGAACGTCCTATCGGCGGATGATGGGACCGCAAGAAGAAAGGTGGGCCAGCGGCCCGCCTTTTTTGTTACCCCGGGCGCGGCCGGGCGGATTGCAAGAGTTGTGGAGTGATGAGTCAGGACAAGGCGACGACCGTCGAACGGTTGATTGCGCCGTCGCTCAGCGCGGCGGGCTTTGAGATCGTGCGTGTCGTCTTCCTCGGCGGTCCGAGCGGGACGCTTCAAGTCATGATCGAGCGCGGCGATCGGCGCGCCTTATCGGTCGACGACTGCGTCGAGGTGAGCCGGACCGTTTCGGCGCTGCTCGATGTCGAGGACGTGATTGCGGGACCCTATACGCTCGAGGTGAGTTCGCCCGGCATCGACCGGCCGTTGACACGGCCGGCGGACTTCGACCGCTTTGCCGGCTTCGAGGCGAAGCTGGAAACACGCGCGCCGATCGATGGCAGGAAACGATTCCGCGGGCGCTTGCTCGGACTTGACGGCGACCGCGTGCGGATCGTGACGCCGGAGGGCGAATCGCTCCTTCCGCTCAACGAGCTGCAGAAGGCGAAGCTGGTGTTGACCGACGAACTGATTGCCGCGACGGCAAGTCCGGCGCACTGACGAGGCATGAAGAGGTAGTGATGGATACGACCATTGCCGTTCCCCGGCTCGAGCTGCTCCAGGTGGCCGACGCCGTCGCCCGCGAAAAGGGCATCGAGCGCGACGAGGTATTGGAAGCGATGGAGCAGGCCATCCAAAAGGCCGGCCGCTCCAAATACGGTCACGAGCACGACATCCGCGCGCGGATCGATCGCAAGAACGGCGAAATCCGCCTGATGCGCTATCGTGAGGCGGTCGAAACCGTCGAGAACGAGGCGACACAGCTGCCGCTCCCCGAAGCGCAGCGCCTCAATCCGGACATCAAGCTCAACGAATTCATCATCGACGAGCTGCCGCCGATCGATTTCGGCCGCATCGCCGCGCAGACGGCCAAGCAGGTGATCGTGCAGAAGGTGCGCGAGGCCGAGCGCAAGCGCCAGTTTGACGAGTACAAGAACCGCAAGGGCGAGATCGTCAACGGCCTGGTCAAACGGGTCGAGTTCGGAAACGTCAGCGTCGACCTCGGCCGCGCCGAGGCCATGTTGCGGCGCGACGAGCTACTGCCGCGCGAGACCTTCCGCAACGGCGACCGCGTGCGCGCCCTCATCTACGACGTGCGCGAAGAGCCGCGCGGCCCGCAGATCTTCCTGTCGCGCACCCATCCCGATTTCATGGCCAAGCTGTTCGCCCAGGAAGTGCCGGAGATCTACGACGGCATAATCGAGATCAAGGCCGTCGCCCGCGATCCCGGCAGCCGCGCCAAGATCGCCGTGCTGTCGAACGACAGCGGCATCGATCCGGTCGGCGCCTGCGTCGGCATGCGCGGCAGCCGCGTGCAGGCCGTCGTCGGCGAGCTGCAGGGCGAGAAGATCGATATCATTCCCTGGTCGCCCGATCCGGCGACCTTCGTCGTGAATGCCCTCGCGCCCGCCGAGGTGGCCAAGGTCGTGCTCGACGAGGAGACGCGGCGCATCGAGGTGGTGGTACCCGAAAGTCAGCTCAGTCTCGCCATCGGCCGGCGCGGCCAGAACGTCCGCCTCGCCTCGATGTTGACCGGCTGGAACATCGACATCCTGACGGAAGAGGAAGAGTCCGAGCGTCGGTCCGAAGAGATGCGCACGCGATCGCAGAT
>Ga0335069_10011846_pt1 | contig 12288 bp, 17 predicted proteins | sample Lox_Sample_11_FD_206714 | JGI IMG/M metagenome (GOLD analysis project Ga0335069, IMG submission 206714) | Soil microbial communities from Loxahatchee National Wildlife Refuge, Florida, United States - Lox_Sample_1.1 | ecosystem: Environmental > Terrestrial > Soil > Wetlands | place: USA...
ATGGCAAACGAGGCCTTTGCGCGCATGAACGGCATTCCCCGCAAAAAACTGGTCGGCCAGAATCTCAAGGAGCTATATACAAGAGGCGGACGAGTATCGCCCTTCGATTTCGACAAACTGCATAAAGCCATAAAAAAGCAACAACCAGTCGAATTTCTTGATTACTACTATGAACCTTTGAATATATGGGTTGATGTCCGGGGCTACCCCACGGATGGAGCCATGTCGATGTTCGTCAGAGATATCACTCAAGACAAACTGGCCGAACAAAAGCAGGCAGAGCTGATGCAACTTTCACTGGAACGCGAGCAGCTAATAAAAATCAATTATGCCAAAGATGAATTCATCGGCATTGCCTCTCACCAACTGCGGACGCCGGCAACCGGTGTCAAACAATACATCGGAATGCTGCTCGAAGGCTTTGGCGGCCCGGTGGACGAAAGCCAACGCAAGTTTTTGGAGATGGCCTACACCAGCAACGAGCGCCAGATAAAACTAATCAACGACCTGCTGAAAACGGCTCAGATAGACGCGTCCACTTACGCAGTAAAAAGGAGTCCCCAAAGTATCGGTTCGCTGCTACAGAACGCAGTTGCCTCGCAGGAGCAACGGCTTGATGAACGCAAGCAAATCGTTATCGTGAACAATCTCGCCAGCAATGTCAAAGCGAACGTCGATCCAACTGAAATCGATATCGTATTTACGAACCTTTTGGAGAATGCGAGTAAATACAGCCCCGAGAGGAGTACGATCACGATTACCTTATCTCGTGACGCAAACTCGGTTCAAATAGCCGTCGCAGACAATGGCGTCGGCACTAATCCGGAGGACCGTGCCAGAATTTTTGAAAAATTCACGCGCGCAACGAGCAAGCTGTCACAGCAGGTCAGCGGCAGCGGCTTTGGCCTCTACTGGGTCAAGCAAATCGTCGAGATGCACGGTGGCAGTGTCACCGTGTCATCGAATGCACCCAGGGGCTCGGTCTTTACGGTAACGTTGCCGCTATAAAAATGTCATAATATATGTAGGCGGTACGAGACCGTATTCAAACATTAGCGATAGGAAAGAAATGCCTGAAGAGTTGCCAATCCCGCTGCACAAACTCGCCGGTATGACGCTCGCCGACATATATTGGCGGGGTTGGTCAGACGGACACGAAAGAGGGCGGGCGGACTATGCCGGCACTCCGGCCAAATTCGCCAACATTCTCAGCAGGAGAATCGATGAACTTGGCCTCAGTACGAGCACCTACCGGAGCCTGGCACGCGACGGTATACGTGACCTCGGCGACCTAATTCAGTGTTCGGAAACGAGAATCCTGTGCGTGCGCCAAATTGGGCCCAAAAACCTCCAGGAGGTGAAGGACCGACTGGGTGAACTCGGTCATAGCCTCCGGCCGCCTGCATACGAAAAGTAGCACCTTATAACCCCGTCGCCACCAGCGACGGGGTTCTCTATGAAAAATTAGCCCGGTACTTGCATTACCAACACGGCTGAGTCAAAGTGATAACATGAACAAAGAGGTGCTATCAGTCTGAACGTCGACGGCACGACAGTCGACACGGCCTGCGCGTCCTTCCATGGGGAAATCATCGGCGTCATCACGGAGGCGGATAGCCCTTCAAATAAGACGGCAGCGGAAATAGCGAATATTTTCTAAAAATCAAACACCCCGCCGAAGCGGGGTTTCATGTTTGACTGCGCTGCAGACAGCTAGCGTATTGGCGGGAGGAGTGAGATATATTCCTTGGCATCATTCACGGAAAGCTCTTCACGCGCCTCCTGATAGTACAACAGATAATCCCACGGAAAGTCTCGTCTGACTTGCCATGCTTCCTTTACTACGTCGGTCGCGATCCTTTGCTTCTCGCGCCGCGACATGTTTTGTCGAATCAGCGCGAACACCGGGATGAGAGCCAGCCACGCGAGCTGCGGCTCGTGCATGGCGCCGACGATGACCGGCACCGCGATTGCCGCGAAGATGCTCAGACCCTCAACGAATGTAAGCCGCGAACGGGCTTCGTAATAGAAACTCACAGTGCTCCTCCACTTGCAGCTGTCAAACTCCACTGCCGACTTTCGGCAGAATATTCAACATATTATCATAGATAGAGGATATGTAGGAGTTAATGCAAAAATACACGTTGGTACACCTAATCGATGACTTTCCGGACGGCTACGAATATGCCAAGTCCAATTGGCCGCTCCATATTACGCTCGCCGATGTTTTTGCCATCCAAGGTCGCCCCGACGAGTTGCTGGGCGACCTGCGCGCGAACCTGGCGTCGATTCAGCCTTCAAAAACCGAAGTCGTCGACGAGGCCTGGTTTGGTAAGCACCATGATACACATGTCAGACTGCCCAAAAAACTGACGCAACGCCGTCGTCGACATCACGTTCGTTTTTGAAAACAACTGAGTCGAGGCATGCGGCACAGTCGTACACTATGATAGCCTTCATTAATCCGACGTCCCTAGTGCTCCGCACATCGACTCGACCTACAAAAGGCCCGTGTCGACGATGCGGAGCCTTTGTTTACCATAAGATTTATAATATCTGATATATTTGGTATCGTACTAGCGAACGTGAACGTCTTTCGACTCCGGCCGGTCGACGCGAGCCAGATGGACCATTTGCATTTAGGTTAGCTCTGCACGACTTGCGGAGTCGGTTCTGGCACTAGAACTGGGGTAGGGGCAGATTCCGGTGCTCGTTCTGGTACTTGCACGGTCGCTGGTCTCGTTTCCATGAATAGCACCGGGGCGGGCGATGGAGTTTGAACTACATCCGCTGGAGTAGGCGGCGCTTCTGCACTGGCTGCTTTGTCGGCGAGGGCCAGTCTACTAGTTTTAAGTCCCATGACAAAGCTAAAAGTTGACCCTTCATTCAGTCGGCTGTCGACTTCAATTTTTGTATCCAACTTGTCAGCCAGTTTTTTAACGACATATAATCCAAGGCCGGTACCACTGGTTTCGCGCGTGCGGTAGTCTTCGCTGCGATAAAACTTTTCAAAAATGTGCTCCAGATCAGGCTTACTGATACCAATGCCCGTGTCTTTCACGAAAAACCGTATCCTTGAATCTGATTCCATCTTGGCCCCGAGGGTAACAGACCCCTTGGCAGTATATTTGATAGCATTCGTCAGGAAGTTTTGCAGAATTTCCTCGAGATACAAGCGGCTGGTCTCAATTTGCGGCAGATTAGCCCCTGCATCCAAATCCATGCTCAGTGCCTTTGCCTGTGCCTCGGGTGTGTAGCGCGCGAATAACTCGTGCAGCAGCTTAATCACTTCAATCGGCTCAGTCACGTCGCCGACACCACGCTCCGCTCGCGACAGAGTTGAAAGATCATTGATCATATTAGCCAGATAGATAACCTGCGTATGTGCCTCATTGGCAGCTTCAAGCAGTTTCTGCTCTGGCATTTTGCGTTCATGCATCAATAGCAAATTACTCAGACTACCCTCGGCTATTGCCACCGGCGTCCTCAACTCGTGGCTTGTCACGCTGATAAACTCGTCCTTTTCTTCTTCGAGCGTCTTTTGCTTGGTGATATCACGAATGATCAGCACGACGCCGTATTCTTCCGCATCGGCGTACGTACCGCGAATCCGCGACATTTGAATACTGATATGACGCGTGTCGCCGCCGCTCCCGACAGATAGATCATCGCGAAAGCTAGATGATTTAATCTTGCTCAGCAATTGCTGCATACTCACTGGAGCGTCATTCATATCCCGCATCTGCAGCAATTGATCGATACTGCGGCCGATGAGTGATTCGTTCGTGTCAAAAAAGCCCTGCGCAGCCGCATTTTGCGAGGTAACGCGGCCATAGCGGTTCAGCGTCATGACGGCGTCGCTAATGCTATTAAGCAAGGTGTTGAGGCGATAGACCTGAGTCTGCTCCGAATGCCGGGAAAATTGGAGCTCCTTGTTTTGCCTCTGCCCGGCCATAATAATCCGGACAAACAGATAGGCTGTGAATGTCGTGATGGTACAGACCAGCACAGAGAGAACCGCGTAGACGGCAAAAGACGGCAACAAGTCCTTGGCAAATGCCAGCACATACCACGCCGCCTGCGCATACAGCACGAAGATACTGCCGATAAATCCCTTCCACCCGAAATAGATGGACGCGACCAGCGTATACATACACCACACAACCGTAAACGGACTATATACCTCCGTGAACCAGACAGAAATGATAGCCATGGCTAGATGGAAGTAGATAATTGCTGGCAGTTTTGCCCACGGGTATTTAGTAGCGAAATACATGAGTGTCGGAATGACGAAATAGCACGATATGACCTCGATCGGATAAGCAAGCCACCACTTATGGACAGGTGGTGCACCGCTCGACAACTGATATGTGGTCATCGTCGCGTAAAAGGCAGCAATACCAGCAAGCCCGAAGGCGAGCATTTTGGAAAATACGCGCGTATCGTCGATCATGCTTATCATTATATACGAACTGGTTTAAACTGGTATAGCTTATTCAATTTGTGACGATAAATTCATCTGATAGCAGCAGCTGCTTAAGTTTCGCTTTAAATTGAATTCACCCTACTGGTTTTGCTATACTAGCAACAATATGAAATCACTTCAGCTTAGTAAGCCGCATTTGCTTGTCGTGATTGGTATACCCGGGGCAGGTAAAAGTGCGTTTGCCACGGCGTTTGCCAAGATGTTTACTGCGCCCCTGATTGACTATGCTGAAGTACTGCAACTTGCCGGCGACGGATCACTGGCTAAAACATTCATCGACTACACGACCAGACAGTTGCTGATGACTCAACAGACGATTGTCATTGACGGACCGGGGAACAAGGCGAAGGACCGCCGCGAATTTGTAAATTTAGCGCTGAAACATGGTTACGCAACGGTATTCGTATGGGTCCAAACCGAACAAGCGACCGCCGAAAACCGTGCCGTCCACTCCCGAACTGCAACGATGACGCTCGACCAATTCGATGAAGGCGTCTTGGCCTTCGAGAACCCGACTAAGGGAGAGCCGGTCATCGTCATCAGCGGCAAGCACACCTATCCGTCACAGGCTCGCACCGTGCTGAAACGTCTGGTCGCCGAACGACCTGTTGCCACAGCCACGCAAATTAAAATTGATAAGGCGCCACCGCGTACATCCTCTATGCGCGGACGCATTATTCGATAGGTACTTATGCCCACGATTACTGACGAAGAATTCGGCGAGATCACAGTCCGCCGTAGTGTTCGGGCACGGTCGATCCGCATCACCGTCGCCCCTGACGGCATGCTGCGCGCGTCGATGCCGCAATACGCACCGATGATTGTTTTGCGCCGCATGATCAAGACATCGCGCAACAAGCTTCGCAAGATGCTTGAACAGCAGACACCGACATATGCCCTCCAGCACGGTATGGAAATCGGTAAAAGCCACAAACTTATTGTCGGCAAAGCCATCCGCACCAGCGTACGCCACACCGGACAAAGTATCGCCGTCGCGCTCGCGCCCGGCGCCTCGCTGACCGATCCGACGGTCGAACGCATGGTCCGCGACGCGATCACAACCGCGCTGCGCGTTGAAGCCAAAAACTATCTGCCCCGACGCCTGTCATTCATGGCGGAAAAACTAGGTTGCGAGTACGGAAAAGTCCGCTTCTCACACGCCAGCAGCCGCTGGGGCAGTTGCAGCAGCACCGGTACCATCAGCCTGAATATCGCCCTCATGAAGCTTCCGTTTGAACTCATTGACTACGTCATCATCCACGAATTGTCGCACACCAAACAAATGAATCACTCACCAAAGTTCTGGGCTCTCGTCGAAAGCGCCGACCCATACTATAAACTGCACCGCAAACAGCTCAAATCACACTCGCCGACGGTATAGACTATTCCTCGTCGTAGGCTGCGCTATAGCCCCTGTACCAGCGGGTGATATCCTTGCAAAATTCAACGAATCGCTGCATCTCCTCAGGATCTCTGGCTAACAGCCTGCCGCCACCCATGAGGTTTTGATTTCGCAGCTGAACGCCGCTTGCAAGACTGCTGAGCGCGACGATACCGACCAGGTTTTTCTGCTGCTGCCACACGACGTCCACAGCCAGCTCCGTCTCGGTGTTGACGAGCTCTCTGTCCATGGGTAATTCATTCGTATTCTTCATGCTTTACGCATAATATACTGCTTGTGGTTCGTTTCGTCTACAAGGAGAACTCTCCGGAAATCCTTTTCGTTACGAAAATATTGTGCGGCGAAGCAGATTGGCCATTCTCGTGACAAAGCGTATCTGAATGAATACGTTGCGAAGCGAAACGGCCAAGCGGCACGTCGCACAATATTTGCAATAGAAAGGGTATTTCCGAATGAGTTCTCAATGTACGTGCTGGATCGGGCGGCCTTTCCAGGTAATCACGCCGAAGTTGTAGCGATAGGTGCTGATAATTAGTAGAGTAATTTCCTGCGCAATCGTCACCGGCATCAGCAAAGCGCCAACCAGGCGGAACCGCGACCAGACGGTACTCAGGTAGTACAGCGCGACGAGGTACTGCAGCACGATGACCGCCCATGCCCATGGTTGCCACCAGACTGCGACATAGGGGACAAGCATCAGACCCAGCAGCAAAAGCAGACCAACAACCTGGAGCAAATTACGGTTACACTGCGGGTACAGCAAGCGAATGCTCGTTTCGGCCTGCGATTCCCAGCTCTTCTCGTAACGCAGACCCAGCCAAGCGCTACTCATCATCAGCCGATACTTCCGCTCGGGCACTAGCTTTCGCGAAATCACGGTCTCGAGCTGCACCGAAAGTTGCAGCGAAGTATCCGTCGCCAGTTGGTCCAGAATCAGCTGCCGCTCAATCAGCCATGCGTTTGCCACGGCCCGCGGCCGATTCGGCATAAAGCGCATCAGCGCCCAAAAATAACGCATTGTCGTCATCAAAGAGCTCGTCTGCCAATGATCATCGCGAATCGGCACGATCGACACCATCCGCGCCTGGTATTGCAGCATGTAGTCCACCGTCCGCGCCACCGTGTGTCGTTCAATCAGCGTATCCACATCCATGAAAAAGATATATTTGCCACTAGCTTCATCGGCCAGGATCGACTGCGCGTAGTTTTTGCCCAGCCAACCGTCTGGCAGCTCCTTGCCCTCGACGAACCGTACGCCGGCGTGCGCGAACGACTTGATTAATAGTGACGTACCGTCACGCGAACCGTCGTCCAACACGATAATTTCAAGCTTCGGATAGTCACTGGCCACGACGCGCTCCAGGCACTGCGTCATCGCGTGTGTTTCGTTACGGGCAGTGATACAAACACTGACCGTCGGCAAATCACGCGCCATCATTTTTTGCTCGGTCGGCACGCGCAGCAGCCGAAACGCGTAGCGCAATTTCAACAGCACCGCCAGATTTACCACCCCGACGATCGCTAAAATAATAAGCATGATCATTACATAAATAATACCATATACACAAATAGGCGATATCTTGGTATTAACCTTGACACCACCGCCCCTGTCGGTTACAATAAATCTTGACAGTCTGCCGTAGAGCAGACTTTTTGAATGGCAAAAGTAACCGAGAGACTAACAAAGTGGCAACCAAGACCAAGAAGTCATCTGCGAAAAAGAGCGACGAGAGTGTCGTCCGTATTCGCGCCAACGCGTCGACAGTGGCAGTAAAGAGCAAGCCCGCCGAAGCTGCTGAGACTGTCGTGACGGCACCCATAAAGGCGAACAAGGCCGTGAAAAAGGCCGACAAGAAGCCAGCAAAAGTAAAAACCGCGCGCAAGCTACCTAAGGTACGCGTTCTAAAGGCAATCGGCAGCTATTTCAAAGGCGCTTGGGTAGAGCTACGCCAGGTCCGCTGGCCAAACCGTCGCGCTACCTGGAGCCTGACCGGCGCCGTGATCGCTTTTAGTGCGTTCTTTGTCGTTTTTGTCCTGCTGCTAGACGCCGGATTCAAATATCTATTCGAACTAATTCTTAAAAAATAACAGAGGAGTAATATGACTAATCGATATGACAGCACCCGCCAATGGTACGCAATCCACACGTACAGCGGCTATGAGGAAAAGGTAGCTGACAGCATTCGCCAGCGTATCAATGCTGTCGACATGGCTGACAAAATTTTTGACGTCATGGTGCCAAAGGAAAAGCAAATCCAGATCAAAAACGGCAAACGTAAAGTCGTTGAAACCAAGATTTTCCAGGGCTACGTACTGGTCGAGATGAAACTGACCGACGAAACTTGGTACATCGTCCGTAACACGCCTGGCGTGACCGGCTTTGTCGGTAGCGGTACCGAGCCAACTCCGGTGTCAGACGCTGAAATCGCCAAGATCAAGAAGCGTATGGGTGTCGAGGATCCAAAGCACCACATCGACTTTGCCGAAGGCGAAGTGGTCAGCATTACCGACGGTCCATTCAAGGGCTTCGACGGTGCTATTTCCGAAATCGACACACAAAAGGGCAAAATCCGTGTCATGGTCAGTATGTTCGGCCGCGACACACCCGTGGAACTGGACGCCCTCCAGGTAAAGAAAGTCTAATAATTATCGGAAGCCCGGCCATCCGGGCTTCTTTTTTGCGAGGAAAAATAAGTGAGCCAACAACCAGAGAAAACGATCGTCAGAGCTATCATCCCCAGCACGGAACATCCGGATATACACGTCACAGACCGGACCGGCATTTACCCGACCGAAGCTGTCGAAATCACTCGCAACCCAGAACGTGTTCTGCACGAAATCGGTAAACGGGTACTCATCGGCACTTCACTGTCGATAGACAGGGCACATCGACAAAATGTCCAGGATTATATTGGAGGGAACCACAACATCGCCGACCTCCGTACCAAACCAGTCAATCCACGGACCACCCAACTAGCCAAAGGCTACATCTGGTCTCGGATTTAGTCACATTGATTTATCATTAGTAATATGCTAAAATAACTAGGTCTCGACTACAGACAGGAGCTTCCTATGAAGCGTTTCAAATGTGCCATCGTAGGTACCGTGGTAGCGATTGCAGGAATTATCGGCATCGGCGGCATCAAGCAGTACATCAGTCATTTCGGATGCGTCGACCCCGACGTGTAATCCAACAATCGAGTCAGACACCCACAAGGGGCAGTTAACCGGCTGCCCCTTTAAAATTCTTGTTAATCATGATACTGTAGTCCACAAGCTCTCGGTCGGAGAGGAATCTATGGGTAAAACACTCAAGGTCAGTGGCCAAATCATGTTTCTCATGGCGGCAGACCGCTTTTTCGCAAAACTGCCCAGTGTCGTCGCCAGACGAGTTGCCAGGTATGTGTCCCAACCCGGGAATAGCGCAATCACTACAACTACCACCTAAACCGACAGACCGTTACGACTCAGACCGAGAGCGTAACCCTAGTTGAAATTATTAAGCACATCTGTTATAGTCATAGAGTTACGCACTAAATACAGCTTCAAATTAGTTATTTAGTACAAGAGGAAAATTATGGCCAAAAAAATTATTGGTAATCTAAAACTACGTATCCCTGCCGGTCGTGCAACCGCTGGTCCTCCAGTTGGTTCTACTCTCGGTCAGTGGGGTCTGAACATGATGGACTTCATCAACCCGTTCAACGACGCCACCAAGGGCGACATGGGCAAGGACGTTATCGTTCACATTCAAGTATACGAAGACCGTACTTTCACCTGGAAGTCACTCGGTCAGCCTGTTGACGATGCTATCCGTGCCGCTATCGGCATCCAAAAGGGTAGCGCCAAGCCACACGCCGACAAGGTAGGCAAGATCACCCGCGCACAGCTGGCTGAAATCGCCGAGACGAAAAAAGACATGCTGAACGCTATCGACGAAGAAGGTCGTATCAAGACCGTCGCCGGTACCGCCCGCAGCATGGGCGTCGAAGTCGTCGACTAATCATTGATGGAATAGACAAAGTGTTATAGAATACTCCTCAATCTGAGGAGTATTTTTAATGAAAGCTGAACAACCGGATAGTTTTGACCAGTGGGCAAAGGATTTAGACAATTTTGGCATGCCCGAAAACCTACAGGATGCCATCGAATACGTCTGTGAAAACGGCGACGATCCTATCGCAAGCTTGCGCAGCCTGCAATCGTACATCCGCGATTTTCAGGACGGACAAGCAAGTATCATGACGCTATACAAAGGGACGCAGATTATCCGCGAGCACTTCAAGGACCAGCTGGGACAGCCGGCGTCGCAGGTGACAATTACGAGTCATGGCGGGATGGCGCTGCCAAGGCTCGGCATGGAACACAAAGGTGATGCGCGGCAGCCGTTGTCAATTGGCCACCACCTTACCGTAACCGGCCGACTCGTCGATTTCACCTTCGGTCAGTCATACGACAAGGAAGCCCAGCGAATGGTCGCAACTGTCGGGCTGGTACTTCGCGAACCGTACATGCTCACCGAGGACGGCGAGATAGACTATGGCATCGACCTGATGGAGAACTTCTACGCATTCCTCCCCAACCTGCAGAGTTACCATTTCCACAGTGATGAGTTTAACAGCTAACGTATTGAAAAGTTCAACGAAATATTATAAAATAGTTCTCACATAGGAGTATTTTATGGAACACGACGTATTCAAATTTTGGGAACATGATATGCGAGACCAGGAGCTGCCAGAGCTGCCGGTTGACCGCACCGAGGAAATCATCGAAGCGAATATTTCCGACCCTATTTTTTGCGCCAAGGCACTCCAACAATACATCCAGTCAACTTATCCCTCTCAAGAAGCCCAGGAATCCACCACGCGCAAGGCCGTCGGCGAGCTGAACTACCGCTTTTTCGGTCTGAATGCTGGCAACTTTGTACGCCTGAGTATTGATACCCCTTTTGATATCGCCGGCACAAACGAAGCCGCCGACATGATTGAGCTGACGAACAGCCTGAGAGCGAACGGCGAGGTCGATGCCGCCGGCCGATTTGCGCCCTTCGAACGGCACTACTACCTTGACCCTAAGTCTGGAGTCAAACGACCGATCATATCCATACGGCTCGACACTCCGCGATTCATTGACGGACCCAGCGGAAACGGCCAGCTTGTCTCGATACCAAACTTCCTGACGGTCCCCGTCACGGCCATCAACGATCATAAAATCGTCGACCTTGGTGAAGAGTGTTTATGAGCATTGAGTCACAACCGCCGCAGGGCAACGACGAGCAGGAACCAAAATTCGAAACTACACCGACGTTCGACGGACTGCTGAAAGCTCCGCTTGAGGGCGACAACCTCGTGACATTCGGACAACGCCTGCACGGTCAAATCAAGAAATCCCCCGCGCATCTGAAATTGGAACGTGCCGAGCGAGCAAAGGCGCGAATCAATGAGCACTTCAGTCACCACTATGGCCAACTGATGTTCGCCTCAACCAACCATGCAATCGTATTCCGCAGGGGTGAAAACAGCGAGCCAAACGCCGCTATCGAGTTCAACCACGTAAATGTCTCCGGCGAACTCAGGGCCGCTTTTGTCATCGGAACGGATGATGAACCCTTCGTTGCCTACCAACTAGACGGTGCCACCCTGCACTGGAGCGACACTACCGACGGGGAACTTCGGTCTTTTGAATGTGACTCGCCGGTAGTTTTGCCGATTTGCTACATCACCAGCCACGAATTGCTCTAACGGTTACGCTTGCAAAAATCACTATGCAAGGGTAATATAACCTTTAATTTAAGGTGTTATATGGCAAATAGAGAATTCGCAGAGATTTACACTGAATCGACATCAGAATTAGATAATTTCGGACCGATGAGCCATGTCATAAAGATGGCAAAGTCAATGCAGCACGAGTTGCGCGAAAGGCAGCTGTCCGAAGACGACGAAATGATCTTTGCCATAGGTGCCGTGGCTCTTTTCAATGACTATCTGGAGAGGATGGATGATCCTCATCAGTTTAGGTTTTGGATGCAGAGAGTATTTATGCCCGCCAAGTACGCGCCGGACGGCCTCATTGACCTCAGTGGTGAGCACCAAGCCGCGGGACACGCCAGCCGATTCATCTACAGACGTATTCTAGAACTACCTACGTATGCTGTCGTTCTCGAAGACAGCGATTTATATAGCTATGATCGGCCAATACCAAGTGTATACACTTCTGGTAATCGGCTCATCCTACCGGTCAAAAGCATCGACATGACGCGAAACCGCGTCAACTAGAAGTGCTCGCGGATGTGCGAGTAGCTATAGTCCCACGTCGCGTTGGCTTTTTTGTGCGGATTAAAAATATGCTGCGGGTCAAAAATATTCTTGGTTTCGCGGAATAGGTGCACCATTTCCTTGCC
>Ga0335069_10011847_pt1 | contig 12288 bp, 15 predicted proteins | sample Lox_Sample_11_FD_206714 | JGI IMG/M metagenome (GOLD analysis project Ga0335069, IMG submission 206714) | Soil microbial communities from Loxahatchee National Wildlife Refuge, Florida, United States - Lox_Sample_1.1 | ecosystem: Environmental > Terrestrial > Soil > Wetlands | place: USA...
GTGCGATATCACTCAAAGGAAAGGTAAAAACGACCTTATCACTCTTTCTCATGTGCTTGAGCATGTTCCAGACGTAAAGCCATTTCTGGATGATTTGCATGCAAATCTTGCCGAAGACGGATACCTTTATATCGAAGTTCCCGATGCTTCCAAATATCTCAACTATTGCACATCGATAGCGCAGGGATTCAATAGGGAGCATATAAATCATTTCGACATGTCTCATCTACTTTTTGCTTGTCTCCAAGCTAAATTAGATGTGCATTCTTTCGGGTGGTATAGGACAGAAGGAACAGCAAATTATGATGTAATCTGGGCGATGTTGCGTTCTTCCGGATCTCTAAAGACAGCCATCAACGATTATGCCTCTTCCCTATTTACAAAGATGAACATCATTCGAGAACAGCTTTCCATGCTTCCTTCCCAAGTCGCAGTGTGGGGATGTGGAGAGACTACGCATCTGCTAATGGCCTCCATGTATCTTCCCGGAGACAAGATCCGATATGCCACTGACACAAATCCGGTATTTCACGGAAAGAAGCTTGGAGGATGCACTATCGTTGCTCCCGAACATTTCACTCCTCCCCCAGACATACCCATTGTTGTATGCAGTCAGCTTTCACAGGACGCTATCATTGAATGCATCAAACGAATGAATTTGAAGAACAGAGTGATTACCCTTGGAGATGAGGTGTATGCATGAACATGGTAATTGCAATTGCAACTTTTGAGTGGAGCCGCTGGGAAGAATGTGTAGCGAGTTGGAACGAGAAATCATACGCCAAATATCCTGTTGCCGTAGCGAAGAGAATGGACATACTGGATGCATATCAGCGAATCTTTGAAGAGAAACCTTATGCTGATGTGATCGCGTACGTCCACGACGACGTGATCGTCAACGAGCAAGATTGGGATTTAAGAGTACTCAAGGAGTTCGAAGATCCTTCCGTGGGCCTAGTCGGATTCGGTGGAGCAAGCCAGCATGGATCTGGAGACATGTACAAGAGTCCATACGGTCTGTGCCAGTTGGGAAGATTGTACTTTTGTTCAAACATGAGGAATGCTGAACAGCATGGGGAAAGGATGACAGGAGTGGAGAACTCCGCTGTTCTCGATGGGTTCTCAATATTCGTTCGCAGGGATGTTCTTGTCAAAGCTGGAGGTTGGCCGATAGGAACTCCGATAGGGTACTTCTGCTATGACATGTGGATATCGTGCATGACTCGTAGGCATGGGTACAAGATCAAGACCGTTGGGGTAGCGTGTGATCACCTTGGAGGACAATCAACAGGATTAAACCCAAACCTCCGAATAGACTTCGAAGGAGCACATCGTTACATGTACGACAACTTTCAAGACGTTCTACCTTGTTACGTGGAGCCATAATGAAGCCTCGTATTACGTTTCTCGTTTCGGCCTACGACCGTCCTCAGTGTCTTTGGGTATCGCTTGGCAGCTTGATAAATCAGACAATGGAAAACTGGGATGCCATTGTTTTATCTAATCATCCAAGTGCTGAGTTCTGCGGTAGGAATAGAGCGGTATGGAGTGCTATTGGAGATCATCGAATTAACTTTTTCGATTCATGTGATCATTCAATTCCATCCTGGGACTGCTATTGGTCAGCGGAATTGGCAGTAAACTTAGGATTTGTAACAGGAGAATACATAGCCTGCCCTTCAGATGACTGCTACTACTGCCCAGAGTTCGCTGAGATGATGCTTGCCAAGGCTGACGCCGAAAACCTTGACCTAGTTTACTGCGATGTCCTCTACGACCGCCGTATCGGCGGGAGGAGATCAATCCTTAACGTAAACCCGTGGAGTTGTTCGATTGACAAGATATGCTCGATAGTCAGAACGGAGAAGTGGATCGGGTATCCAGACAAGCCGCAAGACGCACCGGGACCGTCCATATGCGATGGGTTGGCAATTGAGAGGATGGTAGCGTTAGGGTACCGTCATGGGAAAGTGGATCAACCATTGGTGATTCACAATTGAGGAGGGATATGACAGATTTTTCTGCATACGTGTTTTACGTAAACCGGCCTGATCTTTTGATCAGGTCTATCGAAGCTTTCCCTGAACTTCTACCTAAATTAACTATTGTGGACAACAGTGCTGAAGGTTTATATATACAACTGTCAACCGATGATTGTGTCGATTACGTTTTCAAATCTGAAGATTTATTTCAACCTCCAGTACCTATGACATATGCCCAGTCAATGAACTGGATGATGAAAAATGCCTTAGCACGAGAGGTGGATTTCATAATCCATTTTCATTCTGATGCATTCAGTACGAATCCTGAAGCAGTGAATCAGTTGTTGGCATTCGTCCGAAGTTTAAAACAGACAGAAAGAAAGTGGGCATGCGCCTGGACATACTACGACATCCTGTGGGCTGTAAACCCATTGGCCATGGAAGACATTGGTGGATGGGATACGAATCTACCAAACTATTTCGGAGACAATGATTTCAAGTACAGATGCAAACTGGCAGGGTGGGAATGTATCGATACCCACATTGAAGGAATCAATCACGAGGGAAGTGCAACGATCAACAGTGATCCGGAGTTGAAGTACATTAACGGAATCACCTTTCCTCTGGCGGAACAATACTACCGGGCCAAGTGGGGCAACCGTCCCGGAGAGGAAAAGTTCACCAAACCATTCAATTGGGCATGGAAGCCGAAGTTCCATGCGCTGGTAAAGTGAGTCCAAAATTTGGACTGGAGGGTGACAATGGCTTTAGATATCAAGTGCAGTTTTATTGGCAATCCAACGGATACCGATGTCACGATGATGATTAAGGTACCAGCATCCGATGTGGTCACAAGACAGATCGAATGGGAATTGATACATGAGATCGTTCGTCAGGTCGCCACCAAATACGTAGAAGAAAACTATCAAAAACTGGCAAGCCTACTCGATCAGCAGGCAATAGCGAATCTTGCGATAGCCGATGCAGGGAAAAAGATTGCGGAAGAAATCAGATCGAAGCCGACCGTTCTTCACGACAAGGAAGTCAGAACGGAAGTGTACCAGCGGGGCATCTTTGGCGGAATGAGAAAGCTTTAGGCTGAGGAGGATGGATATGGATTTCCCGTTTAGAGTAATTGCCAGTGAAGACGTGGTTCCGGGAACCGTGCTATTCGTTCCTGAAGTCACTCGGATGGTTTACGAAAACATAATCACTGGAGAGAAGAAGGAAGTGATGGAATTCAACCCAAAGGCCGCAGGACTCATCATGAATATCGGAGGGAATAATGATCGTAGCAAGGATGAATAACAAAATTCTTTTTATTCTAGAGCCAGGGAATCTAGCGAAATTGGAATTGGGACAGCCAATTGTTAAGAAGATCAAACAATTTATCCCAGAACTAGAGAGAGAAATAGAAATAGCCATTGGATATTCTCCTGATATTCAATACGTTGCTGATGAGATGAACAAGGGAGTTTCGTTTGAAAAAGCTTTAGAATCCAGTCTTGAACGTAAGCCAGTATTCTTGCGTTCAGATAAATGTGAAACCCTACAAAAGGTGCTTTGATGTATCCAGTAAGCCCAGTAATGCCGGGAAGCAAAGAGATTGAAATTGTGTTGGGAGAGGGACAGCCGCAGTATATTCCTCTCCCAGCAGTATGGATTGACAGTCCTGCAAGGCCGATGGTCATTCGGTATCGATTAACCGAAGAAGAGAGACAGGCCGTTGCTGATGGAGCGGACATTGTGATGCAACAGTTGACCTTCCATAGTCCTTTTCAGCCGGTTAATCTTCAGGTGGTAGGCAGAGATGAAATGCCAGTGCTAATCGAGGAGCCTAATCTTGAAGCTCTCTGAACTGTCCAACGGTGACCTCTGGAGGCTCTACAGCGAGGCATGTGACTCTTGGGTATCCAATCCCTCACTGGAAGCGTCCAAGGCCGTCAGCGAGCTTGAGGACGAGATTGTAGAGCGGATGAGGCAAGCAAGGACAAAGCGTTCAGAAGATCCGATCTCTGCCAGACTTCAGGTGATCAAAGATTCCCAAGGGAACGTGAGGACTCAGTACAGGCCGGTATAGAACCAATTTCCTATAGAAACCTGACATCATTAGCGTTACCCTTGTCGCATGGCAGACACCGCATACAAGGTAGACAACTTCGTATTCTCCAGCCGTGGTATAGTAGCGCGCCCAGTAGACGACACAATCATACCTGGAGCACTTCTCAATGAAGACAACATGGAGGAGTTGGCCGAGAATGCCATCGGCACCAGACTTGGCACAGCGATTGTAAATCGCACAAGCAGTACCATTAATCAACTTTCTGGCGGTACAGTCCATTCGTTGGCGAAGTTGGCAGGGCTGAACGGGGCCGCATGGCGCTATGCCGGATGCGGAATAAATTTTTACAGAAAAACAGGATTGTCGGCAGGAGCCTATACCCTATTTGCAAGTTTGCTGAGTGGAAATCCATGGAGCTTTGCTGTTTATAGGCAGGAAATTTCCAGCTTCCCTTACATTTTCATTGCAGATGCCAATTCAATGTTTAAGGACAACGGATTGCTTTCTGCTCCTCAGCAGATGGGAATCTTTCAGCCACAGTATCCTGTTGCTCCCGTAGCTCAAATACCTACCTACATCATTCTTGATAATTACACTGGTATGTCAACGGACTATACGTACACTGGAATTTCCAGTGGAACGATTATCACGTATGTAAACACGACACTATCTGAACCTGTAGGGCCTTCAACTCCAGATCCTGTCAATATTGCTGTTGCAGATCCAAAACAAACAGGTCTATTTCAACTTCTGACAATCAATTCTGGAGGAGGATCTCAAGAAACTATTTTATCCATTCTGAATTACAAGTTCGGATTTGTAGGAGTACTAGCGAATCATCATATTGCTGGAGAGACAGTAACGAACCAAGCTCTTTCAGTTTCAATTCCTGCAAGCACGACAGCAACCATAGCGAAGTCGTTTGGCGGAACTCCCATAGCATCATGGCCGACTACTCTTAAGCAGGCGGATTATATTGGTTTTTACCTGTTCACGAGTGATCCATCTCAGATTCAGACTATTACGATCAAGTTCGACTGTGGAGATGGTTCTTTCAATAGCGATTATTTCTTTAAGGTGATCGCTCAGGGGCCTTTGCAGAACCTTTTAAACACATCAGGCACTCAGGCGGTTACCGCAGCAGCAGACTCCATTCTATCGTCATCTCTCGGGATCTATTCGAATAGCTCCACAGGTCTTGTTAGTCTAAGTACAGGATTAGATGTATGGTCTCCACTGCTTCTTCAGTTATCGGATTTTGCTGGAGCAGGAAGAGCGGATTTCAACGATCCGGTTTTCAACTGGAATAACGTGAATGGGTATCAGTTAACAATTGTCACTAACGATCAAACATCTGTAACTGTCAATATCGCTTCTTTGATTCTCGAAGGAGGGGCTGGTCCTGATGTGTTTGCAGGTGTGTCTTACGATTATCTATTCACTTTCTATAACGCAGTAGATGGAACGGAATCTAATCCGTGTGTGCCAGCCGCAGATCAGAATATCAACACTCTTCCACTATTCAAGGACATCGTTAATCCTCGCAGACAACCAGTACAGTTGACGATGACTCACCCAACGCTTGATCCTCAAGTGACTCACGTAAGGGTATATAGGAGAGGTGGAACTTTAGGAGATAACTATCGCAGGGTGGATACCGTTGCATGTTCAGGTACATCGACAGTCTACACTGACATTTCATCTGATTCTGACATACAAAATGCAGACATCGTATCGTTTACAAACGACGTACCTGTAACCAGTACGCTGACTGTGCCAGTCAACACTACGCTATCGGTTGGGCTTACCGCTGGAATTCCGTGGTCTGTTGAGTCCGTATTTCCAGCGAGCATGGCCAATATATCTAAGTTTCAACAGGTGATCATTGGAGATCCCACTTCTCCGGTAGGTAATTCTGAAGTTGTGATCGTTTTGACTGTAGCTTCTGACCATTTCACAGCCGCTATTCAGAATACTCATAGTATTGGAGAACCTATCACAGCGACGGCAACATATGGACAGCCAGTAACGATCATGACGATAGCGTTTGATCAGAATTGGTTAGCAGGAGATCCAAACAACCCGAATGAATTGTATTGGAGTCCTAAATCAAATCCACAATATTTCAGTTCAGCAGCGCATGTCCCAGTGAGCACTCCGGATGATCCAATTACTGTAATCGTCCAATTCAAGGGCAATCTGTATGTATCCACGATTAAGGGGTGGTGGGCAGTAGCTCCAGGATCGAATGCCAACGCAAGTCCGACGATTTACCCGACAGCAGCAAAGCATGGATGCGTAGCCAAGAATGGATTTATTGTCACGGAAGAGGCGATACTATACCAAGCTATTGACGGGGTTCGTGCATTCGCGGGAGGAGCTTCGGAATATCTGACTCAGGATATTGAGTTTATCTTCCAGAACTTCGGTCAGAGTCCAATTGTCGAGGCGAATATCAACCAGTTGTCTCAGACGAGGGCCGCTTACTGGAACAATATGCATTTCTTTAGTTATTTGGGAAATGATGGAAACTTTCACAGAGCTATATATCATTCACAATACAAAAGATGGAGGAATGACGACATCCCTGCAACCTCACTATTGCTAGAGGCCGATACAAATACGCTTGTTTGGGGAGATGCGAACGGTCTTGTGCATCTAGACCGTCAGTTTACGGCAACCGATGAAGGAAACAATGCTGGAACGCTGATACTGAATCCGATAGCAATCAATCTCCAGACTCCGTACCTGAATCAAAGCGCAGGGGAACTACAAAAGAACTACGTTGAATTGCAATTGGACATCAACACTGGAGGACAGAACGTCACTGTAACGCTTCTGTTCAACGACGGTCAGTCTTCATTGAGTCTAGGGACCGTGAACACGTCAGTGCGGCAAAAGGTGAATTTGCCAATTAATTCAGGGAACGGACAGCAGGCATACAAGATTTCCTTGCAGATCACAGGGAACGTCAGCGCATCGATCTTCGCGTATCAAGCGGCCATCAGGTGGCTTCCCTTGGCCATGACAAGGAAGTCATTTGATAGCTACGCCCTGAAACTTGGAACAGATGAAAGCAAAATACTTAAGCAGATTTACCTGGAAATCACTTCTACTTCCACGATTACATTCAATGTCTATTACGACTCATCCGCAACCGCTGGGTATACATTCACTGTTCCTTCGACGGGCGGAATTCGTCAATCATTGCGTTTCCGACTGCCAGCAATCTCATTCAGGATCGTCAGATTTATTGCAACTTCAACGGCTGATTGGCAACTTTGGACAGACTCCAAATTGGAGTTTAAACCGTTGTGCTCAGGAAAAGGGTATAGCGTGATCGAGTTTGTTCCAAACTAAAATATGCCAACATTGTAGTAAGATAATGTTGGAGGATTGAATGGAAGACGCGGTAAACCATCCGAGCCATTATGGAGGAGAAAATAACCCTTACGAGGCTATAAAAGTTATAGAGGCGTGGAGCCTTGATTTCTGCCTGGGAAACACTATCAAATACATCAGCCGTGCGGGGAAAAAAGGTGACGCACTTGAGGACTTGAAAAAGGCTGCTTGGTATTTAAACAGGAAAATACAGCAACTGGAGGGGAAATGAAAATCGTTAGACCTTATGCCAAGATCATGGAGCCGGATCAACTGGCTCAGGCTTTAACTCGTGTTGAGTATGCGGCAAGAGTGAGTCATCGATCAGAAGAAGAAACAAGCGTTAACACAGAAAAGTTTATTCGTGCGGTGGTTCTCCAGCATGGCGATTGGTCGGTTGTGGAACATGTCTCCACATCTGTAGAGTTTTTGGTAGATCGTGGAATAACGCATGAGATTGTTCGCCATAGAATTGCAAGTTTTACGCAGGAATCGACACGATTTGTGAACTATGCGAAGAAGATGCCACCCACATTTATTTATCCGAAAGTAGATGTGGAATGTGAATATTGCATGGCGAGAATAGAGCCAACACCATCAGCATATCCTTCAGAAGAAAAGGTATGGGTACACGGAGAATATGGACCGTGTGCTTACGACCCCAAATGGCTTACCGCTATACAGTGCGTAGAGGATCAGTACAAATCTCTCTTGGATGTGGGATGGAGACCGCAGGAAGCTCGTAGCGTATTCCCAAATGCTTTGTCAAGCAAGATAATTGTCACGATGAATCTCCGTAGTTGGAGGCACTTTTTCTTGATGAGGACAAGCAAAGAGGCACATCCCCAAATGAGGCAAGTCACAATCCCTCTTCTTGCAGATTTCCAGTGTCTTGTACCCGTTTTATACGAGGACATAATCCCTGAATCCAGGCAGGTCGAGAATATTTCCAAGGGGAGATAGCATGAGCCAACTGTCAAAGAAGATCCGTCGTCGGATACGCACAGCGTACCAACTAGAGCCACTATGGCCTCACTGTATAGAGGAGAGAAGGATTGCCATCATGGAGCAGATGGCGGCAGATCAAGCAGAGAGAGACCGTCCTGGACACATCTTCAGGATCGATGAAGACGGCAGCATAGTTTACATGGAGGACGTAATTGCGGAGCAGATGCTAGGCCGCAAGTTGAAGATTACGGAACAAGTAGTGCATCGCAATGGAAACCCTCAAGACAACCTGGAAATAGTATCCATTACGAAGGTGCAGTGATGCTGTATAGCATAGAACTTAGAGATGGGGATGCAATGAACCATGAAGATTCTGCTCCTACTGAACAGTGGTGGGTTGAATCAGATCTTTCTGCGGAATCGATACACGACCAGATCGATGAAATTCTAGACAGAGCTGAGTATTGGAATTGCAACTACGAATTGGAAGTTATCCCGATACAAACAATGAGTCTGGAAAAGGCTAAGGAATCGGTGATTGACATGCTTAAAGGCCAATTCTACGAGGTGTAATGTGGAGTCCGATAAGGGTGACAGTGTTCAAGGTGTGGCATTTAAGTTGGCAAGCAAGGCCGAAAAGATAGATCAGGTTTTAGTCATCTACCACACGGAAAAAGGGATGTCCACTTTGGATAATGGATTAACGATTGAATCATGTTTATTCCTGATGGAAGCATGTAAGCACTGGATGATGTCGAAAGTAAATTCCGGTTGACATCAATTATTCTCTGTGAGACTATCGGTTCATGAAGTTCGAATTGCTCAGTTCGTTCCTGTATTTATCCTCAGACGGGGATGGAGGTTACGTGTACTGAGTCCAAAATTTGGACTAGGTTCAAGAGCCTCCGATAAAACGGAGGCTTTAGTTTTTATGCGGGAATGATGAAACTGCCAGACATGAGAGGCTTAAACCCTTTTGAGATTTTGATCTCGTGCCGGTTGGAATCCGGCTTCCCGTACCAAGCACGGCAGGGCAATCGGTTAGCCAGCGGCTTGCAACACCGCTATTGGTCAGTTCGACTCTGACGCCGTGCTCCAAGTTTGTAGATGTGGTCTCGACGCCGGATTGGCCCAGGCACTAGTCTTAGGAACTAGCGTTCGAAAGAACATTGAGGGTTCGAATCCCTCCGAGACTACCAAGTTGTAAGATGTGCCACGCTACGCAAATAGGCAAAGCGGACAGTCTCAAAAACTGTTGATTTTCTCGGTCCGATTCCGAGGCGTGGTACCACGGTGAGATGGGTGAATTGGCAAAACCGCCTGTTTGCTAAACAGGTTCTCTGGAAACAGGGATGCGAGGTCGGGACTCGCTCTCACCGCCAGTTTACGGAAGAGTGGACGAGTTGCTAAAGTCACCGGACCTGAAACCCGGCGTGACTGTCGAAAGGCAGCACCGAGAGTTGGATTCTCTCCTCTTCCCCCATGTTTGGGTAGGCTGTAGAGAAGGTCTACATCGGCCTGTAAAGCCGAATCTCTACGAGAGGCGTTGCAGGTTAAAATCCTGCCCTACCCACCAAGGTTTTATGCCAACATGGAGTACAATACAAGTGAGATGAAAAACCTGCTTGTTGACACTCCTAACCTGTCGGTAATGCTCCCAGGAAGATGTAATGCAAAATGCGATTTTTGCTTTTGGGAGAGAGACAATGTAGCGAACAATTCATTGTCAAAAGATTTCTCTTCTAAGCTGTTTGATTACGTGATGGAGCTTCCTGAATGCTTTAGGCAGATATCCATCACTGGAGGAGAGCCAACAATATCCCCTGCTCTTGATGGAGTTTTGGCGGTTGTTAGCAGGTTGAAGGCATCGAAAAGGATCGACAAAGTAGTTTTGACTACAAACGGTGTCAGGCTGGCGAAGCGGTTGCCGGACATTGTTGATTGTGTAGATCACATAAACATTAGCAGGCACCATTACGACGATGAAGAAAACTCACTGATATTCAGGACGAGCACAAATCCATCAACTATTGACTTGTTTTCTATAGTCGCCGCAGTTCACTGTAATTCTCCTGTTGATATTTGTTTTAATTGTGTGGTTCCTCCGGATGTCTCCGTTGAGTTTTGCGAGGAATTTATCGACTATGGCAGAACCGTAGGGGTAAAGGCCGTCAGTTTTCGCATATATCACAACGCAATGGGTGTGTGCGAAGCAGAAAAATATTACACAGAGAAGTACCATGCTGTAGATGTGTCCACATGTCCGGTATGCCGCACAGCAAGGATGCTAGTTGACGGGTTTTGTGTGAACTGGAAGTATTCTGTCCTTGAACCAACTCAGCATTGGGATGGAGTTTACGAGCTGGTAATGCAGCCAGACGGAAGGTTGACAGCGGACTGGTCCGGGAAAATAGAAATCAATCCAAAACAATTGGAGGTACCGATGAAGAAGCAGATTTTGGCGAGTGATTTGGAAATTGAAAAAGTAAGACTGGCAAAGGAATTGATGGAGATGGCCAAAAAGTTGTTAGGAGAAAACCCATCGGGAAAAGAAGTCAGGGGGGTCCATGAAACTCGTGTCGTACAGGAAGACAAATCTTACGGTGGAAGATGTAGCCATTCTTATGGTGGAGGGTGTAGATAGTTTTCTTGCCAACATGATCGAGTGGTGGTACATTGGAATTGTTGATGCGAGGTGGACTGGAGATGGTTCCAGCTTGGTCTCATAAGCCAAATCACATCGGTTAAAATTCGATCCTCGCACCCAAGATCAGGGACGTTGCCTTGGAAGCATAAACGGACGGCAAGCGGTAATTGGAAACCATTGGGATGCATACTTCTTCGGAAGGCTGATGGGTAATGAGGGCGAAATGCTTGCGTGGAGTTAGGGCCACTTAGAATTGTTCCTTCTGGCAGGACAGCCCTAGCAGCCAGATTATTCTACTAGAGGCACCAGCAAGTGCCGAATGCTTTGGGATGCATAGTCTGTTGGAGGCGTGAGAAGTGCCAATAGGTGCTCAAGGATAACAACTGCCAATGGGGTGTGAAGCCCCTCAAGTTTGCGACGGTAGCTTAATTGGAAAAGCATCTGATTGTCGATCAGAGAGATGCCCGATCATAACGGGTTCGTCGCGCCAAGTGTGCGGTATAGTTCCAACGTTGCTTCATTGGCGAGGGGTCGTACTCTGAAGGCCGCACAAACAGTTTCACACCGTAGGCTAACGGCTAGGCCATCTGATTTTCGCTCAGAGGATGAGAGTTCAATTCTCTTCGGTGTGACTTTTATGGCGTAGAACGCAATGTGGTTCGCGGATCGGTCCTCAACCGATTGCTACTGGATTCGAGTTCCAGCTACGCTACCAAGTACGGAGGTAAGAGGTGATGTCAGAGTTTTGGTACGTAGTGTATTCGATAGTTTTGATTGCTGGGACTATTCTTGCGGTGTTCGCTGGGTATCGCTGGAAGTCTTACAGAAACGGCAAAGAAGGCAAGCAACTGAGCGAGACCGCAGGGAAGACGTTGGGGTTGTGATGAGCAATTGGATTGCATGGCAAAATAGTTTTCTTCCTAATCCTGGGGATAGAGTTTTAGTAGTGGTAGAAGACCAGGAAGGGAAAAGATTCGTTAGTATAGGTAAATTAAAGGATGACGAATCGGCAATTGTATTGGAATCAACTCGTGAAAATCACGCGAAGTACCAAGCAGATGAGAACGCTGGGCAGGTGATTAAATGGAAGTATCTTCCAGATGATATTCAGGATTGATCACCCCAAAAAGATTATTGAAAATTGATGCGGAATAGGTGGGGGTAAAATGGATAGAAGGTCATTCCTTAAGACAACAGCTTTGGTTGGTGGGGCAGTAGTATTGGCTCCTTCGGCTCTTTCGGAACATCCATTAAGGACCGAAGAATAT
>Ga0335069_10011848_pt1 | contig 12288 bp, 14 predicted proteins | sample Lox_Sample_11_FD_206714 | JGI IMG/M metagenome (GOLD analysis project Ga0335069, IMG submission 206714) | Soil microbial communities from Loxahatchee National Wildlife Refuge, Florida, United States - Lox_Sample_1.1 | ecosystem: Environmental > Terrestrial > Soil > Wetlands | place: USA...
GTCTTTTCCTCCGCCAGGACTTCCTTGAAAAAACGTTCGCAGGCCTCCCCATCCCGGACATCCAAGGAATGGGCCTTGGCGAGGCTCCCCCAGCGGCTTTCCAAGTCCCGCGCCGAGGCCGCGTTGGAATGAAAGGTGAAGTGGACCTTCCATCCCTTCCCCGTGAAAGCTTCCACAAGGCTCTTCCCGATCCCGGAAGCCCCCCCGGATATGACAACGGTCCTCATGGCCGCTGGATCTTTCCGAACACCAATTTTCCTCCGGCGACTTCCTCACCCGAAACGAAGCATTTGCCGTCCACAATACGGTTTTTGCCGACGGTCTTGGTGATGCTTACTTCGGTTTCCAGGCGGTCCCCCGGAAAAACCGGCTTTAAGAAGCGGAATTCCAGGATGGTGCCGATGACGTCCAGAAGGTCTTCTTGCGCCGACCCTTCCGTCAGTTCGGTCAACCGGACGAGGATGGCCGCGGTCTGGGCGAAACACTCGACGGTGAGGACACCTGGGAACATGGGGTATTGGGGGAAATGGCCCTGGAAATAGAATTCGTTCACGGAGACGCTTTTGACGGCCCTCAGCTTTCCGCCTTTTTCCCAGGAAAGAACCCGGTCCACCATGAGGAAGGGAAACCGTTGTTTTAAATATTCCGTTACGTTGAGTTCGGGTGTTAAAGACTCATTTGGCACGCAAAAGCTCCTCGATCACCTGGACCGACTGTTCGACCGATTGCATCTTCTGGAGAAAGTCCGGCTCAATCATGACGTCGAATTCGTTCTCCAGCTTGGCCAGGAATTCCAGGGCCCGCATGGAGTCGTACTTAGCCATGTCCTTGAAGGATTTGGTGTCAGACACCTCCGAGGGCTTCACGTCGAACATTCCGGCGATGATGTCCCTGATTTTTGATTTAATTTCCGTCGTTTCCATTTTTTTCCCTTCCCTTTTGGTGAATTTTAACGAAGGAGCATTTTCTTTCGGCTTTGGAAAAAACCCCCACTATTCCCTTGGAGGCGGAGCCGGCGAGGAAAGAATCCAGGGAGTTTGATCCGCCTAATCCGACTTCCATAACCGAAGGTTCGGGGCTGAACCGGGTGATCCCTTTCGGTAAAAGCGGCTCCAAGGGGGTCCCTTGGGGAAAGCCGAGCCATTCTACCCCGGTCCAAAAGTTTTCAAACCGTTCCCGGAATGGGGAAGTGAAGCTGAAATCAGCCTTCAATTGCAGGCTGAAATAATCCACGATCTCAAATAAAAATCCCAGTCTTTCGTCTCCCGACGCCCGGAAGAGACAGGCGCCCTCCCGCCACCGGACATCCGGCGTTTCTTGCGCGGGAAAGGATTTCAGAAAAACGGGGACTTTTTCCACCGCCCCCACCAGGCAATCCCCGAAGAGGCCGCTATTGTAGGCTTCCCAGGCGAATCCTATCGCGTCAAGAAAAGAGGTCCCTCCATTCGTCAGCGTCACGTTGGGACCCTTGAGCTGGAGCCAAATGCCGATGCGGCTGCCCGCGGCATTGGCTACGGTGTTGGGAAAATCCATCGGGTTCACGGCGTTGGGACCCTTTTGGAGCGCTTGGGCGTCGAAGTCCACCGTGCTGTCAATGGCTCCGAAGCCGCTTCCCACCACCACGGCGAAATCTCCGGCGGTTCCCGATTCTAATGGCCGTTTTTGCTCTTCAAAAGCCCGTCCTGCGGCGATCCCGGCGAGCAGGGAAACAGGATCGATGTATTTGGGATCTTCCTTGGGGAAATATTTCTGGAATTCCCCGGGAAGATCCGTCACCTTTAAACCGTTGACTTCGAGGAAAACTTGCCCCTTTTGATGGACGTAAAGTGGTTTCAAGTTTTACCTTCCTTCATCATCACCAGGCAGGAAGTGTTCCCCCCGAAAGCGAATGAATTGGAAAGGGCGATTTTTCCGGAGAATGAGCGGGATTGGTTGGGGACACAATCGGCCACGCAATTCTCGTCGGGGATTTCCCAATTGATGGTGGGTAAGAGCACGCCCCGATCCAGGGAAAGACAGGTCATGACCGCCTCGATGGCGCTGGCGGCTCCCATGGTGTGGCCGATCATGGATTTAATGGAATCCACGGGAATCTTGCAATCCGTCCCGAAGAATTTCTTGATGGCGATGGACTCGGTCTTATCGTTGGCGGGGGTCCCTGTGCCGTGGGCCGAAATGAAATCCACTGTTTTCGGCTCCAAGTGAGCTTGCTCCATAGCCCTTTGGATGCTCTCAAAGGCCCCTGATCCCTCGGGATGGGGGGAGGTCATATGATAAGCGTCCATTCCCAGTCCATAACCGCCGATCTCACAGTAGATGTGGGCACCCCGCGCCCGCGCACTTCCCAATTCTTCTAGGAGAAGCACTCCCACACCTTCGCTGACCACCAATCCTTTTCGGTTGGCCGAAAAGGGCCGGCACTTGTCCGGAGTCAGCGATAGCAGGCGATTGAAACCGGTGAAAGCCACCCGGGAGAAAGCATCTACCCCCCCGCAAAGTGCCGCGTCCAACTTTCCGCCGCGGATTTGATCGAAACCCCAGCCGATGGCGTAATTTCCCGAGGCGCAAGCGTTGGAGAAAACCATGGTCTCACCGCACAATCCCAAGTAATCCAAGACGGCAAAGGCGATATGGGAACCTTGGACTTTGTCGAAACAATCCGGATTGATCTCGGCGGTTCGTTTTTGGGCGTTTAGTTCGGAAAGCCGCTCAACTAACTGGACTCCTCCCATGGTTGTCCCAAAAAAAGTGCCTAATCGCAGTCGATCCAGTTCTTGGGTGGATAATCCCGAGTTTTCCAGGGCTTCCTGGACCGCTAGGATCGAGAGGACAGCGGAACGCTCATAACGCTCTCCTTGTTCCTTTTCAAAACCCTCGATCCTCTGTCGGTCCTTGATCTCACCGCCGATTTTGACTCGATAAGAACTGGGGTCCATCCGTTGAAGCCTCTCAATGCCGCTTCGTCCTTCCCGCATGGCATTCCAAGTGCTTTCAACCCCATCCCCTAATGGGCAGATAACTCCTAAACCGGTTACAGCAACTCGCTTCATCCCAAGGCTCCTTCATCTTCCGGTCGAACTAAGGTTAATTAGTGAATCACATTTGGACATAAGGAGCATTCAATAAGGAAAGCTACTCGGTTGGAAAAAATAGATTAATTTAACCCGCTCGGCGCAATGGAATAAAACCATAGTATTAACATTAAAGCAGACTCTTCCGTCATTCTTAAAAACGTTTTCAGAACCAAGGCTTTTTTTCTATGTGAGGCCTCCAAAAATTGAATGAAATAAAATTGTGCAAAATTAATAAAAAATTTCTGATTTTAATAAAAATAAGTTGTTTTATTGTCCATTCTAAACGCAAGAAAATTTGCAGGAAAATTGGGGTTTTAGGGTCGTTTTGTGGAACTAATTGAACAAGGATAACTGATCGGGTGAGACGGAGGCGAAAGAGGACCTCTTTCTCTTAGGCTTCTCCGCGGATGCCATGGAAATAATTGGGGCGGCCGGCTTTTCCATCAGGGGCGCCTCCACCGGTCGCCCGGACGGTAAAACGGGGGCCGGGTTCTCCGTCAATTCCTTAGGAGCCGCCTTGCTGGCCGCAATGACCGGTCGATCCGCTTCCCGCGTTTCGGCTTTCTTCTTCCGGCTTTCCACCGCCGCCTTCCCATCCGAGCAAACGGTTAAATACTCGCACCATTGGCAAAGCACACCCGGCTTCGTGGGATAGCTTTTGGCCTTCTCAATGGTCTGGATCTTGGAAATATACTTTTCCTTGAGCCAAGCGATTTCCTTGGAGTTGCGCTCCCCCACCACCTGGTCCTTCTCGAAAGCCACGAAATGCCAGATGAGCTTGATCTTTTCCTTGGCCCCGTATTTGGGGTTTTGGAGAAGCCCGATCTGGTAAAGCGCCAGCTGGTCCTCGGTCTTGACGTCCTCCTCGCTCATCTTGCGGGAACTGGTCTTATAGTCGTGGATCCATAGGGTCCCTTCCTCGTCCCGCCCCAAACGATCAATAAAACCCTGCATTTTGTACTGCCCCTTGGAGTCCAGGTCGAAAGCCACCCTCAGCTCGATGCCCTCGGTCTGGTCTTGGTCGAAAGGATGGTACTGGTGGTAGTAGTTCTCCACGAAAAGCTGGCCCTTTTGGAAGTAATCCTCGAGAGTTTGGGCCTCATTGACGATCCGCAAGGGTTCCGCGAAATTCCGGTCCTTTTGCTTTTGGAGAGCCTGTTGCCAATGGTTTTCCCAGTGGTTTTTGAAGAATTCCATCAGTTCGTTGACCGTGGGAATCCGCTTGGGGATCTGATGGTAGAGGAATTCCATCGTCTCATGGAACCGAGAGCCGAGGAAAAGCTCGATGCCTTCGGCGACGGGGGAAGGCCTTTTTTCGATGTAGCGGAATTGGAACTGGGCTGGGCAGGTGAAGAAGGTATTGACGCGCGAGTAGGAATAAATCGGCAATCCACTCTCCGTAACTCAAGGTTAACCGCGATTCTTTTTGAATTATAGCGGCCTGCCCTGGAATTGTCGAACAAAGAGGAATGACTTCCAAGTTCCCGCCGCCCGCGTCACTTCGTTTTCCTTCCCGGGGAATTCCTTTTGATGGTTTATCGTCGAGGAGCGCCTCTACTGGCCCTCCTTTCAATATGATCGAATCAAATCCCGCGAGCGGCGGGAAAGCCTTGAAGTACTTGGAGCGCGCTGTCATCTGACCGTTGCACGCGTTTTACGCGAGGCCAGGTACACCGCTTGGCCACGGCCCAAATGTCCGTGGCCTAGAGAGCCGGTAAAAGGTATAATTCCCTCACCTCATTTCCGTGAAAAAGGAGCCGATCATGAAACTCTCAGTCCAAGCGAAGTTACTTTCCCTGATGGCGGTCCTCGCCTTGGCAGGCGCCTGGGGCTGCGCCACCCGCACCATCAGCCGCATCGACCCCGGCGCGCAAGTGGACCTTTCGGGAGACTGGAACGACACCGATTCCCACCTGGTGTCCCAGGAAATGATCTCCGACTGCTTGGGTTCCCCTTGGCTGGTCAATTACGTGAAAAAAACATCGAAGAACCCCACTATCATCGCCGGCTCCATCCTGAACAAGTCCATGGAGCACATCGCCACCGACGTTTTCTTGATGGATATCGAGCGGGCCATGATCAATTCCGGGACGGTGGAAGTGGTGGCCTCCAACGTGGAGCGGGGCGAGGTGCGTCAGGAAAAAGCGGACCAGCAAGTGAACGCCTCTCCGGAAACCCTGAAGAAGATGGGAATGGAGGAGGGGGCCGATTTCATGCTCATCGGACAAATCAACCAGATTAACGATTCCGAGGAAGGCAAACAGCTCAAGTACTACCAAGTGGACCTAACCCTCGTGAACATCGAGACCAACGTCAAGGCCTGGCTCGGCCAGAAGAAGATCAAGAAGTACATCGGCCAGGGAAAATTCCAACCCTAAGCGCCCGAAGAAATGAGCATCGGGCGAGTTCTAAGTTTTAAGTTCTCGGTTCGAAGTTATCGTATGTTTTTGAGCCACAGGCTCAAAAACTTCCACAACTGCGGACTACGGACTGCGAACTTAAAACTTGTTTGGCTTTTCACGTTTTTTCTTTTCCTGGAAGGCTGCGCCACCTACTCCCAAAAGATGCTCCCTATCCGGGACTCCCTCTTGACCGGGGATGTTACCCTGGCCGTCCAGAACTTCAAGAAGATCCCCGCCAGCAAGGATGACCTCCTTCACATGCTCCAGGAAGGCTACCTGGACAACCTCTCCGGCGATTGGCAATCCAGCAACGATGCTTTCGACGCGGCCGAAAAGCGTTATGAAGAACTTTATACCATCAGCATTTCTAACGAGGCCTTCTCCCTCCTCACTTCCGATAACAGCCGGCCCTACCGCAGTAACGAGCAGGAAATGGCGCTCATCCCCTACTACCGGATCTTCAACTACGTCCAATTGGGGAAATACCCCGACGCCCTAGTGGAGGCCCGTAAAGCCAACGATAAGCACAAGGTGGACCTGTCCCAGTTGGATAAAATGAGCGAGAAGGATATCCGCTTTAAGGCCTTCCTTAATTATTACACCGGCCTGCTTTTCGCCTCTCAGGGCGAGTCCAATGACGCCATGGTCTCTTTCCGAAATGCCTTTAAGCTTTACCAGTGGGGCAATACCCATTTCGGCCTCCCCATGCCCCGCTGGCTCCCCGGGGATTACTACCGTACCGCCATCAACATGGACTTAAAGGACGAGGTCCGTCTCCTGCCCAAAACCTATCCCGACATCGCCTCCCGGGCCGCGCAAGACCAAAGGCAGAACCTGGTCTTGTTTCTGGAATCGGGCTTTGTCCCCTACCGCGAAGGCGTGGATATCTTTCTACCCATCTATAAAACGGATAAAAATGACGAGGCCGCGCGCTATTACCGGGATACCTACAGCGGGAATATTTACGCCTACCAAACCAAACCCGCCAAGCTCGACCAATTCCTGAGGATTTCCTTCCCCAAAATCGCGCCCTTCCCGAGCGCGGTGGCTTCCTGCCAGTTGTTCCTGCCCAACGGCACCCCCCTTCGGTCGGAAAATGGGCTGGACCTGGCCAGGGTGACCGACCTCCAATTCAAGCAGGACCTCGGGGATATCCTCTTGCGGACCTTGATCCGGACCTTGGCCAAGCAGGGCACCTTGAAGTCGGCCCAGGACAAGAGTTCCGGCCTGGGAGCGCTGGTAAATATTTTCAATGTGGCCACCGAACAGGCCGACACCCGCAGTTGGCTTCTCCTGCCGGAGCGGATTGACCTGGTGAAAACCTCGGTTCCGGCGGGGACGAACCAGGTCACGGTGCGCTTCCTCGATTCCAACGGGATGGTGGTGGAGCAAAAATCAGTGCCCTTGAACCCCTCGGCGGGAGGGCTTCAGTGGATATCGGTCAGGTGTTTCAAATAAATAGGACGAAATAACGCTTTTGAGGAATGTGGCTTTGCAACCCCTCAAGGGTAAAATAGGGCCCTTCCGTCCTACTGAGTTTAATATCAACAGTTCCGGGGAGAAAAAATGAATATTACGATTTTGGGGTGGGTTTTGGCGGCAAGTCTTTGGGGATTCCTTCCAACCGGAATTTTCGCCCAATCTACTTCCGATAAATTGAACCAGATGGGCATTGAAGCCCGGTTCCATGGAAATTATCCTTTGGCCATGCAATATTTCAAGATGTCCGCTGAAAAGGGAAACGCCAAAGCCCAATCGAACCTGGGGTATGGCTACTTGTCGGGACTCGGGATCCAACAAGACCCCGATCAGGCCTTCCGTTGGTTCCAAAAGTCCGCGGACCAAGGGGATGCCGAAGGTGCTTACGGGAAGGGTTTTTGTTATGAAAATGGTTTGGGAGTCGCGAGCGACACGGATAAGGCGAGGGAAAATTATCAAAGGGCCTCGCAATTAGGTTATAAGGGCGCGGGGACGGCGTTGAAGCGCTTGGAGGATATTCCGGTGGCTGTCTCGAGTCCATCCGGGGCCCCGTCCGGCCCCAGTGTTACGGGTGATCAAACGGCACCAGACACAACCCCATCCAAAGCCTCTAAGACTCCAGGAAAAAAAGGCAAAAAGAAGCGTTAACCTAGTTCAACCGGTGGATCAGGTGGCAGATGCCGTCCGCCAGGTATAATTCCAGCCGCGCCCGACGGTCGCTCCAGACATAGACTTTCCCTTCCCAACGGTGATGGTAGGAGGGCGGCCAAAGCCGTTTCGTCCAATAATCTTTCAGCTCCATTTCCTTGGCTTCCGTCATGCTGGAGTGGTAGCGCCATTCAGCCTGTTCGAGGATTTTCTTCTTCGAATTGAAAAAAAGGTAAAAACTCGTCACCCCCGGGTCGCGGCTCACGCCCCGGTAAACGATGTCGGACTCGCTGCTTACCGACTGGTCCACCTGCAGGGGCTTGGTGGAATAGAGGAACCATTCCTGTTTCACGTCCTCCAGCGGGGTCCCCAGCTTGAGGTCCTCCACCACCTGCAGTTTGGCTAGGCCGCGGTCGCTGAAATTACAACCCGCCAGCCCCAGTACGAGGATGAAACTGAAAAATCGCCGCATCAAGCCCGCCTTAATTTGAGTTGAATTTCATCATACTTCTTTTTTTCGGGAACAGGTTTTGCTAAAGTTTGGCCGCCGGTATTTTTTTCCAAAAGGACCCCTCTTGCCGACGTTAGACCCAGCGACCTTGCCCCATGATTTTCCACGCCAATTTATCCACGCCGATGCGGACCTGGGGGATTGGCCGACAATCGAAAAGATCTTCAATGAGCTTCAGAACCGGCCCCTGGAGTCTCAGGCTGGGTTGGAAAAATGGCTGAAGGACTGGGGTGAATTTGATAACGCCCTGGACGAGGAAGGTTCCCTCCGATATATCCGCATGACCTGCCAAACCGACGACCCTGAAATCGAGAAAAGGTACCTGGAATTCCTGGAAAAAATCGCCGAACCCTCCAAATCCCTTTACTTCGACCTCCAAAGGAAATATTGGGCTTGCCCGCATCGCAAAACTCTTCCGGATAATTATTTCTTCCTGTTCAACCGATCGGTGGAGAACCAGTTGGCCCTTTACCGAGCCGAGAATATTCCCCTGGAAACGGAGCTGGACAAGCTTTCCCAGCAATACCAGAAACTCAGCGGTTCCATGACGGTCACCTATGAGGGCAAAGAACAAACCCTTCAGCAGATGACTCGGTACTTGGAAATGATCGATCGGCCGAAAAGGGAGGAAGCCTGGTACTTGACGGCGGAACGCCGCCTCAAGGAAAGGGACGCCTTCGAGGACCTTTTCGACCAAATGCTGAAATTACGTGTCCAAATCGCCCAAAACGCCGGATTCAAAAACTACCGGGATTATATGTTCCGACGCAAAGAGCGTTTTGATTACGGCCCGGAGGATTGCGAGGCCTTCCACGAAAGCGCGGAAAAGACCATCAAACCCCTTGTCCACAAAATCCAGGAAAAATTAGCGAAAAAACTAAATCTTTTCCCGGCCCCCGGTGGTTCTCATCCCCAGCCTCATTTTCCGCCCCACTCGACTCCTTCTGAACGTATGCGGATCGTCCGGGAAATTTCCGATTCCACCCTGCGCCCCTGGGATCTTTTAGTTGACCCGGCTGGTCGTCCACCCTTGAAGCCCTTTACCCAGACTGAAAAGCTGGTGGAAGGTTGCGGGAAAATCCTGGATCAAGTCGATCCGGATTTCGGCAGGAACTTTCAAACGATGAAAACCCTGGGACTTCTGGACTTGGATTCCCGAAAAGGCAAGGCCCCTGGGGGATATCAGGCCCAGCTGGAGGAAGCCCGCCTTCCCTTCATTTTCATGAACTCGGTCGGGCGCAATGACGATATCCGCGTCCTCTTGCATGAGGGCGGGCACGCCATGCACAGTTTCGCCTCGAAAACCATCCCCTTTTCCCCTTACCGCCACGCCCCCATGGAATTTTGCGAGGTGGCCTCCATGAGTATGGAACTGATGTCCTACCCCTTTCTCTCTGAGTTCTACCCCGACCCCAAGGACGCAGCGCGGTCCTGCGCCGACCACTTACGCGATGTGGTCACGCTCTTGCCTTGGATCGCTACCATCGACGCTTTCCAGCATTGGGTCTATACCCATCCCAACCACAGCCGGGAGGAACGGTCGTCTTACTGGGTGGGCTTGCGCCAACGCTTTGGGGGCATTGAGGACTGGAGTGGATTGGAGGAATTCCGTGCGACCCTTTGGCATAAACAACTCCACATTTTTGAGTATCCTTTTTATTACATCGAATATGCCATCGCGCAATTGGGCGCGCTTCAGGTGTGGATGAACTTCCGCAAGGACAGGAAAGAGGGAGTCCGTCTTTATAAGCAGGGGCTGGCCGTGGGCGGGAGCAAAACCCTGCCCGAAATTTTCAAAAGCGCGGGAATCACCTTTGATTTCAGCCCGAAAATGATCGAGCCCTTGATGCTGGAAGTGGAAAAAGAATTGGAAAAATTCGAGAAGGTCAGTTGAAAGCGAGTTGAAGTTTCACTCGCCCTGGTGCCACCGAGATAGAAACATCTTTCGGTCTATAAACCACCGCATTTCCAATCACAATGCCCAAGGTCGCTCCCGCCAGGACATCCGACAGGTAATGATGATAGCCTTCAACGCGCGCTAACCCCGTGACCGTCGCCAGCAGGTAAGCCGGAACCCCCGCTTCCCATCCCCAATACTTCTGGACCACCGGGGCGAAACAAAAAGCCGTGATGGCGTGCCCGGAGGGGAAAGAGAAGTTGTCCGACTGGTCGGGCCTTTCCCGCCCCACGGCGTATTTCAACCCCGAGACCAGCGCCGTGGAAAGCAGGAGGGATTCGCTGGTGTCCCGTCCAAACTCTCCCATTTTCGGGTCATTTACCAGGGCGCCCAGGGACCAGCATCCCAAGGCGCTCCCCCCCTCCACCCATCCCTCGCCATAAAAATTTCCGAAATCGAACAAGCCCGGCGTGTTCCATTGCCGTAAGGAGTCAGCGGCGGAATGGGTCGAATCGAACAGAGCCCAATCCGAGGCTGTCAGGAATCCTCCCACGACGAAAGGAATTCCGTTATCCGTGATGAACAAATGAGGGATGTCCTGGACGAGTTTGGTTGGAAAGTGGGCGAGCGACGTGTCGGGGTCGGGGGATTTCCATTCTTCGGCCAGGACAGTGGAAAAAAGTGAAAAGGTAAAAAGGGTTAAAAGAAAAAAGGTTGAGGTTTTCTTGGCGTCTTGGAGTCTTGGCGGTAGATGCGTCGTGATGCTTCTCAGCAAACCTGTTCTTCGTTGGAGGATGACGCAGGCTTGTACTTTTTGTAGGCCCAAACGCCGGCCAGGATGCCGGCCACCGTGAAGAAGGCCACCAACTTCCCCTCGCCGATCTGGGCCAGGGAAGTTCCCGGGCAGGTACCCGTCAGGGCCCAGCCGGCCCCAAACAGGAAGGCGCCGGTCAGGCGGGAAGGCTCCCAATCCATGGTTTCCAGTTCCAAGGGCGCGCCCGACTTGGTCTTGATGCCCTTGCGACGAATGATAAAAAGGCCCAAGGCGACGACCGCGATGGCCGTGAGAATCACCCCGTAAAGCTGGAATTCCCGGCAAAGGAACATGTCCACAATGCTGTCGTAATCGGTCGCGCGGGCCTTGGAAAGGAAATAACCGAAAAGGGTACCAAAAACGAGGTAAGGCAGGGCGCTTTCGGGTTGGGTTTGTTTTTTCGCCATGGATTTCTCCTTCGGTTTCGCGATGGAAACCTTACGCTTGGTGGTTTTCCGGACGGCTCGTTTGAGGGCCATGTTTAGAGCGCCTTAAAAAGAAGATTGGTAATGAGGATGCCGGCGGCCAGGAAAACCAGGGTGGCGATAATGGAGAGTTTGCTTCCCAGGCTGATTCCCATGATGCTGTTACCGCTGGTACAGCCACCCGCCCAGCGGGCGCCAAAGCCCAAGAGAAATCCGCCCACCAGGAGCCAGGGGACCTTATAAAGCATGCTTCCGAAGGTGATCATGTCCAACCGGCCGTAAAGCCAAGTCCAGCCCCAATGGCCGATATTGGCCAATAGGCCCCCCAGGGGAAGCCCCAGGATGAACCAGAATTTCCAGTTGGAGGGGGAGGCGGCAAAGGTGGATTCATCTTTCGTGAGGATAGCGCAAGCGTCCTCAAAGCCCCCGGTCACCCCCAGGCGGCGGCCCTTGTACCAAGCCAACCCCAGTGCGGTTAAGCCGATACCGATCCCCGCGGCCCACCAAGCCCAGGTGTCGCTGATGATCAATTGTCCGATGTGGGAGAAAAACAGGTGCCAATTAATGGGTTCATGCGGTGGATTCAAGTTTTTCCTCCAGGTATTCCCGGTTGATAACGGGGCTTATTGTAGCGGGACTTAATCTTTTCCGAAATCCCCGAATTTTTTCCCGGTCACCCGCTCATAGGCTTCCACGTACTTTTCCCGGGTTTTTAACACGATTTCCTCGGGCAAGGCCGGTCCCGGCGGCGTCTTGTTCCAGTCCTTGAGGGTTTCCAGGTAATCGCGCACGAACTGCTTGTCGAAGCTCTTCTGCGAAACACCTTCCTTATAATCGGCTTTGGGCCAGAAGCGCGAGGAATCCGGCGTCATGACCTCGTCAATGAGGATCAAGTGCCCATTCAGGATGCCGAACTCGAACTTGGTGTCGGCGATAATGATGCCCTTCTTGTCCGCCAAGTCCCGCCCGCGCTTGTAGATTTCCAGGCTTACTTCCTTCACCTTCTCCGCCAGTCCGTCGTCCTTCAGGGTCTTCCTC
>Ga0335069_10011849_pt1 | contig 12288 bp, 15 predicted proteins | sample Lox_Sample_11_FD_206714 | JGI IMG/M metagenome (GOLD analysis project Ga0335069, IMG submission 206714) | Soil microbial communities from Loxahatchee National Wildlife Refuge, Florida, United States - Lox_Sample_1.1 | ecosystem: Environmental > Terrestrial > Soil > Wetlands | place: USA...
CTTTCCGCCGGAAAGAAGTTCATTACCAGATCACGGGTTGGGGTTACTGCCAAGACGCCCATGGCAACTTATGCCTCAACGGCAAAAGAAAAATCGTGTGTATTCTACAACGCATGAACTCATGGAGCCATGACCGTGCCCGGCAGATCGAGCTTCAGCCTCGTTCGCAGAGAGAGGAATCGAAACCTGTAGGTTACGAGGCCATCTGATAGGACTGACGCGACATGGATTTGAAGTAATCGCTCCGGGTTGCGGCAGTGCGCGGTCACGGGTCTAATTTTCCAGGGAGAGGTGCGATGAAACCAGCAAAGCTACTCCTTCTTGCCGGGGATTTCGTTGAAGACTACGAAATCATGGTTCCATTTCAGGCCTTGCAGATGGTGGGTCACACCGTGCATGCGGTTTGTCCCGGGAAGAAAAAGGGTGAGCAGGTGAGGACGGCGATTCACGACTTTGAGGGTGATCAAACCTACACCGAGAAGCGTGGGCATAATTTCACGCTGAACGCCACCTTTGACGAGACAAATCCAGCAGATTATGACGGCCTGGTCATACCGGGTGGACGTGCGCCGGAATACCTGCGGCTGAACGCCAAGGTGCTCGACGCTGTTCGGCACTTTGACGAGGCAGACAAGCCAATTGCAGCGCTTTGCCACGGCCCGCAATTGCTTGCGGCCGCCGGTGTGGTGAAAGGGCGCAAGTTGAGCTGCTATCCGGCATGTGCGCCCGAAGTCGGCCTGGCAGGAGGAACGTTTGTCTCCCTGGACTTCGCGGATGCAACGGTCGACGGCAAGCTTGTAACCGGTCCGGCCTGGACGGCGCATCCGGCGTGGCTCGCGAAATTCCTTGAAGTCCTGGAGAGACATCTGGCCGCCAAGAGGCCCTGAAACGATACCTGAATCTGATCAGCGCTGGATGACCTGTGCCTTCGCTGCCCGAACCTCGCGAAGCGAAAGAGCGGTGCCGCCGGTCATGACTCGCTGAATCTCTGCCAGAATGGACAAAGCGATGGTTGCAGGTGTTTCTGCGCCGAGGTCGAGGCCCGTGGGAGCATGCAATTCAGCGAGCCATTGGTCCGCCTGTTCTTCGGGACGCTGGTGATGATTCAGGCGCGCGGCTTCAGCAAGCATGTCGCGGGTCCGGCGCTGAGGCCCGAGGACACCGAGGTAGCCAAGCGAGGGGCTGGCCGTGTCGCGTAAAAGCATGGCGAGGACACGAGAATCCTGCTCAAAGCTGTGTGTCATGACGATGGCCGCGTCTGTTGGCCGTAGATCGAGGCAAGCTGGGACAGGTCCGGGAAGTTCGGACGTAAGGACATGGACCTGATCGGCCTCCTGGAAACGCTCGCTTGTGGCCAGGTGGGCGCGCCCATCGCATACGGCAACAAACCACCCCAGACCTCGCGCAAGGCGAAGCACAGGCCTGGCATCATCCCCCGCACCGAAGATCCACAATCCCGGCCTCGCCGGACGGAAGTCGACCCACACGTGCGTGCTGACGCCATCGAGATGCGCGTTTCGATCGAGAGACTGTTTGCGCGTGTAGGCCAGTTTGGCCAGTTCATGGAGCTCGGAGGCCCGTCGATGGCCCGGATTTCCTTTGAGTTCTTCCGTGTGTTCTTTTGATAGCCCTGAAAACGCTCTGCTGCCGATTTGGGGACCCTCCAGCACGGTGGCAATGGCCAGGGCAACACGCGCGCGGAATGCCGCTTCGAGCGCGGTCAACAAAGAAACCGCTGTGGCGCGGCGTTCAAGCAGGATGTAGACCACTCCTCCGCAGCCGGAGCCATAGGGCATGTCTCCATCATCAGGGACTGTGGAATATCGCTCTACCGTAGGACCAGATTCCGTGAGCCACCAGGCGCGCCTCGCCACCTCGGCTTCAAGGCATCCGCCGCTCACTGTGCCGGCTCGGCGGCCATCGCCAGCGAGCAACATGCGCGCTCCCGGCTTGCGATAGCTGGGCCCATCGACGGCGACAATGGTGGCCAGAACGTAATCAGCCCCTGCTGCTTCCAACTCGCGCCAGAGAGGCAGAATGTTCTCAAGGTCGGTCATCAGGTCTATTGTCGCTCAGGCCTCGAGAATTCGCGACTGCAAGAGGTCTTCGATGCGTACCGGCAACTCGCGCACTCGAACCCCCGTTGCGTGATAGACGGCTGCAGTAATTGCCGGCGCGACACCCGCCAGGCCGATCTCGCCGACACCGCGGGCGCCATACTCGTTGACGATGTAGTCCGGGTAGTCGAGAAAAGTGACATCAAGATCCGGCAGGTCAGCACAGGTTGAAACGAGGTAATCAGCAAAGCTCCCATTTATCGGCTGGCCGGTGCGAGGGTCATAGTGCGTCTCTTCAAACAGAGCCATGCCCACGCCCATGACGGCTGCTCCCAGAATCTGATTTGTGCCGGCCTTCTGGTTAATGATGCGCCCACAGTCGAAGACAGATACGACACGGCTTACGCACAGACGGGCGATGTCGGGCTCCCACTCGACCTCGGCAAAATGAGCTCCGTAGGAGTGAAGGGAGTAGGCTTTCGCCTTCGGGTCGTCGAATGATGGTTGGGTTCGACCCGTTGCGGTGATTCCGCTCAGGTTTGCGAGTTTGAGGACTTCCTCGAAGGGGACCCCATTGGCGTTTAGCTGCGATCCCGAGTGGAAAGCTGCCCCGACAACCTGTGGTTCGCCCTTCTGATGTACCACGCCGTTCGAGAAGGCCAGAGCGTCGGGCTTCATTCCGTGGAATGGAGAATCGGGCGTGAGCGCGGCGATGTTGAGCAGCCGGTTCACGGCGGAGTTGACCGCGCTGGTTGTCGCTGGCAACACAGCGCTCGTGACCATGGAGCCGCCTGAAGTCGGTCCCTCGGGCAGGGAACTGTCGCCGAGGAAGACATCGATGCGGTCCAGCGGAACGCCCGTCCGGGCGTGAACCACCTGAGCGAAAATGGTGTAGGTTCCAGTGCCAATGTCCTGCGTGGCTGAGCGCACGCAAACACGGCCATTCGGACCAAGCTCGACGGTCGCAGTGCATGGCACCCGTGCTGCACCCCAGGAAGCGCCGGCAAGGCCTAGGCCGATGATCTTTCCGTTGCGGTGCATCGAACCGGGCTCCGGGGTTCTCTGTTTCCAACCGATCTTGTCTGCGCCGGTCAGATAACACTCTTTAAGGTGCCGCGAAGAGAATGGCAGATTCCTTCCCTCATCCCGCTCAGCGTCATTCTTCAGGCGAAGTTCGAGCGGATCCATCTTGAGCTTGATTGCCAGCTCATCCATTGCAGATTCGAGCGCGAAGAGGCCTGGAACAGCGCCGGGACCACGCATCGGAGCCGGAGCGCCTACGTTTCGGCGAACCATGCCGGCTGTGACTTCGAGGTTGGGGCAACTGTAGAGGAAGGGCGTTTGCTCGCCGCAATGCTCGATGAAGTCCTCGTTGAGCGAGGTCTCGGTCAGGAAGTCGTGGCGGATTGCGGTCAGTTTTCCGTCGGGCGTTGATCCAAGCCGGATGTGCTGCTCGGTGCGGGGCCGATGGCCGACATTGGAGAACATCATGCGCCGGTCGCAACTGATCTTGACGGGGCGATTGAGCTTGCGCGCAGCAACCGCTGCCAGTGTGGATTGGGGCCATGGAAAGAGCTTGCCGCCGAATCCGGAGCCGATGAATCGTGAGATGACGCGCACGTTCTCGCGAGGAATGCCAAGGACTTCCGCGATGACGATTCGATGGTTGACCACGCCCTGTGTACTCTCGTACATGGTGACGTTGTCGCCGTCCCACACCGCAACAGTTCCATGCATCTCCATTGGGTTATGGGTCTCGACCGGCGTAACGTATGTCTGGTCGATGACGACGGGCGCCGACGCAAGAGCCTTGTCAGGGTCACCGCGCTTCCAACTGCTCTGCCGTGGACCGTCGAAATCGCCCAGTTTAGGATTCACATTGGGCTTGTAGGCTTCGTAGTCAACCCGAACGGCGCTCGCGGCGGCCCGGGCCTGCTCGAGAGTTTCGGCAACGACGACAGCGATGTATTGGCCCCAGTAGTAGATCTTCTCGTCCTCGAACGGCGGGCGCGCCTCACTTGTGGTGGCGTCGTCCTGGCGCGGGAAGAGACGATAGACCTTCTCCATGTTGCCGTGATGGTAGACAAGGAGCACTCCGGGCATCATCTCGGCAGCGGAGACGTCAAGGTTGCGGATGCGTCCGCTTGCAATTGTGCTCTGAACGGCAACCGCGTGCGCGAGGCCCGGAAAGTCATAATCGACTGCATAACGCGCGGTCCCGGTAGTTTTCAGGGGGCCGTCAATGCGAGGAACCTGTGCGCCGATGATGCCGGTGGCGTGAGGAAGCGTTTCCGTTGCCATCCTGATCTCCTAATATGCGCAACTATGCGGTTGCAGTTCTAAGCGCGCGAACGATGCAGCGCTTTGCCAGTTCAACTTTGAATGCGTTATCGGTGCGGGGTTTCGCCCTGGACAGGGCCGCCCCGGCGGCGGCTCGGAAATTGGCCTCATTGGCCGTCTTGCCCACCAGAGCCGCTTCAGCTTCGTGCGAACGCCACGGCTTGGTGCCAACGCCGCCCATGGCCACACGGGCGTAGCGGATGTGCCCGCCCTCGACGCGGACCACAACCGCTGTGGATGCAAGCGCAAACTCATAGCTGGCTCGGTCACGAAGCTTGAGGTATAGCGAGCGGGCGCCTTCGACGGGCTTCGGGAGATCGACGAAGGTGACTAGTTCGCCAGGTTCAAGCGCGTTTTCGATATGCGGAGTATCTCCGGGCACCTTGTGAAAGTCAGCAATGGGAATGGTGCGTTTGCCTCGTGGTCCCTCGATATGAATTACAGCCTCGAGTGCAACCATGGCTACGCACATGTCGGATGGGTGGGTGGCAATGCAATGATCGCTGGTGCCGAGGATGGCATGGGTGCGATGATAGCCGTCCATGGCCGCACATCCCGTTCCGGGAGTGCGTTTATTGCATCCGTAGCCGCCAGGTGTTCCGGCCGAGGGCTCGCGGAAATAGGCGCAGCGCGTGCGCTGCAGAAGATTGCCGCCGGTTGTGGCCATATTGCGAAGCTGGGGCGAAGCCCCCGACAGAATCGCCTGCGACAGGACCGCATAGGATCTCTGAACATCGTGATTCCAAGCGAGGTCGGAGTTGCGCACCAGAGCACCGATCCGAACGACGCCGTCCGACAGCTTTTCGATCTTGTCGAGCGGAAGAAGATTGATGTCGACCAGCGTCTTCGGCATCTCGACGTTGAGCTTCATCAGGTCGACGAGTGTGGTGCCTCCCGCGATGAATTTCGCCTGTGTTGCGCCGACGAGAGCTTTGTCGATACTGGATGCCTTGACGTAGTTGAAGGTCTCCATGATCTCTCCTTAGGTCAAGCTCTCGTGCGCACATGGCGCACGGCAGCGACGATGTTGGAATAGGCGCCGCAACGGCAGATATTACCTGCCATGGCGTGCTTGATTTCTTCGTCAGACGGGCCGATCGGCTCTTTGAGCAATGCGACCGCGCTCATGATCTGTCCGCTTGTGCAGTAGCCGCACTGATAGCCGTCATGTTCGACAAAGGCAGCCTGCATGGGGTGCAGATTGCCGGGTTGCCCCACGCCTTCGATAGTTGTGATTTCGTCGCCCTCGTGCATGATGGCGAACGAAAGGCAGCTGTTCACCCGGCGACCATTGACGTGAACCGTGCACGCCCCGCACTGCCCGTGGTCACAGCCCTTTTTGGTGCCGGTGAGATGCAGACGTTCACGAAGTGTGTCGAGCAACGTGGCGCGCGGATCAAGAGCAGGCAGAGAATAGTCTTTTCCATTAATGCGAAGAGTGAGCGTGCTCGTCCCGGTATAGGCGGCGGGTTCCCGCGGCTCCGTGGCGATTGCCGGAGCAGCCGCGGCGAGCGGCGCAGTACCCGCGAGCAGACCCGTTGCGCCCAAACCCGAAAGAAAGGACCGGCGACTGAATCCGCTCTTTCGATCCGGCGACGTCAACGGTTCGAGATCGAGCAAATGCTGGTCGGATCCGAGCTCGGATTCAGTCCCTTTCGAAGAATTTGGGATGGGGTCTTTGAAGTGTAAATCAGATGTCTCTGCCACGGATGACCTCCTTGGACCGTACTGCGTGCCTCTGTTCCACTCGCTTGCCGGTGAATTGGGGCAGCGGGGAGAGTCTGCGCCAATGGAGAAGTGCCGAAATGTTTTCCCGCCGCACCAGGCGGCGAGTAGGGACTTGGTTATGCGCGGTCCGAGTAAGGAAGCACGCATGATTGTGTCGAATCAGTTCGAATATGTCGCTCGATCGCCTTCGAATTGTTGGACGTCTTCCGGGTGCTTTCAGTGGGGCCCGTGGTTAACTTGCTGAAGCGAGCACACGATCCGGGTCTGGCTCGACAACCTGAGGTGGGCCGCCAATGCGGATCCGCGCCTCGATTTTCTTATAGTTTGCGATTTTGTGCGTCAAAAGCGCGTGGGCTTTTTCCAGTTCGATGATTCGGGCTGCGATTCCAGCTTGGTGATCTTCCAGCAGCTTGCGACGGTCAAGAGAGGTCGCGTCGCCTCTCTCCCGGAGTTCGGCATAGCGCTGCATCTCGCGAATCGGCATACTCGTCGCGCGCATACAATGCAGGAATTTAATCCAGGCCTCGTCGGCCTCAGAGTAGCGGCGGTGACCATTGCGCGCGCGACCAACCGGCTGGATAAGCCCGACGCGCTCGTAGTAACGCAGAGTGTGCGGTGTCAAGCCGCATCGCTCCGCCATGCTTCGGATGGAATAGCCTGCGTCTCTCACAATTCCAACGTACATCTTAGAGCACGCTCGAAGTCAAGGCCGGATGGTGAGCAACCGATGCTGCCCGTCGCGAAACACAGAGCGCAAGATTGTTTGTAGTGGCGTATCCTTCAGAGAAGAGCGATGTTATGGGCGATGAAGAGTCTTACCGCCGAATGTTAAAAGTCGCGCTCGAAGAGGCCAGAGTTGGCCGGGTCGAGGGCGGAATCCCCATCGGCGCAGCACTTTTCCGGAAGACGGGAGAACTCGTGAGCCGGGGGCGAAACCAGCGGGTGCAGATGGGTGATCCGAGCATTCACGGTGAAACAGATGCATTTCGCCGGGCCGGACGCCAAAAAAGCTACCGCGACATGGTGATGGTAACCACGTTGGCGCCCTGCTGGTATTGCAGCGGGCTTGTGCGCCAGTTTGGATTTGGCACTGTTGTTGTCGGAGAGAGCCGAACCTTTAGCGGTGGAATCGAATGGCTGCGCGAAAGCGGTGTTAATGTAATCGATCTCGATAGCAGCGAGTGCAGAGAACTGCTTGGGGGCTACATCAAGGAGCACCCGGAGATCTGGAACGAAGATATCGGAGAAGAGTGACAAACCGACTGGCGTTTGAGCGCACGCCTTGCTCACACACACTGTTGGGTCACGTGGGAGGATCGATGGAACGGCGCCAATTCCTTGCAGCATCTCTCGCAACCTCAGTGGCTGCCATTGCGACGCCCAAGGCCGGCGCACAGACGCCGGCTCAACGCGAACGCCAGTACTACCTCCTGAGACGATACTCGTTGCAGACCGGTCCACAGACCAAGCAGATAGAGGATCATCTTCGCGTAGCCCTCATTCCGGCGCTTACGCGAATGGGGCTGGGACCGGTTGGCGCGTTTCGTGTTGAGGTCGGGCCTGAGACTCCAACCTTCTATTTGCTGATCCCGGGTCCCTCGGTTGAATCGGTTGCAGAAACTGATCTGCGCCTTGCTAAAGATGCGGAGTTCCTTAAGGCCGCTGAGCCTTTCTGGTCGGCGCCGGCGGCGAGCCCCGCGTTCGTTCGCCAGGAGAGTGCATTACTGGCAGCATTCGAAGGCTGGCCGAAAGTCACGCCCCCTGAAGCTTCATCAGCCAGGGGAAAGCGCATTTTTCAGCTTCGCATCTACGAGAGTCCGAGCGACCGCGACCACGTCCGCAAGGTGGAGATGTTTCACTCCGGCGAGTTTGAGCTCTTTCTCAAGGCTGGATTTCATCCTGTGTTCTTTGGCGACACGATTGTAGGTTCGCGTATGCCGAACCTCACCTACATGCTGGCGTTTGCCGATACCGCGGAAATGAATGCGAAGTGGGACGTGTTTCGTAGCGATCCGGCCTGGAAGAAGATGCAGACGGATCTGCGCTTCAGTTACGAGGCGATTGTCAGCAACATCACCAATCTTCTGCTCAGCCCGCTGGATGCGTCCCAGATCTAGTCGACCTCACTCGGCAAACTTCAGCGAGAATGCCGTGACCGGGAATATGAAGGAGTCTGCTGAAGCGCAACGGCGACCTCGGGACAGGAAATTCCTTGGTCGGAAGCTATCACGAGGCCTGTGAAGACCCCATGAGTTTTCTGTTCGCGCCGAGTCTTGCCGAGAGCGCCATCAATGAGCCGTCGGATTCACGCGCGGCAGCGATCTGCATGCCGCCACCGGTGCAGGGAACTGTGACCACAGGAACGCCCGCAAGACTGAAGGGCGTCGTGTAGCGAAGCAGCCGTCGGCGGGTGTCGCTGTGGTCGGCCCCGGCTTGCAAACCGGTGACGGGGGACGCGGGAAGAACAAGCAGCTCGTCTTCAGCAAGCAGTTGATCCACGCGAGAACGGAACGCCATGTGGCGTTGGTGCAAGTTGGCAATCTCCGCGTCTGAGATGCAGGCACCCCACTCGAGTCGTTCGCGGATGGCTTGTTCGAAATGATGAAAATGCCCGGCGTGAATACGCGCCGTCGCGATCCCTCCGCACGCGACTTCCGCGTCCGTTTGGAGCTTCCATTATTCACACGAGATCCGGGAAGGTGTTTGTCCGCTCCCTGAATCGAGTTGCACAGGAGTACGATCCGAGCGCACATGCCGAGGTGAGGGCAATTCGCCTCGCGACCAAGCGTTTGAAGAAGCTTTCGCTCGAGGGCTATACGCTGTTCGTAAAGTGGATTGATTGCTTTGAGTTCCGCCATGAATTCGGAGCGCTTGTTCGTCATCGAGTTGGAAACAGCTCACGGGCAGGAAGGATCTGTTTGCTCAATGCAGCGCTGACCGTGTGAACCGGCTCATTCACCACCTGGCTGAGACGCAGCCGCATGGCAACGCTGCAGAGCAGGTAGGCATGGATCTCGCTGAAGCGCCACCGGCTGACCAGCAGATCGACCATGCGGTTCGTGGCCGCTCGCGCAGTCTCGACGAGATCCGTCCCTGACTCGACCACGACCCAGGCATCGGCAATCGAGTCCGGCACTGCGCTCTCGCTTGCCTCCACAAGGGGACCGGAGAGGGACTCGAGCTTATGCAGCCGGAAGCGCAGCGTCACGTCGAGCGGGCATTCGATTCCATTGATGCACACCTCGCCGTCACCCTGCGCGGCATGACCGTCGCCGCAACTGAAAAGACCTCCCTCGTTGTAGACCGGCAGATAGAGCGTCGACCCTGCGCAGAGCTCACGAACATCCAGGTTGCCGCCAAACGGCCCCGGGGGCCGTGTTCTAAAGGCGCCCCCCTCTGCGCGCGCAACGCCCATCACGCCGAGAAACGGCCGCAGAGGCACAACTGCGGGCTCCAGGGAACGGGTGTTCTCCCCCTCAAGGTGCCAGTGAAAAAGATACGGGTGGCGGAACCGGCTCTTGAGAAACCCCAGGCCCTCAACAATGCTTGACCATCCCCAGCCATAGTGACGCGTCGCCAGGACGTCTACCTGCAAAACGTCGCCGGGCTGAGCGCCATCGACCCAAATAGGCCCTGTGAGTGCATGAATGCGCGTTCGGTCGATGCGGGCGTACTCCTCCACGGACATGCCGGGGACCACCTGTCCGCCGCTCGCGTCAACACACTCAATCTCTACAAGGTCGTCTGGTTCCACACGCAGCCGTGGAGCCAGCGAGCGGTCCCATACGGAATGCGAGGGCGCGGCCGAAAGGGAGTGGACTTTCATGAATCCTTCAGCCTCACGGTCATCTGCAGTTCTACAAGTGCGTTTCTGGGCAGACCGCTGACACCGACTGCGGCGCGGACATGACGGCCGGCGTCGCCCAGAACCTCGACAAGCAGATCTGACGCGCCGTTGATGATCGCCGGTGAATCGGAGAACCCGGGAACGGCATTGACGTAGCCGTTGACGGTGAGAACCTCCGCAATACGATCTAAACTGCCAAGCTCTCTACACAGGACGGCGAGTTGCATCAAGGCGCATGCGCGCGCCGCCGCGTAGCCTTCCTCAATGGTGCGGGTGCCACCCGCTGTTCCCGTAATCACGCCGTCAGCGCTCGTCGAAATGACTCCTGCCAGGTAAATGATCGAGCCGGCTTTCTTCATCGAAACGTAGTTTCCGCCGGGGACGGGAGGGTCGGGAAGGGAGAGCTTGAGCGCGGCAAGTCGTTCTTCGGGACCGATCATCTCTGCCATTTGCAATCGAATGTAGCACGCGTGATCGGAATTTACCTTGGGAATTGCAGCATGCTCACGTTAGCATGGGCCATGCAAACAGCCCCTGATGATGCAAGTGCGTTGCGAAATTCGAGGATTCGCGCATGATTACGCGCACTGCAAAGCTTCTCCTCTTGACAGGAATTGCGCTGTTCTATTCGCTTGTTGTCTTTAATAACCTCACCGATTTTGACTCGAACTACCAGTTCGTCCGCCATGTCCTGATGATGGACTCGACGTTTCCGGGCAACCACGGATTGTGGCGGGCTCTTCAATCGCCGTCGATTCATCTCGCGTTCTACGTCTCCATCATTGCATGGGAGTTCGTTACTGCCTTCCTGTTCTGGTGGGCAGTAGCAAGGCTGATTCGGGCGCTTCGCGGACCGGCGGACCTGTTCAATGCAGAAAAGCGCCTGGCGATCATGGCCCTCACGCTTTCGATGCTGATGTGGCTCATCGCTTTCCTTACGATCGGTGCGGAGTGGTTCCTGATGTGGCAGTCGCGCAACTGGAACGGTCAGGAGGCGGCCTTCCGCATGTTTGTCGTCGTCGGGCTCGTACTGATTCTGTTGCTGCAGTCCGACGCCGAAGGCCAGCCCTGAGGCCTTAATTGCCGGGTTGCGAGTTTCTCCGGCGAAGCGACTGACACAGAAGCCGAGAGGAGCGTTGCGCCTGTCGCCAACGCATAGACGAGCCATGTGGCATTGCCGGCCAATGCAAAGACAAGCGGAATGGTGAGTGATGGCGAAGTCGACGGCGCCAGGGCTGAGACCGACTGCGCCAGGGTCTCGATCGGACCGAGAACGCCGGCACGCAGTCCATAGTTCGACGACTGCTCAGGAAGCACAGACACTTCTGCTGTTGTGATTTGTTCGGGCACAACCCGCCTTTGGCTGATGGGATGACCGTCCGGTTCGTCTAGTCTTGCCTCCCGTCTGTCTCGAAGTCAAGAACGACGGGATAAACTGAAGCCGATGTCCCTCAGTGCTCTTGTTCTCGCTGCTGGCGGAAGCCGACGGCTCGGCCAGCCAAAACAACTGCTCGTGTTCAATGGCGAGACTTTGATGGCGCGCGCTCTTCGTCTGGCCAGTGAAGCAGGGATGGCCCCGGTATTTGCCGTGCTGGGCGCGCAGCATGAACTGATTTCGAGCTCGGTTGACCTAAGTGACGCGGTCGTCGTTATCAATGAGGACTGGCTGGAGGGAATCTCGACTTCGATCGTGACGGGGCTTCGAGCTGTCGCTGAACAGGCTCCGGAATCGAAGGGCGTGCTGTTGCTCGGTTGCGACCAGCCGCGCCTCAGCCTCAATCACCTTCGCGAGCTGGCTCGGGCATTCAGCGAGCACAATGGCGAGGCGATTGTTGCCTCGGAATACAAAGGCACCCGCGGAATTCCAGCGATCTTTCCGCAGTCCGCGTTTTCGGGATTGCTTATGCTGCGTGGCGACCGCGGTGCGCGCGCGCTGATCGAGAGTGCTCCGTGCCCGGTCGTCTCTGTTTGTTTCGAGGGCGGGGAACTGGACATCGACTCGCCTCAGGACCTTGAACAACTAGGCTAGCTTCTAGCGTTCCACGGTGGTCTCGATATATCCATGCGGCTCGTCGATGGGGACGAAGATGTGGTTGGGGTTGTCCTGGCCAAATGGACTCAGGTCCGCGAGCAGATGATGCAGATTGGGCATCGTCAAGTGGATGCGCGTAATCTCAGGAACGCCCGCGTGATTCGCCTGAGCCGAACCATAATCCCATCGATTCGGCCCGGTTCGTTGATATGAACGTGAGGGTCGACGAGACCCGGGAAGAGAATGAGATCGCCGAAGTCCTGCAATTCAGCGGCAGCCGAAAC
>Ga0335069_10011850_pt1 | contig 12287 bp, 10 predicted proteins | sample Lox_Sample_11_FD_206714 | JGI IMG/M metagenome (GOLD analysis project Ga0335069, IMG submission 206714) | Soil microbial communities from Loxahatchee National Wildlife Refuge, Florida, United States - Lox_Sample_1.1 | ecosystem: Environmental > Terrestrial > Soil > Wetlands | place: USA...
ACGGGACGATCGAGGCGGTCCGCATCCTCGCCCACCCCGGGTTTTCGCTCGCGCTTCAATGGCATCCGGAGTGGCGAGCGACCGAGAATCCCGTTTCGATGGCGATCTTCGCGGCCTTCGGCGACGCCTGCCGGGCCGCCCGCGGTCGCCGCCCCTGATGCTCGACGGCGGGCGCCTCGCGCGCCCGCGTCGCGGCCTTTCGCGCCACAACGCCAACCCCGCAACTTTTCCGCTCCGACGCAGGAACCATGGGCCTACGAGAGAACTTCAGCCACGCCGACCTCGATCGCTGGCTCAACGAGAAACGCATCGACGAGATCGAGTGCCTGGTACCCGACCTGACCGGCGTCGCGCGCGGCAAGATCGTCCCGCGGGCCAAGTTTTCCGAGGACCGCGGCATGCGGCTCGCGGAGTCGGTGCTCGGCATGACGGTCACCGGCGAGGCGCCGGACTCCAGCGAGTACGCCGAGGTGATCTCGGACAACGATGTCGACATGGAACTGCTGGCCGACCCGACGACGGTCTGCCTGGTGCCCTGGGCCGAGGAATCCAACCGCACGGCGCAGGTGATCCACGACTGCTACTTCGAGGACGGGCGCCTCGTCGACTTCGCGCCGCGCTCGGTGCTGCGGCGGGTCAGGGAGCTTTACGCGCAGGACGGGCTGGCGGCCGTCGTCGCGCCGGAACTCGAGTTCTACCTCATCGCGCAGAACACCGACCCGGACATCCCGCTCACGCCGCCCATCGGCCGCAGCGGGCGCGCCGAGACCAGCCGGCAGCACTACAGCATCGACGCGGTGAACGAGTTCGATCCGCTGTTCGAGGACATCTACAACTGGAGCGAGGTCATGGACCTCGACGTCGACACGCTGATCCACGAGATCGGCGCCGGCCAGATGGAGATCAACTTCCTGCACGGCGATCCGCTCGATCTCGCGGACAACGTCTTCTATTTCAAGCGCACGCTGCGCGAGGCCGCGCTGAAGCACAAGATGTACGCGACCTTCATGGCCAAGCCGATGGCCAACGAGCCGGGCAGCGCGATGCACATCCACCAGAGCATCGTCGACAAGCGATCGGGCCGCAACATCTTCTCGAACATCGACGGCTCGCCGGCCGACGCGTTCCGCCACTACATCGGCGGCCTGCAGAAGTACCTGCCGGCCGCGATGGCGTTCCTCGCGCCGTACGTGAACTCCTACCGACGCCTGGTGCGCCACTCGGCGGCGCCGATCAACCTCCGCTGGGGCCGGGACAACCGCACCGTCGGGATCCGCGTCCCGCGCTCGACGCCGGAGAACCGGCGCATCGAGAATCGGGTCATCGGCGCCGACGCCAACCCGTACGTCGCGACGGCCGTGACGCTGGCGTGCGGCTACCTGGGGATGAAGGAGCGGATCGAGCCGGCCGACGAGTCGATGGGCAGCGCCTACCGCAGCGACTTCGAGCTGCCGCGCAGCATGTCGGACGCGCTGACGCTGCTGGCGCAGGCTCCGGAACTCGCGAAACTCCTCGGGGAGCGCTTCGTGACCGTCTACCGGCTCGTCAAGGAGCTCGAGTACGACGAATTCATGAAAGTGATCAGTTCTTGGGAGCGCGAGCACCTGCTGCTGCACGTATAGTCGTCCTGCCGCGCGGCAGGGGATCCGCGCAGGCAGGCCCGCCGGCGGGCACGCTGGCAGATAAATTGCTAGAAGACCGGTGACGCGTGGCCACGGCCAACGCCAGGGCCGGCGCGGAAGACGGTACGACGACGGGGGAGGGGATCGATGCAGTCGAAGCGGCTTGGTCTTGGCCTGGGCGCGTGCGAGCGCGTGAATCGCGTGCCGGCGGCTCGCGCGATCGTCGTCGCGGTACTCGCGGCGTCCGGCGCCGGCGGATGGGTCCAGGCCGCGTTCGCGGCCGGTGGCACGGACACGGCGGGGTCCGACGACAGCGCCGCACCGCCGCCAGCGGCTGACGGCGCGAGCCCGCTCAAGGAAATCGTGATCACCGCGACGCGCCACGAGGAGAGCCAGAGCAAGGTGCCCGTCAGCGTGAGCGCGTTCACGCAGGAGTCGATGGATCTCAAGGGAATCAAGGACTTCAGCGACGTGGCGCGCTTCACCCCCGGCGTGACGATCGACACGAACGGGACGAATTCGATCTCGATCCGCGGGATCGCCTCCTCCGGCGGCGCCGGGACGACCGGCATCTACATCGACGACACGCCGATCCAGATGCGCGCGCTCGGCTTCAATCCGGACGACGCGCTGCCGAAGGCTTTCGATCTCGATCGCGTCGAGGTGCTGCGAGGGCCGCAGGGCACGCTGTTCGGCGCCGGGTCCGAAGGCGGCACCGTGCGCTACATCATGACGCAGCCGAGCTTGTACAAGTCGAGCCTCTATGCACGGACCGAGGTCTCGATGACGGAGAAGGGCCGGCCCAGCTACGAGGCCGGGATCGCCGGTGGCGGGCCGCTGATCGACGATACGCTGGGCTTGCGCGCCAGCGTCTGGTATCGCCACGACGGCGGCTGGATCGACCTCGTCGATCCCAACACGCAGGCGACGCTGGAGAAGGACGCGAACTACTCCGACACGGTCGTCATGCGGCTGGCCGGCCTGTGGGCGGCGACGCCCGGCATCAGCGTCACGCCCAGCGTCCTGTACCAGGACCGGCAGACCCACAACACGACGGTCTACTGGCCGATCTACTCCGATCCGTCGACGAACACGTACCGCGACGGCGACCCGGACCGTCGGCCGGAGCCCGACCACTACGTGCTGCCCTCCGTCAAGGTCGAGGCGGACCTCGGGCGCTCGACGTTCATCTCGAACACGTCGTTCTACGCGCGTCGCGACATCAGCGGCTATCCGGGGACGATCTACAACCTCGGGTACTACCAGACGTTCGGCTGGCCGGCGAGCAATCCGTCGCTGACCTACCTCAACCCGTCCTACTACCCGCTGATCGACTCCAACGGCATCCACCTGCCCGCCGGTGTCCAGGACTACCGGTCGCCGGCGACGGTCACGAACAAGCAGCGCAACCTGGCCCAGGAATTCCGGCTGCAGTCGAACGATCCGCAGTCCCCCTGGACGTGGACGGCCGGGATGTTCTGGTCGGTCAACCACGAGACGAGCATCGAGGAGATCAGCGACCCGATGCTCAACCAGCTGTTCCAGGCGCTCTACGGCGTCTATGCGACCGATCCTTCGGTGTTCGGCGAGGCACTGCTGCCCAACGGCGATTCGTACTACAACGAAAACCACGGGACCGACTGGCAACTCGCGGGCTTCGGCGAGGCCACGTTTGCGGTGACCGACCGCCTCAAGCTGACCGCCGGCGCGCGCTACTCCAAGACGAAGTTCAGCTTCACCCACTTCTCCGACGGACCGCAGAACTTCGGCCCCTTCAGCGGTGCGGGATCGCAGCACGAGACGCCGTTCACGCCGAAGCTTGGCGCGACATTCCAGGTCGATCCGAACGACATGGTCTACGCGACGTATTCCAAGGGGTTCCGGATCGGCGGCGCCAACGCGCCCATTCCGGTGGCGCCGTGCGCGGCCGACTTCCAGGCGCTCGGCATTCCGGGTGCTCCGGACGCCTACAACTCCGATACGGTCCAGAGCTACGAAATCGGTTCGAAGAACAACATCGGCGGGCAGCTCCGCCTCGCCTCGAGCCTCTACTACATCAACTGGAAGGGGATCCAGCAGAACATCTACCTGCCGGGCTGCGGGTTCCAGTTCACGACCAACCTCGGCACCGCGGTGGCGAAGGGCTTCGACCTGCAGGCCGACTGGGCCGTCACGCATGCGCTGGTGCTCGAGTCCGCGATCGGCTACACCGATGCCCGCTTCTCCAAGGACGCGACCTTGTCGCCGTCGGCGCCGGCCGTCGCGCTGAAGGGCGATGCGATCACCGGGCAGAGCGGCGTCGGTGCCCCGCCCTGGACCGTGACGCTCGGCGCGCAGTTCAATTTCCTGCTCGACAGTCGCAAGTCGTATTTCCGCGTCGACTACGAGTACCAGAGCCGCAATCACTGGCTCACCGCGGCCGAGGACCTGAATACCAGCCAGTACGATCCCTACGCCTACACGCCTTCGGCAACGTCCTTCGTCTCGTTGCGCGGCGGCACCGAAGTGGGCGGGTGGAGCGTCTCGGCGTTCATCGACAACCTCTTCGACGCGCATCCCGACCTGCCCCCATCGGCGTTGAACTATCCCCACAGCGACATCGACACGGTGGCCCCGCCCGGACAGGCCGCTTCGGTCCTTCTGAGGCGCTATACCTATCGTCCGCGGACGGTCGGCTTGACCGCGACGTACCGGATGTGAGATGACCGCAACGCCTCCGCCGTCGACCTCGCCGGCCGTCGACTGGCGCGCGCGCGCGGCGGCCGCCTGCCCGGACGGACGGCTGTTCGTCGACGGGGAGCGCGGCGACGCGCAGGACGGCCGGACATTCGACAGCGTGTCGCCGATCGACGGGCGGCTGCTGGCCCGCGTGGCGCGCGGCGCCGCCGCCGATGTCGACCGGGCCGTCGCGAGCGCGCGTCGCGCGTTCGACGACGGGCGCTGGTCGCAGCAGTCGCCGGCGGCGCGCAAGAAGGTGCTGCAGCGCTTCGCCGAGCGCGTCCTCGCCTGCCGGGACGAGTTGGGCCTGCTGGAAACGCTCGATGTCGGCAAGCCGATTCGCTACAGCCGCGAGATCGATGTTCCGGCGACGTCGCGATGCATCGCCTGGTATGCGGAAGCCATCGACAAGGTCTACGGCGAGATCGCGCCGACGCGAGCCGACGCGCTCGCGCTGGTCACGCGCGAGCCGATGGGGGTCGTCGGGGCGATCGTTCCGTGGAACTACCCGATGATCATGGCCGCGTGGAAACTCGGCCCGGCGCTCGCCACCGGCAATTCGGTCGTGCTGAAGCCGTCGGAGAAGTCGCCGCTGACGGCGCCGCGGCTCGCGGAACTCGCGCTGGAGGCGGGCTTGCCGCCCGGCGTCTTCAATGTCGTGACCGGGTACGGCGGCGAAGCCGGCGAGGCGCTCGCGCTGCATATGGACGTCGACGCGATCGGATTCACCGGCTCGACGCGCACGGGACGCCGGATGCTGGAGTATGCCGGACGCTCGAACCTGAAGCGCGTCTACAACGAACTGGGCGGCAAGTCCGCCAACATCGTCTTTGCCGATTACGACGACCCGGCGCGGGCGGCGGCCGCGGCGGCCGGAAGCATGTTCTTCAACCAGGGCGAATCCTGCAATGCGCCGTCGCGCCTGCTCGTCGAGGACTCGATCGCCGACGCTTTCGTCGCGCGCGTCGTCGAGGCGGCGGCGAGGCATGCGCCCGGCGATCCGCTCGATCCGGACTGCGTCATGGGCGCGATCGTCGACGAGACGCAACTGCGCACCGTCATGTCCTACATCGAATCCGGCCGCGCCGAGGGCGCGAAGTGCCTGACGGGCGGCTCGCGCGCGCGCATCGACTCCGGCGGCTTCTACGTGGCGCCGACCGTGTTCGACCGGGTCGACCCGGGGATGACGATCGCGCGCGAGGAGATCTTCGGGCCCGTGTTGTCCGTGATCCGTTTCCGCACCGAGGACGAGGCGGTGGCGATCGCGAATGCAACGCCCTACGGCCTGCAGGCCGGGGTCTGGTCGAGCAACCTCGGCCGCGCGCATCGCATGGCGCGCCGGCTGCGGGCCGGCACGGTCCACGTCAATCAATACGACGAGGACGACATCACGGTCCCGTTCGGCGGCTACAAGCAGAGCGGCAACGGCCGTGACAAGTCGCTGCACGCGTTCGAAAAGTACACCGAGCTCAAGACGACCTGGATCCGGATCTGACGGCGGGCGCCGCAGGAACGACGACCTACCTCCGCAGTGCCTGCAGCCAGCGGTCGTAGAGCCTTCCGGCGACGCGACGGCTCGACGGCAGCGCCGTCGGCGTCTGCGCCCGGATCCGTTCCTCGGTCTGGACCGTCGGTAATCCGCGCCCGCGCGCGAGTTCGTCGCGTCCGCCGTCGTCGAACCAGGCCTCGATCTTCTCCGGCGTGATCTCGCCGTGGAACTGCATGCCCAGATGCCGGTCCGCGACGACGAAGGCCTGGTGCGGGACGAGCGCATTGCCCGCGATCAGTTCGGCGCCTTCCGGAATCGAGAACGCGTCGTAGTGCCACTGGAACATGGTGCAACGCTCCTCGTCGCCGAGCCAGTCGCGCGCGCTCGGCGAGGCGGCCGCCACGACATCGAACCACCCGATCTCGGTGTGCGGCGAGCGTTCGACGCGCGCGCCGAGCGCGCTCGCGAGCAACTGGCCGCCGAGACAATGCCCGATCACGGGCACGCCCGCCGCCACGGCGGCCGCGACCAGCCGCTCCGTTTGCCGCAGCACCGGAAGGTCGTCGTTGACGCTGCAGGGGCCGCCGAGCAGCGCGAGGCCCGCAACGGCGTCGAGTTCCGGTGGCAGCGCCGCGCCTGCGTGGAGCGGCACCACGTGCAGCGGGACGCCGCGCGCATGCAGGTGCTCGGCGAAGAATCCGGCGCCGTCGTGGCGATGGAACTGCAGCACGGCGACCGGGCGCATTCGGCGACCTGACCCGCGACCCGCAGCCGCCGGTGCCGCGTCAATCGCGGAAATTGTCGAACGCGATCGGCGCGTCGTCGACCTGGCGACGGACCAGCGCGATCACCTCCTGCAAGACGTCCTTCTTCGCGCTGCTGACGCGAACGGCGTCGCCCTGGATGCTAGCGGTCGCCTTGAGCTTGCTGTCCTTGACGAGCTGGACGATTCGCTTGGCTCGCGCGGCATCGATGCCTTCGCGCACCGTGATCGCGTGCTTCAGCTTGTCGCCGGAGATCTTCTCCGGCTTCGCCTCCAGGTCGAGGAACCGGACATCGACCTGGCGCTTGGCCAGCTTGGCGCGCAGCACGTCGTGGACCTGGCCAAGCTTGAACTCGTCGTCGGCGTAGGCCACCAGCTGCTTGTCGCTCGATTCGATCCGCGCGTCCGAGCCCTTGAAGTCGAAGCGCGTCGAGATTTCGCGATTCGACTGGTCCACCGCATTGCGCAGTTCGGTATGGTTGGGCTTGCAGACGATATCGAAGCTCGGCATCTGGGAATCGGCCCGGCGCGCCGGGCGCATGGGCGGTTGGGTGCGTAGAACCCGGGCGCGGATTCGGAGTCCTGCGCGGGCGCCGACTGCGTGCACAATCCTACACCGCTTCCGCACCGAAACCGACGAATCGCCTTGACCTCCGACCTGGCCCATCTTGCGATCGCGCTCCTGGTGATCCTGGCGGCCGCCGAGATCTTCACGAACGCCCTGGAACACGTCGGGCAGTGGCTCCGGGTCTCGGAAGGCGTGACCGGCTCGATCTTCGCGGCGGTCGGAACGGCGCTTCCGGAAACGATGGTTCCGATGCTCGCGATCATGGCGCACCCCGGCGCCGCGGCGGCCGGCGCCGAGATCGGCATCGGTGCGATCCTGGGCGCATCGCTGATGCTCTCGACGCTGTCGACGTGCCTGATGGCCCTTGCCGTCGCCGGTCGCCGCGGCCTCTCCGGGCGGTTGCAGCCGGAGCGGTCGGGGTTCGTTCGCGATCTCGATTTCTTCCTCGCGTCGCTGGCGATGGCCGGCGTCGCGATGTTCGTGCCGGCAGGCCAGCAGATCATCCGCGCCGCGATCAGCTTCGCGCTGATCCTCACGTACTTCATCTACATCCTGCTCACGATCCGGGCGTCGATGCATCTCGTCCGCGACGGCCATGGGACGACGTCGACGGAGCGCCTGTTCCTGACGCGAATCGGCCTGCCGCGGACGCGCATCGTCGCGCTGCTGCAGCTCGGCGTGGCGCTGCTGATGCTCGTCGCCGGCGCCGAGCTGTTCATCGACGGCGTGCAGGGCGCCTCGCGCGAACTGGGCGTGTCCCCGCTCATCCTGTCGCTCCTGGTCGTGCCGATCGCGACCGAGCTGCCGGAGAAGGTCAACAGTGTCCTGTGGGCACGGCGCGGGAAGGACACGCTCGCGGTCGGCAACATCACCGGCGCGATGGTGTTCCAGGGCACGCTGCTTCCGGCGCTCGGCATCCTGTTGACGCCGTGGCAGCCGCGGCTGGAGGTGGTCGCCAGCGCGGCGATCGCCTTCGCGGCGGCGGCGTGGCTGCGGCTCAACGCCGGGCCGCGCGGGCCTCAGGTCGGCGCGCTGTTGGTCAACGGCGTCCTGTACGTCGGCTACGTCGTGCTCGCGCTGACGAGGACCTGAGCCCGCCGCGCGCGTTCTGCGAAAATGGCCGCATGCCGATCGAACTCCAGCGTGACGTTTCGCTGCGCCCCTACAACTCGTTCGGGATCGACGCGCGGGCGACGTGGTTCGCGCGGATCCGCTCGCTCGCCGACCTGCAGCAGCTCGACGAGAGCCCCGGCCTCGACGGGCTGCCGCGCTTCCTGCTCGGCGGAGGCAGCAATGTCCTGTTCACGCGAGATGTCGAGGGCGTCGTCGCGCGCATCGAGATTCCGGGACATCGCGAGCTCGGCGTCGTCGACGACGCCTGGCGGATCGAGGTCGGTGCCGGGGAAAACTGGCACGCGACGGTCGCCCGACTGGTCCGGGACGACCGGCCCGGGCTGGAGAATCTGGCGTTGATCCCGGGGCTCGTCGGCGCCGCGCCGATCCAGAACATCGGCGCCTACGGCCTCGAGCTCGCGGAGCGCCTGGCGGCCGTCACCGCATGGGATCCGGCGTCGCGTCGCGTCGTCACGCTCGATGCGTCGGAATGCGGATTCGGCTATCGCGACAGCGTGTTCAAGCGGGCCGGGCAGGGCGGCCGTGCGATCGTCGGCATCACGCTGTCGCTTCCGCGGGCCTGGGAGCCGGCGACCGGCTATGCCGAGGTGGCGCAGGAACTCAAGGCGCGCGGCATCGGCCGGCCGACCGCGCGCGAGCTGTTCGACTGCATCGTCGCGATCCGGCGGCGCAAGCTTCCCGATCCGCAGGTGATCGGCAATGCCGGCAGCTTCTTCAAGAATCCGATCGTCTCGCGCGAAAAGCGTTCGGCGCTGATCGAGCGGCATCCGTCGCTCGTGAGCTATGCGCTCGCGGGCGGCCGCTACAAGCTTGCCGCCGGCTGGCTCATCGAAGCCTGCGGGATGAAGGGCGTCACCCGCGGGCGTGCCGGCGTCTTCGAGCGCCAGGCGCTGGTCCTCGTGAACCGAGGCGGCGCGGCCGGCGCCGAGATCCTGCAACTGGCGAACGAGATCCAGGACAAGGTCCGGGCGCGCTTCGGCATAGAACTCGAACCGGAACCGACGATCGTGTGACGGCGATGGGGCCGCCGGCGCGGCGCGCGCCGAAGCCGCCTCAGGCCGCGTCGTCGCCGCCGAAATCCAGGATCACCGCCGTCGCCGCCGCGGCGTCGCCGAAGCTGGCGAGCTGCGCCACGGGTCCGGTGTCGCCGCGGCCGAGGCCGAAGCGATTGAACCAGACGGGCGCGACGCCGGCGCTGCGGGCGCCGACGACGTCGAGGTCCCAGCGATCGCCCACGTGGACGCTGTCGGCGGCCGAGATGCCGATGCGTCGCAGCGCGACATCGAAGAGTCGCGGATCCGGCTTCGAGATGCCGTGCTCCGCCGAGACGATGAGCTCCTCGAAATGCGCGTCGATCCCCAGGCGCGAGAGCTTCGCCTCCTGCGTCGCAAGGGTGTTGTTGCTGACGATCCCGAGGCGGACGCCGAAGCGCCGCAGGCGCGGCAGCAGGGCATCGACGCCGGGGACCAGGCGCTCGTGGCGGCCGTAGGCCTCCCTGAACGCTTCCGCCATGTCCGCCGCTCGCGCCACGTCGCCGCCGAATTGAGCGAGCAGGCGCCGGAAGCGCTCGACGCGCGCGTCGTCGAGGCGCACGCGGCCCGCGACGACCTCCGGGTGCAACTGTTCCAGGATCCGCATGTTCGCGGTGAGCATCGGCTGGAATTCCGTCTCCGCCAGGCGCGGATCGGCCTGCGTGACGAGCCGTAGCGCGGCCTGCGAGGCGAACGTGTGGTCGAACAACGTGTCGTCGACGTCGAAGAGCACGCACAGCACCGTACGCATGCCCGCTCCGCCGCGATCCGTGCCGCCGGTCCGCTCAGCGCACCTCGTCGCCGAGCAGCAGGAATTCCATCAGCGCCTTCTGGACGTGGAGGCGGTTCTCGGCCTCGTCCCAGACCGCGGATTGCGGGCCGTCGATCACCTCGGCGGCGACCTCCTCGCCGCGATGCGCCGGCAGGCAGTGCATGAACAGCGCGTCGGCAGCCGCGACGTGCATGATCCGCGTGTCGACCTGCCACTGGGCGAAGGCCTGGCGCCGCGCTTCGTTCTCGTTCTCGTAGCCCATGCTGGTCCAGACGTCCGTCGTCACGAGGTCGACGCCGCGCGCCGCATCGATCGGGTGGTCGAACTGCTTCATGTGCGGGCCCGGGCGCGTCAAGTGGGTATCGAGGGGGTAGGCCGCCGGCGTGCAGACGTGGACCGTGAAGCCCAGCATCTCCGCAGCCTGCAGCCAAGTGTAGGCCATGTTGTTGGCGTCCCCGATCCAGGCGACGCGCCGACCGCCGATCGGTCCGCGTTGCTCGATGAACGTGTAGATGTCGGCCAGGATCTGGCACGGGTGGTACTCGTTCGTGAGCCCGTTGATCACCGGCACCCGCGAGAATCGGGCGAAGCGCTCGATCTTCGACTGCTCGTACGTGCGGATCATCACGAGGTCGACCATGCGGGAGATCACCCGGGCCGTATCCTCGATCGGCTCGGCGCGTCCCAGCTGCGAGTCGCCCGTCGTCAGGTGGATCACGGACCCGCCCATCTGGTACATCCCTGCTTCGAACGAGACCCGGGTACGCGTCGACGCCTTCTCGAACACCATCGCGAGCGTGCGGTCGCGCAGCGGCTGGTAGAGCTCGTAGCGCTTGAAGCGGTCCTTGATGACGCGCGTGCGCTCGAAGACGTGCTCGATCTGCGCCCGCGTGAAGTCCGAGAACTGCAGGAAATGCTGGATCGGCCGGGCGCTCATGTCAGCCTGCGCGGGCGGCGTTGGCGTCGAGGAACCGGCGCACCAGCGCCGCGACGCGCGTCGCGATCGCATCGGACTGCGCGGCGCTGATGACGAGCGGCGGCAGCAGCCGCACGACGCGGTCCTGCGTGACGTTGATCAGGATCCGCGATTCGAGCGCGAGGCGCGGCAGTTCCGCGCAGGGCCGGTCGAGCTCGATGCCGATCATCAGCCCCATGCCGCGGATCGCGACGACGCCGGCGACACCGTCGAGCTCGCGCCTCAGCGCCGCGCGGATTCGATCGCCCTGCACGGTCGCGTTCTCGGCCAGGCGCTCGTCGGCGATGATCCGCAGCGTTTCCAGCCCGGCGCGGCACGCCAGCGGGCCGCCCCCGAACGTCGATCCGTGGTTGCCCGGGCCGAAGACGCCCGCGGCGCGGCCGCGCGCGAGGCAGGCACCGATCGGAACGCCGGAACCCAAACCCTTCGCGAGCGTCACGACGTCGGGCAGCACGTCCGCCCACTGGTAGCCGAACCATTTGCCGGTGCGCCCGATCCCGCATTGCACCTCGTCGACCATCATCAGCCAGCCGCGCTCGTCGCAGAGGCGGCGCACCGCGGCGAGGTAGTCGAGGTCGGCGACGTGGATCCCGCCTTCCCCCTGCAGCACCTCGAGCCAGACGGCGGCGACGCGCCCGTCGGCATCCGCGCAGCGTTCGATCGCGGCCAGGTCGTTGTAGGCGACGCGCAGGAAGCCGCTCGGCAGCGGCTCGAAGCCGTGGCTCGCCTTCGCGCTGCCGGTCGCCGCCAGCGTCGCGAGCGTGCGACCGTGCCACGCGCGTTCCATGACGATCGTCTGCGCCTCCGGATTGCCGTTGCGGTGGCCGTGGAGTCGCACCAGCTTCAGCGCGGCCTCGTTGGCCTCGGAGCCGGAATTGGCGAAGAAGACCTCCTGCATCCCGCTCAGGTCGCACAGGACCCGCGCGAGTTCCTCCTGCTCGCGGATCCGATACACGTTGGAGGTGTGCAGCAGGCGGCCCGCCTGCTCGGCCAGCGCCTTGACCAGCCGCGGATGCGCATGCCCCAGCCCATTGACCGCGATGCCGGCGAGCGCGTCCAGGTATTCCTCGCCCGCTTCGTCGAAGAGCCGCGCGCCGATGCCGTGGGTGAAGGCGACCGGCAAGCGGTTGTAGGTGTTCATCAGGTGCGACACGCCTGGCCTCCTGCTCGTGCATCATCGCGGCCGGCGCATCGAGCGCCGGCACGCCGCGGAT
>Ga0335069_10011851_pt1 | contig 12287 bp, 11 predicted proteins | sample Lox_Sample_11_FD_206714 | JGI IMG/M metagenome (GOLD analysis project Ga0335069, IMG submission 206714) | Soil microbial communities from Loxahatchee National Wildlife Refuge, Florida, United States - Lox_Sample_1.1 | ecosystem: Environmental > Terrestrial > Soil > Wetlands | place: USA...
GATCCGGCCGGCGCCGCCCAGCGCCTGACCCAGCTCACCGCCGCCGACTTCGACCTGCCGCTCAACGCCTGGGCGAACCGCGTCAGCGGCCGCTCGCAGGGCCAGCACACGGAGGACACGGCCAGGCGCTTCCAGATCAGCCGCGCCGAACAGGACGCTTGGGCGCTGCGCAGCCACCAGAGCGCGGTGAAGGGCCAGGACACGGGCTTCTTCGACGACCTGGTAGTTCCCTTCGGTGGTGTCGAGCACGACGCGCTGCCCCGGCGCGACACCTCGCTCGAGCGGCTCGCGGCCCTGCGCACCGTCTACGATCCCACTGGCACGATCACCGCCGGCAACGCCTCACCGGTAACCGACGGCGCGGCTTCGATCTGGGTCGCCGATGCCGGAGGCCTCGCTCGCCTCGGAGCCGAACCACAGGTGCGACTCGTCGATTGGGAGATCGCCGCGATCGACTTCCGCCTCGACGAGGGGATGTTGATGGCCCCTGGTCGCGCAATTCCGCGCCTGCTGGCCCGCCACGGCCTGACCTTCGCCGACATCGCGCTCTACGAGATCCACGAGGCGTTCGCCGCCCAGGTGCTGGCCAACATCAAAGCCGCAAGCGATCCGGCTTACCGACGCGAGCGGGCTGGCGTGGACGCCGATCTCGGCGTCTTCCCGTGGGAGCGCGCCAATCCGAACGGCGGCTCGCTGGCCATCGGCCATCCGTTCGCGGCCACCGGCGCGCGCATCCTCAGCCAGGCGGCCAAGGAGCTCGCCGCGCTGCCGGTGGGGTCGCGCGCCATTGTGTCGGTCTGCACGGACGGCGGCCAGGGCACGGTGGCGCTGCTCGAGCGCACGTGAGCCGCGCGGGGAGCGCACCGCCGCTCAGTCGTTCCAGCCGGGGGGATGGTGACCGGACTCGAACAGAAACCAGCTGCGCCGCTCGGTCTCGTCGATCCAGACTTCCAGCAGACTGGCGGTGGCGACGTCGCCGTGGCCGTCGCAGGTGTTGTTCGCCTGACGCATCGCTGCGGTGAGGCGCAGGTTGTCGTCGCGCAGCTCGGCATGTCGTGCGGATCGACGTAGTCGGCGTCAGCCCTTGCCGCGGGGCTGGTAGCCACGCCGGCCGCCGAGCCCACGCTGCGGTGTGGTCTCGAAATGCCAGTTGCTCAGCGACGTGGCCACCGGAACCAGCAGCGCCGTCGGCATCTTGATGTACCAGTGATCGTCGCTGTCACCAGCCTCGAGCAGCAGGACCGATACTGCAGGTCCTCCGAACGGCGCGCCGCGAGGGCGCATCCGGCCGAGCCGCCGCCGACGATGACGAAATCTTGGCGGGCGGCTAGCTCGCTCATCGTCGCCTGCGCAAAGCGCGACTTCATCGGCGCGTGGCCGCCCGTTCAATTGCACGATGGTATCGGCCGCCACGACAAGGGTACGCGATGGATCTCGGCCGCCTCGCCGAAACACCTTCGCATGGACGCGGCTCATCCGGAGGCGCATCCTAAGCTGGCAAAGTTGAGGTGCGGCCAGCCGTTCGGGTGAGATAAACCGAGCGCGGCTCTCGAGAGCGCGATGGTAAAACCGACCGAGCCTTCGGCGCTGAACGGCGGCGATCCGCGTCTGGCTGAGTCCGCACAGGAGCTGGCCAGGCTTTTGCCGCTGCAAGGGAGCGATGATCCGCTGCGCCTGGCTGAGCGGCTAGCCGGCGAGCTTGAGCGGAGGGTCTCCGAGCGGACCGCCGCGCTCAGTCTGATGAATGATGAGCTTCGCCGCGAGCTCGCAGGGCGACCTCATCCGGACACCGCGAAGCCAATCCCGCAGCTGGATCTTCGGCAACTGGTCGACAGCATGCCGGCGTTGGTGGTGGTCTTCTCGCCGACCGGCCAGATCGAACAGGCCAACCAGCGGGCGCTCAGCTTCTTCGGCCGGGCGACGGACGAGATTCAAGCGACGCTGACGCGCGACTTGGTGCATCCGCACGACCTCGATCGCGCCACGCGCACCTTCACGGCGTCCCTGGCCTCCGGCGATCCTTTCGAGATCGAGTTGCGGATCCGGCGCTCCGATGGCGTCTATCCATGGCACCAGGCCAGGGCGACGCCGCTGCGTGGCGCCGACGGCGGCATCGAGCGCTGGTACGTCATGGTCACCGACATCGACGAGCGGAAGCGTGTGGAGGACGCCTTACGCGCCCGGGAAGTCAGCGCGCACCTGCTGGTCGAGAGCATGGATGGCATTCCGGCGCTCGCCATCATCTCCAACGAGGCAGGCGAGATTGTCTTCGCCAACCGGCAGGTGCTCGAATACTACGATCGCACGCTCGAGGAGGTTAAGCGCTGGCCGACCAGCGTCCATATCGTTCACCCCGATGATCTCGAACACGCCAACCAGGTGGTGGCCGACGCGCTTCGGGCCGGGACGCCGGTTCAGGACGAGTACCGCCTGAGACGCTTCGACGGCGTCTACCGATGGTTCGAGGGTCGCTACTCGCCGGTGCGCGGGCCGGACGGGCGCATCACGAACTGGTACGTCCTCCTGATCGACATCGACGACCGCAAGCGGTCGGACGAGCGGCTTCGCCAGAGCGAGGCCAAGCTGGCGGCGGAAAAGCGGCCTCTGGAGATGGTGGCGCGTGGCGCGCCGATCAGAGAGTCGCTCGAGGAGCTGTGCCGGCAAGTCGAGGGTCTCGTGCCGGAGTGCCTATGCAGCATCCTGTTGGTCGAGCCGGGCGGCGAGCGTTTTCGGCTGGGCGCTGGCCCGAGCCTGCCTGACGCGTACAATGACTTCCTCGACGGCGTCGCGATAGCGCCAGGCGGTGGTCCATGCGGCCTCGCGGTCAGTAAAAAGACGCCGGTCATCGCTACCGATCTCGCGAACGCCCACCGCTGGGCGCTATCCGGCGCGATGACCGCGCATGGCCTGGCGTCCGCCTGGTCGACGCCGATCCTTTCCGGCGATGGCGTGGTGCTGGCGACGTTCGCCATCTACTGGCGCGAGGTCAGGGAGCCGACCTCGACCGAGCAAGAGATCGTCGACCGTTTCACGCCGATCGTCGGCATCGCCGTCGAACGCGCCGCAGCCGACGCCACCTTGCGGGAACGCGAGGCCGACCTCGAGCGGGCGCAGGCGCACCTGACCGAGGCGCAGCGGCTGAGCAAGACCGGCAGCTTCACCTGGGACGAGCGCTTGGGCGAGGACGTTTGGTCCGAGGAGCTCTATCGCATCTTCGGACTCGAGCCTTCGGCGAGGATGACGTGGCCGCTCATCCGCCAGTACATTCACCCGGACGACCTCCCGGCGGTCGAGGCGGCCAACCACCAGAGCAGGACCGGGGACGAGCATGATAGTCTCAGCCGGATCGTCACCCCTCAGGGCGAGCTGAAGCACATTCGAACGGTGGGGCATCGATCGGAAATCAACCGCCACCTGTTCTATGGCGCAGTGCAGGACGTGACTGAGTCAGTGCTCGCCCAGCAGGCGCTGAACCAGGCGCAATCCGAGCTTGCGAGAATGGCGCGGGTGACCGCGCTGAGCGCGCTGAGCGCGTCGGTCGCCCACGAAGTCAACCAACCGCTGGCGGGCATCATCACCAACGCCAGCACCTGCCTGCGCATGCTGGCCGCCGATCCGCCCGATCTCGAGGGCGCCATGCGGACCGCTCAGCGCACCATCCGCGACGGCAATCGCGCGTCCGAGGTGATCGACCGCCTCAGGCGTCTGTTCGCGCGACAGCCGCCGGCGATCGCGCCGCTGGATCTCAACGAGACTGCCCGCGAGGTCCTGAGCCTTTCCTCGAGCGAGCTCCAGCGTCGCCGGATATCGCTCCGGACAGCGCTCGCGGACGACCTGCCTCAGGTTCGTGGCGACCGCGTCCAGCTCCAGCAGGTCATCCTCAACCTAGTGCTCAACGCCGCCGATTCCATGAGCGAGGTGAGCGATCGGCCGCGCGAGCTGCTGGTGGCTTCGGAACGCGACCGCAAGGACTGGGTCCGGCTTTCGGTGAGGGACGCCGGCGCCGGCCTGGATCCCGAAACAGCCGGCCGCGTCTTCGATGCGTTCTACACGACCAAACCCGACGGCATGGGCATCGGCCTGTCGATCAGCCGTTCGATCGTCGAGGCGCACGAGGGCCGTTTGTGGGCCGAGCCCAACGAAGACGCGCCCGGCGCGACATTCAGCTTTTCGATCCCAAGCGCTGAACGTCGCCCTGCCAAACTCGCGCGCGGCGGCCCAAGACGTCGTGTCGTGAAATCGGCAAAGGCGCGGAAGCCGGACTCGCCGGTCGGTCAACGCTAGTAACGTCCGCCCACAGAACTCGTCGCGCCAAGTTCACGGCGGCTTGTTGCGAGGATCGTCGTCGGGATCGACGTACGCGAGGCCGAGTGGACCGATAGCGCTCACCTGCGTCACATACTCGCCCGACTTGGCCGAGTGAAAATGCGCCTGGCCGCCGGGCAGCACGACCACGGCGCCGGGCGGAAAAGCCCTCAGCTGGCGTTCGTCGAACGTCTCGCCGAGGCCGATGTAGAAGACGCCCGAGATCACCGTGTAGATGCGGTCCTCTGGATGGCGGTGCGGCGCGAGGCGCGCGCCGGCCGGGACCTTGACCCTGATCACGTAGGGTCCGGGCTTTGCCGGGTCGCCAACCAGCACAGCCAAGCGCACGGCCGGCGGCAAGGCTGGGAACGGGCGCCAGTCGATGTCCTCGGCAAGGATGGCGATGAAGCTCGCCTCGCCGGGCTGATGTGGGGCGGGTCTCCGTATCGCGCTCATTCAATGTCTCCGCGGTTAGCCGGCTGTTGCGCGCCGCAGCCGCGCCACGTCCTTGGCGGTGAGGTGCGAGGGCGCAGACCCAAAGCGGGCGGTGACGTAATTGGCGACTGCCGCTATCTCGCTGTCGGAGTAGGCGCGGCCGAACGCCGGCATCATCGCTGCGCCGCCGCCGGTGCGCCGGTCGGACCCCGCAAGGACCATCTGGGCGACGTTGGTCGCTGACGGGTCGTTGACGGCGCGGTCGCCGGTCAGGGTGGCAAAGTCGGTGATCAGGCTGACGCCGCCCCAGCCGTGGCAACTGGCGCAGGCGCCCGCGAAGATCCGCCGGCCGCGCGCGTCGGTCCCAGTCAGCGCCTCGCGCGGGAACTCGGTCGCCGGAGCGGTTCGCGGCGCCGGCCGGCCCGGATCGCCCCGCGCCGGGACGCTCCGCAGGTAGACGACAAGGGCCCGGATGTCGGCGGGGGTGAAGCCCGCGAACGAGTTGTCGACCGCCTCCGCCATCGGGCCCCCAGCGGAGCCGTGGCCGGCTGCGTGTCCCGCCTGCAGGTACTGGGCGAGCTCCGCGTCGCTCCAGGCGCCGACGCCAGCGTCGCGATCGGGCGTGATGTCGAAGGCTCGCCATCCCTCCGTGACCGCGCCGGAGAACTTGGCCCGGTTGTCGGGAGCCTGGGCGAGGTTCCGCGGCGTATGACAGTCGCCGCAGTGAGCGAGCGCCTCTGCGAGGTAGGCGCCGCGGTTCCATTCGGGGCTGCGGTCCGCGTAGGGACGGAAGCGCTCGGCGGGTTTGTACATCACCGCCCAGATCCCCATCAGCCAACGCTGGTTGAAGGGGAACGCCAACCGGTTCGGGGGCGGGCTGGCGTGAACGGCCGGAAGGCTGAAAAGGTAAGCGCGGATGGCGCGCACGTCGTCGTCTGCCAGCAGGGCGTAGGCCTCGTAGGGCAGGGCGGGATAGAGCCGCTGCCCATCCTTGCCGACGCCGTCGTGCAGGGCGTGCAAGAGGTCGGCGTCTGACCATGTCCCGATGCCGGTCTGCCGGTCGGGGGTGATGTTGGGCGAGTAGAGCACGCCAAATGGCGTCGGGAAGGCGAGACCGCCTGCGAACGGTTGTCCACCTGGCGCGGTGTGGCACACGGCGCAATCGGCCGCCTTGGTCAGGTAGGCGCCGCGCGTCACCATATCGGCCGAGGCGAGCTCCGGCGGCGCGCCGGTCGGACTTGGACCCCTGTAGATTGCGCCGTGTTCGCCAGCGAAGCCGAGCGCTGGCGTCGGGAAGACGTTCCAGAGCAGCACGCAGCCCATCACCAGCAGCACAGCGAACACGGCCCAGACAATTCTGCCTTTGTGAAAACGGGTCATGACTTCGCCCCAGCCGCGATCAGGCTGCGGTCGATGGGCATGCGCCGCAGCGGCACGCCGGTCGCTGCATAGATCGCGTTGCGCAGCGCCGGCACGGCCGACGTGGTCCCCGTCTCGCCGATGCCGCCTGGCGCCTCGGCGCTCTTGATGACGTGCACGTCGATCGGCGGGACCTGGTCGATGCGCAGCATGCGGTAGTCGTGGAAGTTCGACTGCTGAACGCGGCCCTTTTCCAGGGTGATCTCGCCATAGAGCGCGGCGGTCAGTCCGAAGACGATGCCGCCCTGCAGCTGGGCGGCGATGGTGTCCGGATTGACGGCCATCCCGGTGTCGACCGCCGTCGTCACACGACGAAGCGCCACCTCGCCCTCATCGTCCACCTGGCACTCCACAACGGTGGCGACCCAGCTGGCGAACGAGGGCTGCACCGAGACGCCGCGGCCGCAGCGCGGGGGCAATGGCGTTCCCCAGCCCGACTCGCGCGCGACCAGGTCGAGCGCCACCTTGAGCCGCGGCGACTTGCTCAGATGGGCGCGGCGGAACGCCACCGGATCCTGGCCGGCCTTGCGCGCCAGTTCGTCGATGAAGCTCTCGATCGCGAAGACGTTGTTGTTGGGCCCGACGCCACGCCAAAAGCCGGTGACCACACCGGGCGGCTCCTCGCGGTTGAACTCAACGCGCAGGTTCGGGATGTCGTAGGGAATGTCCTGAGCCGAGTCGACGCCATCGCCGTCAACGCCCTTCTGAAATGCGGGCGGCAGCCAACGCGCCAGAACAGAGGAGCCGGTGACGCGGTGCTTCCAGGCGGCGATCCGGCCGCCATCGAGCCGCGCCCACAGGCTGTCGTGGTAGACGGGGCGATAGATGTCGTGCCGGATGTCCTCTTCGCGCGTCCAGACCACTTTCACCGGCCCGTCGACCTGTTTGGCGATCCGCGCGGCCTGATAGGCCATGTCGGGCTCGAGCCGGCGGCCGAAGCCGCCGCCGAGCAGGTGCTGGTGTACGGTCACCTGGCTTTCCGCAAGGCCCGCGGCCCTGGCCACCGCCGCGTGGACACGCTCGATCACCTGGGTGCCGATCCAGACTTCGGCGGACGACGGCGTGACATGCACGGTGGCGTTCAACGGCTCCATCGTTGCATGCGCCAGGAGCGGCATCTCGTAGGTCTGAGCGATGACGTCGGAGGCCTGCAGGGCCCTGCCGATGTCGCCGGCGTCCTTGGCGACGGCGCCGTCGCGCGCGCTCGCCTGACGCAGCCGCGCCCAGATCTCGTCCGTGCCGACGGCGGCGTTCGGGCCGTCGTCCCAGGCCACTTGCAGGGCCTCGAGCCCCTGCTTGGCCGCCCACATGTGGTCGCCGACGACCGCGACCAGATCGTCGAGCACCACCACCTGGCGGACACCGGGGATCTGCCTGGCCTGCGTGTCGTCGACCTGGGCGACCTTGCCGCCCAGCACCGGGCTCTGCGCCAGTGTCGCGAACTTCACCCCCGGCGGCATCGCATCGATGCCGTACTTGGCCGCGCCGTTGGTCTTGTCGGGCGTGTCCAGGCGCTTGAGGGGACGGCCGATCAGGTGGAACTGGCTTGGATCCTTCAGCGGCGGATCGGCGGGCGGCGTGATCGCCGCGGCGCGTTGGACCAGGCTGCCGTAGTCCGCCCTCCGTCCATTGCCGTCGTGGATCACCACGCCACTGGCGGTGCGGCACTCGGCCGGCGGGACGTTCCAAGCGGTGGCGGCTGCCTGGACCAGGCAGGCGCGCGCTCCGGCGCCCGCCTTCCTCAAGGGCTTCCAGAACGCCCGGATGGAGTTCGAATTGCCGGTCGCCTGGACCCCCAACGCTGGATTGGCGTAGTGCGCTTCGTCCGGCGGCGCGTGGTCGACCTTCACCTTCGCCCAGTCCGCGTCGAGCTCCTCGGCGAGGATCATCGAGATCGCGGTGTAGACGCCTTGGCCCATCTCCACCTGCGGCATGATCAGGGTGACCTCGCCGGCGCCGTCGATCCTCACGAAGGCGTTCGGGGCGAAGGGAGCGCTCTCGGCGCGAGCGGTGCGGACGATCGGCGCGCAAAATCCGATCAACAGGACGCCTGCGCCTTTCAGCATGGTCCGCCGAGTGGGAGCGGAGGCGCGCGTCGGCATCACACTCGCGCCGCCGCGTTCTTGATCGCCTGGCGGATGCGCACGTACGTCCCGCACCGGCATATGTTCCCCGCCATCGCCGCATCGATGTCCGCGTCGCTAGGCTGCGGAACGGTGTCGAGCAGCGCCGTCGCCGACATAAGCTGGCCCGACTGGCAGTAGCCGCACTGGATCACTTCGAGGTCGAGCCAGGCCTGCTGCAGCTTCGCGCCGTTCGGCGAGGCGCCGACCGCTTCGATGGTGGTCACCGCCCGCGTTCCGAGCGCGCCGACGCGCAGCAGGCACGAGCGCACCGGCTTGCCGTCGAGGTGCACCGTGCACGCCCCGCACTGCGCGATTCCGCACCCGAACTTCGTGCCGGTAAGACCCAGCACGTCGCGCAGCACCCAGAGCAGCGGCATGTCGGGCGGGACGTCGACCGCTCGCGACTGACCGTTGACGATCAGGGTGATCAAGACGGTCCTCCTCCCGGACCACAGCAATCTCACCGGGAGCGTGACCTCGCGAGGCGGCCAGCGTCTATCGGACGAAGGTATCGTCCGAGACCAAGGTGTGGGGTTGTCGTGCGCGCCTGGTGGCGCGTCAGCCGCCGATCGCGGCGGTCACGGCTTCGAGCAGCGCGATGTCGCTGAACGGCTTCGAGAGACATGCCGCCGCGCCGTTGCGTAGCACCCTGGCCGCCGCCTCGATGTGCGCCGTGATGAAGACAATGGGGATTCGGTGACCCGCTTTCTTCAGCTCTTCCTGCAGCTCCGGCCCGGTCATGCCCGGCATGGCGACGTCGAGGATCAGGCAGCTGGTCCGCGCCAGGCTGGCGGAACCGAGGAACGCCTCGGCCGAGTCGAACGGCTCGGCCTCGAAGCCAAACGAGCGGAGCAGGTCCGGCAGCGACTCGCGCACGGACTCGTCGTCGTCGACCACTGAGACCAGCTTGCCTGCGCTCACGCCAGAACGACCCTCCCGGCTCCGCGTCTATCCCGGCCGCGCCCGCAACAGTTTGATCCAGATCAGTTTTCAGCCGCCGTGCTTCCGCCGTCCAAAGGAGGCGCCGGTCGCACCGAAGCCTCGTACAGCGGCCCGCATGCTTCCGCATGGTTCGCCAGGCGCTAACGGAAGAGCCCTAGCCCCGAATACTTAGGTATGCATCTGTGCATCTAAGAGATTGAAATATAATGGTTCCGACTCGGAACAGGCCATGTCGAAACCACCGACAAACACCTAAGTGCAATAGTCGGCGCCCCGCAACGGTGCGCTTCTTCCTTCAGAGCCGCCGATCCGGTCGCCTGCCATGCGCGGATCGCGCGGCAGGCCGACAGCTCGAGCTTGTGGCGCGCATCAGCGTCCGGCGGCCCCATGAAGGAGAGCGCAGTGATGTCGACAGAAACGCTGGCCAGCGAAGCGCAGGACAAAGTCCGGCGACTGCGGGAACTGTTCGCCGACGCGCCGGAGCTCGGAAAGCGGGCGCTGGAAAACGTGCTGACGGAGATCAGATCGCAGGTCTCCGAAGCGCCGCCGCCGGCGATCGGCAGCGCCGGGCGCGTCGGCGCCCAGCTCGGCAAGGTCTCGGAACTGACCATCATCGTGCCGCTGGCGCCCGGCGGCGCGCGGCGGCTGCGCGCGTTCCTGCGGCTGCTGGGCGGCAACCTCAACGGCGGCGACAAGGTCGGCACGCTGCACGACATGCGCTTCGTGTTCTTCGACAACGATACGCGGATGATCTTCGCCACCTCGTACGATGGCGACTGGGATGCTTACATCGACGACTTCGTCGCCAAGATCCCTGACTACCTCGACATCATCGACTCGTCCTGGGACGGCTGGAAGGGCATCCGCGATCCAGGGGCGAAGGACTACCTCGCCGCTCACCAGATCAGCGCCGAAGGCTGGTACGTCGCTCACCCCGACCTGACCGTGGCCGAGATCCACCGGCTGAAGCGCATCGGCAAGGCGGTCGACGAATTCCTCGACAAGATCGGCTGAACGCCCATCGACACAACGCGCCTAGCGGAGGAGACGATCTTGACAGTGCTCGAACAGACGATCGGCCAGGAGGATCGGGTCGCCGAGAAGATCCGGAGGGTGCGGGAGCTTTATGCGGATGCGCCCGAGGTGGGCCAGGCGGCGCTCGCGGCTGGCCTTGAGAATCTAAAGCGGGAACTGGCGGCGTCGACGCAGCGCCAGAGCGCCGGCCGCATCGGCGCGCGGCAGGGCAAGGTGTCGGAGTTGACGAGCATCGTGCCGCTCGAGCCAGGCGGCGGCCAGCGCATCCGCGGGCTCTTGGATCTGCTGGAAGGCAACTTCAGGGGCGCTGACCTGGTCGGCACACTGCATGACATGCGCTTCGTGCTTCTGGACGACGACACCAAGCTGTTGTTCGCCACGGCCTACGACGGCGAATGGGACGCCTACATCGACGACTTCGTGACGAAGATCCCCAACTCGATGGACATCCTGTTCTGCAACTGCGCAGGCTGGCCGGGCATTCGGAGCCCAGTGATCAAGGACTGGCTGCTGAGCCACCAGATCACGGCCGACGCCTGGTATGTCGCCTCGCCGAACCTCACCGTCGCCGAGACCAAGCGCCTCGAGAAGGTCGGCGCAGCGCTCGACGAGTTCCTCGACAAGATCGGATAGCCTGGGCCGCCAGATGTCGCTGGACGAAGCCACAGAAAGCGACGCCGCGGCGCGCGCGCCGATGCTGGACCTCGGCGACATCCAGGCGACTGTGCTGCGGCTGCGGCCAGCGCCTTACTACGGCTCGCACGTGCTGCTTCGCGTCGACAATCCGCAAGCGGGCCGCGCCTTGCTTGCCCGGCTGGTTCCGCATGTCGATTCCGCGGCCAATTGGTGGGATCCGGCCGCCGCCTGGCTTTCGGTCGGCCTCACCTACGAAGGCCTCGAGGCGGTCGGGGTTCCGCAGGACTCGCTGGCGAGCTTTCCGGAGGCGTTCCGTGTTGGCATGGCCGCCCGCGCGCCGCAACTGCGCGACGTCGGCGTCAACGATCCGGAGAATTGGGAGCCGATCTACGGCAAGGGCCAGATCCACGTCGGCCTCAGCGCTTTCAGCGATACCGAGGAGAAATGGGCGCGCGTGATGGACGTGGCGCGCTCAGCCTACGAGGGACTCTCTCGAGTCGACGTGCTCGCCGTGCAGCCGTTCGGGGCCCAGCCCGGCGACCGAAACTCACTGGGCTACAAGGACGGCATCGACCAGCCGCCGATCGAGGGCAGCGGGGTCGGCCCGCTGCCGGGGCAAGGGCGGCCGATCAAGGCCGGCGAGTTCGTGCTCGGCTATCCGGGCGAGGCCGGCGCGCCGCTGCCCATGCCGCAGCCCGACGTGCTCGGCCGCAACGGCGCCTTCGTGGGCTTCCGCAAGTACCAGTCGCTGGTAGGCGCCTTTAATCGCTTCCTGCGCGCCAACGCCGCCACGGAAGAGGAGCGCGAGCTGCTCGCGGCGAAGCTGGTAGGACGCTGGCGCAGCGGCGCGCCGCTCGCCCTGGCGCCCGAGACCGACGACCCCGCGCTTGGCGCCGATCCCCGGCGCAACAACGACTTTGCCTACCAGGACGACCCGCGCGGCCTGAGGATCCCGCTCGGCGCGCACATCCGGCGGATGAACCCGCGGGACACGCCGCTGTCTCGGCTGACCGACGTTAACCTGCACCGGCTCATCCGGCGCGGCACGACCTACGGCCTTCCCTACGATCCGGACGCGGTCTCCGAGGCGGACGACGAAGCTCCGCGCGGCGCAATCTTCCTCTTCATCAGTGCGAAGGCGATGGCCACGATGGAATTCCTGCAGCAGGAGTGGATCAACGACGGCGACTTCATCGGCGCGGGGTCCGAGCGCGACCCGATCATCGGCCGCCAGGAGCCGGAGGCGACCTTCACCATTCCGAGGACGCCGGTCCGACGGCGCATCCACGGCATCGAGACCTTCAACGTGCTGCGCGGCGGCGAGTACCTCTTCATGCCCGGCCTCTCGGCGCTGAACTGGCTCGCGAACCTGACCGGATGAACCCGCAT
>Ga0335069_10011852_pt1 | contig 12286 bp, 15 predicted proteins | sample Lox_Sample_11_FD_206714 | JGI IMG/M metagenome (GOLD analysis project Ga0335069, IMG submission 206714) | Soil microbial communities from Loxahatchee National Wildlife Refuge, Florida, United States - Lox_Sample_1.1 | ecosystem: Environmental > Terrestrial > Soil > Wetlands | place: USA...
GTCTCGTCGCAGGCGACGGTGCCCACGCCAGCCTCTTCCACCCGCGTGGCGTCTAGGAGGACGACCGTGCGGATCTGGAGGGCGTGCTGTTGCATCGGCAGGATGTCGACGTGCGTGCGCGGGTCGGAGCCCACGCCCAGCTTGACGAATCTCTTCTGCCAGAAGATATTCGTCCGGACGCCCGCGGCGGTAACCGGGAGCAACTGGGTCAGCTTGAAGTCGAAGCCGAGGAACCGCTGAATCTTGCCGTCCACGAGCGCCTTCACCTCGTTGTAGAGGTAGTTGGCGACCTGGTCGACGTTGGTGAGCAGGTTGTTCAACTGCTTCGCGGAGTAGGCGAAGAAGCGGTCTTCCTGCGGGACCTCGTTCACGTCGAGGACGTAGCGAGCCTGCGTCATCTTGCGGAGCGTCAGGCCGGCGTTGTTCGAGCCGTTGCCATAGGTCACCGCAATCTGATTGGCCGACAGCAGCGTCGCCGTGCCGGTGCCGGTCGAGCCGGTGTAGTTGGTGCCGATCATGCCGTTGATCAGGACGATGTCCCGGTTGCGGTTCGCAACCGTCGCGTGCGTCATGATCGCCGGGCCTTCCGGGTCGGGCAGCTCGCCGAGCGCGATCGGGTCGAACTCGTCGTAGATGGTGACCTTCTCGTAGGGGCGCGGGCGAACCCACCGCTGCTGGGTCGGAATGTCCGAGGGGCGGCTCGGGCCGGCGCGTTCCGTCTTCTCGCGCATGATGTCATTGGTCGACCCGTACAGGTCGAAGCGGAAATCCTTTCCGCGAACGGTCTTGACGTCGTAGGTGCCTGCCAGTCGGTGATCGAGCTGTTGCGCCATCACCTGATGCCAGGTGTCGTCGAACTGCGTCATGAAGTTCGGCGGCAGTGTCCAGACTTGGGCCATGGAAGTGAAAAAAGTTCCTGTCAACCGGGAGACGCCCGGCTCGTGGCCCGCCGCTGTGGGAGTGTTCGGCTATGCAGCCGGTCGCACGCTTGGACCGTCCGCGAGAGCTGATCTGGTCCGGCGTCCGGAGTGTTCTTCTGGCTTCGCTTCCGAGGTGAGGCGTAGGGTGTTGCTGGGTGGTGTCAAGAAATTCACGAAAAAAAGGTGGGGGGAACACCCCAAAAATCTATGACAGTGTGCGCAAGCGTTTGCGCTTGTTTTGCGGGGTAGGCGTGGTAGGGTGGGGTTGTCAGAGGCAATCACGCCCGAGACGCTATCAAAATCAACCATCATGAAAACATCCGACAAAATTACCATCCTCTCGGCCATTGTTACCCGCGATTCGGCGGGCCGACATTTCACCGAAAAGTTTACCCGCGAAGATTTGGACACGCTCGAAGCTGATGGACTCATCACCATCACGCGCCCGGTCCACCCGACCGGCATCCCGTACGACGAGAGCTATTGGTCAGTCGAGGTCACCGAGGCTGGGATCGATCTCGTCGATTCCAATCCCGAGTTCGGCGGGCGATGAAATGGAGGGTCGAGCAATGAGAATCGATGACAACGTGCCGGGACTGCCCTACCATCGCATCGTGCTCCTTGACTCCGAGGTGGAGCTTTCGGGGCTGTTTGGGCCGGACCAGGATATGGTCTACGATTGGGAGGTGGAGATCGACTACGGCATCCCCATTTCTCGGTGGGACTTGCTGGAGGTGGACCCGTTTATGACCAACCGGATTGACCAGCGGGTCATCGCCATCGCCAAGGCGGAGGCTCGGGGGTGAGCACGCGCGAAAAGAATCCCCACGCGGTGGCGCTCGGCCAGCTTGGTGGGCGGGCGGGGCGCGGCAAGGCCAAGGCTCGCCCACCTGATGTCGCCCGTGCCGCAGCGATGGCCCGATGGGAAGGTCACGTCCAGCGCACGGACCATGACCTTCCCGAGGTGCTGGCGGCGGCGGATGAACTCAGGGTGCGGATGAAAGCCGAGTTGGCCAAGCTACGCGACCAGCCTTGACTTCCGGCCCGGCTTCGCTGCCGGGCCTTTTTCTTGCGCCTTGCGGATCACGCCCACGATGTCGGACTCGTTGATGATGGTCAGCTTTTGGTCGCCCCGCCGCACCTCCGCCCCCGAGTATTTGCCGATGAGAATGGTGTCCCCGGCACCCACCGTGAACGGTCCCTTGGTTCCGATGCTCACCACCTCGCACTCCTGCGTCTTCTCGGCGGCGGACTGCGGGATCAGGATTCCGCCGCGGATCTGCTCGCCAGGCTCGATGCGCTTCACCAGCACCCGGTCCCCCACCGCCCGCAATCCCTCGCCTAGGGTGGCGCAGTTGATGTGCCGCTCGCGGATCGCGTAGACCGTCCGACCGTTGAGGGAGAATTTCAGTTCCCCCTCCACAAACTTCTGAATCCACACTGCGTCCTTTGTGGTCAGCGTGCAGTCCGGGCCGACCGCGACTACCGGGCAGCGCCCGAATTGCCGTGCGGGGTCGGGAACGTGGATGCCCTCCACGATCTCCTCGCCCTTCTCCGGGGCCAGGATCACCCAGTCCTGGAGGGGGCGGAAGTTGTCACAGATTACGATGTGGGAGTGGAACATGGCTTATCCTCGGCGCGGCTTCCACGTCTGGTAAAGCGTGTTGACGTGCTGCTTTACCCGGTCGTGGTCGGGGTGGTTCGGGTCGCGGAACGCCTTGTACATCGGGTTTTGGTCGTTGTTCATGATGTCCCGGGCCATCTCCCGGTTGTCCTTCTCCCCGATCACAGCGCCGTCTGCCGACGCGATCTTGTCTTCGGAGACCAACTGGTGCAGTTGCAGGCAGGCCGCCCGCACCTGCGCGTTTTTGAAGATCGGGTTCTTCGGGTCGATCTTGAGCGTGGCTGCGCCGCGCAGCGCCAGCTCGTTCGCCTTCTCGAGGTCGAGGCCGGCGGCGTGCACCGTCGACTCCCAGTTCGCCTCCTGCTGGCGGAAGAACTCCGCCTCCATCTGCTGGCCGCGGGCGATCTCGGTCTTCGTCATGGTCGCCAGCATCGTCTGAGCCTCCTTCATCGCGGCGGGGCTGATCGAGTTCTTCACCCCCCACTGCGCCATCTGGCCGGCGAGTTCCTCGTTCCAGAACATCTCCGGGATGTCGTCCGGGCGCTTGATCCCGTACCCTTTCGGATCTTTCGGCACGTTGTTGATCGTGTCGATCAGGTTCTTGCGCTCCGCCACGATCTCCGGCGGCTCGTCCCCCTTCAGGGGTGCTAGGGCTTTCTTCACCGCCATGCTGTGGGCGTTGGCAAACCCACCGAGGAGCGCGTCCACCGAGTCGTACTTCGCGAACAGGTCCTTGTGGGCCTTGAGCGAGTCCGGGAGGCGGTCAAACGCCGTCTTATTGATTTTCCCGTCGTCGTCGTACAGACCCTTGAAGAAGGGATCGGGTGCAGGGGCGGCAGGTGCGGCCCCCGCTGGAGTTCCAGCAACAGCCGTGCTGCCCGCAGTGCTGTCTGCCGCGGGTGTTCCGCCGCCGGCAGCCAAAGCACCTGGGGTTGCGCCGCCGGCAGTGCCGTCCGCGGCCATCTGAATTTTGTGGATCGTCATGGCTTAGTCCTCCGCTCCTTCGTCCCGGCGTGGCACCGGCTGCTTGCCCTTGCCGGCGGTCTTCGCCGGGGGCGTGTAGGTGGGGCGATCATCCTCGATGTCCGAGTTCGGGTCGTCATCGTCCCAGTCCACACACTCGTCGGGCGTGTAGGTCAGGTGCGTCTTGCGCAGCGTCACTGCGGCGTTCACCACGTCCTTCTCCGTGCGCTGCTCCCCGCGGTACTCGAGCTGCCCGTCAATCGGGCGCGGCACCCACTGCGGGATGCGGATCAGGACCTTCCCCGTGTAGGTGCCGAGAAAGCCGTAGCGGGTCGCAAACTCGTTCGGCCGGTACTTCATGTACCACGACACGACGTCATCGGTCTTGTCGCCCTCGAGCCGGTTCTTCTTCGGGCGCGGCGGGATGTCCTTCGTCAGCGGCGGGTCCAAGTCCATGTCCTCGCGCTGGAAGGTGCGCACCGACATCTCGTTTTCCGAGAGGAAGGTCAGCGCCCCGATCTTGAAGTTCTTCAGGTCGTAGAGGTTTTTGAAAAAGAGGATTTGCTTCTCCGCGTCGTACCGGGCGACTACCCGGTCCTCAATGATCTGGTCCTCCTGGATTTTCTTCCGGTGGACGTGGCCGGTTCCTTCCTCTAGGGAATAGGAAACCTGGATGCGCTCAGTGCGTTCCGCCATGACTTGGTTCTCCTTGTGTTGTGGTTTTCAGGCCGGCGTCTCCGCCACTTTCGAGCGGTGGAGGACGTTCGCCCTGATATACAGAAAAAGGGTGCGCCGACCTTCCGTTAGTGCCGCCCGGAGTTGGTCGATCTCACCAGCTTGGTTGGGAACGTGCGTCGGCGTGAGAAAGTAAGAGGCCACTTGGAGGTCCTCCCAGACGGCGACCTGCTCGGGCGTGCGCTGCTCCGCCTGCCCCGGGCCCGGCGGCTCCCCGAAGACCGCCCGGTATTTCGCCGCCATGCGCTCGCGGAGAATCTCGTCCTCCTGCCGCGGAGGTAACCGCTGCGCCCTTGTGTTCTCCTTGTTGGCCATAAATTACGCGGCGGCGGTCTGGTCCCCTCCCATTGCCTCCGTCACCTGTTTCTGGATGCCCTCCGGGGCGCTCCCGAGTTTGCCGGCCGCCTTCGCGGTCTCCGCCATCGTCTGCATCGCCTGCTGCTGCTGCACCTGCGCGGCTCGGGCCTGACGAATCTTGAGTACGTCGCCGTACTTCCGCTCGAACCGCGGGGACATGCCCTGGTTGATGGCGAAGGTGCGGGCCATCGCGTCCAGATTCCAGTTGTCGAGGATCTCCGGGTGGTTGGTGGCCTGCGCGAACTCCGCCATGAAGTTCATCGTGTCCATCGTCGCCCGGTTTTGGAGGCTTTTCAGCGCCAGGGCCAGGCGAGAGGTGTACGTCACCTCAGGCATGACCAGCTTCGCCTTGTTGTTGCCGGTGGGCACCAGCAGCGAGCGCGGCGGCGGCCCAAACTTGCCCTTGCGGTAAAGGATGCCGAAGATGCGCTTCAGGTCGATGGTCGTCTTCTCCGTGATGATTCGGGCGAACATCGGCGACAACTGCTCGAGCTTCTCGCCCACCCGCTGCGCGATCTCGTAGGCGGTCATCTTCCGCTCGATCTGCTGGAGCATCTGGAAGACGTCGGTGTAGAACATCCGGTGCACCGCCTTCTGCTTCATCTCCACGCTGTGCTCGGTGCCGGCGACGTCCGCCATCGTCATCCACTCCTCGGGCTTCAGCCCGCCGGCCAGGTTCGGGTCGTAGGGCGTGACGCCGCCGGGGCGCAGGTCCAACTCGCCCCAGAGGTTGATCGGCGTCAGGATGCGGGGGTTAGCCCGCAACTCATACTGGGCGTCCTGGAAGCGCACGATGTAGTTCAACTGCCGCACGTTGGGTAGCGTCTCGAAGGCCGGCGAGTAGCCCCAGACCGTGCCCGTGCCCCAGTCGTTGAAGCGCGTCACCGAGTCCGGCATCTCCTCGTAGCCCCCGATGCGGCAGCAGAACTTGTCCTCGATCATGATGTAGATCGAGGCTATCGGCTTGTTTGCCCCGTCGATCTTGCCAGGCGTGCGCTCCAACTCCGTCCGGGGGCGGATGACGTGCAGGAAGTTGAACTCCTTGTCCAACCCCTTGCTGTTCTTTTCATCCACCGCCTTGCGCACCTTGGGACTCAAATTCTCGTAGCCGAACTCCTGCATCGCCTCACGGGCGGACATCTTGAACTCCGAGTAGATCGTGTCCACGATGCCTTCCCGGTTCTTGGCGCAGCAGTAGGTGCCGATTTTCCGGGAGGTGCAGTTGATGGCGCTGTTCTCCCCCTCCTCGATGTGCAGGTGCCCGGTGCCGAAGATGGTCCGGGACTGGTACTGCATCCCGCTCATGGAATAGTAGTTTGAGCGGGCCAGTTCGTCCAAGGCGATCTCGGTGGCGTTGCCGAACCACAAGGCCCCGTCATCGTCCTCCTCCTGCCCGAGGAACTGCGGCGGGCGCCACGAAAACCAAGGCTCCGTCATCGGCGTGGCCCAGTTCTGCTGCCCGGTCGTGCAGGTTCTGGCGTCCTCGATGGCCGTGGTGTCGAAGATCAGGTCCCCCCACCCTGTCGTGCCCTCCGTCTTCTGCTCGTTGATGTCGGAGAGGTTCGGGATGAAATACTGCGCCAACTGCTGCCAGGCGGTGTCGAAGATCGCCATGCGCTGGCTTTTCAACTTGTTGTACCGGGCGACCTCGGATTCGGCGATCTCCGGCTTGCCGGCCATCTTCGCCTTCGCTTCCTTGTCTTGGAGGTTCAGTGATTCGGCCATTGGTCAGCCTCCCAGCCGCTTCGCCCCGCCCCCGGTGGGTCCGCCCATTGGCGACGGCGCAAGGTTGCCGAACCACCCGCCGGTGTCGCCGGCCAAGTACGCCGAGGCGAACCCCTTCTTCTTGAGCGCCGCCCGCCTCATGTCCTGCTCGGTTTGCAGCACAATCGGGCTGGCCGGGGTGATCGGGGTGGCCGCGGTCAGCGCCGCCGATTGTGTCGCCGCCGCGTTGTTCGTGCCCTTCTCCGCCGCCTTGTTCACGATGATCCCCGCCGGGTCCCAGCCTGACTTGAGGCCGCCGCCCGCCTTGCGGCTCGCAGAGGTCAACCCAAGCGGGTCAAACATTCGTGCTAGATTCAGGGTCGTTGACATTCTCAGTCCCGCTTAAAGGGGCTTTCTGCAAAAAAGCAACTGTTCAGCGCAACCTTCTGAGAATCTCCTCCCGGCTCCTATTCCACCCCGCCAGGATGACCTTCGGCTTCGGGACGTTGTCCCCAGGCATGTGCTGGAGCGTTTCCTTCGGCACCAAGCCCAACATCTCGGCTTCCGCGAAGGTGCGTAAGCTGTCAGCGCCGTGAGAATTTTCGTCATGGACCGGCATTTCCCGGATGACCCCGGAAGAGGCGTCCTCCTTGGTGTGGTAGCCCTCAAGGCACCCGATACCAGAGGGCATCGCCCTGCCGTCGTGCTGCCATTCCCGTCCGCAGTTCTTGGCGTGGAAGTAGAAGCGGGGCAGGAGCGAGCGCAGCCGGCGGATGCCGATCCACTGGTCCGGTGAGCGCACCACCACGCGCACGTTTGAGATGCCCGCGTCCCGCAAATAATCCCGGTAGCTCTTGCCGCTCTTCTCCTTGGCGTCGGCGTCGTGCGGCAGGAAGTGCAGGGTGATCGGCCGGTCGTACTTTGCCTCCCACTCGCGGATGCGGGCGGCGTAGTATTCCGGCCCCTCCCGGCACCCGCAGACGTAGTCGATGGCGAGGATGTCCCGACCGGCGGGCTGGAGCAGCCAGATCGCCGTGTAGTCGGAGAAGCCCAAGTCCCAGGAGGCGTACATCGGAGCCACCCGGTCCCACTCGAAGTCCGTGATGCGGCGCGAGGCCCGCAGCTTGGAAATCTCCCGCCCGTAGATCGCCCCCTTGATCACCGCCTCAAACGCCTCCTCCGGGGTGCTGGGGAACTCCGAAAGCATGGCGTCGCCGATGGTCGTGCGCTTCTTGATGTACCAGTTCTTCTGGCCGTCGGTCAGCACGATCCCGCGGGCCGCGAGCCGCTCGAAGTAGTGCTGGTCCTCCTTCTCCAGCGGCAGCGGGGCCGGCAGTGGCAGCGAATAGTTCACACACCTCCACCACGGGAAGAAGGTGAACTTCCAGTCCATCGGGCTCAGGACGTCGGGTGCCTCCATCGCCAGCTTCAGCAGCGAGTAGAAGACGCCGAACTTGCCGCCCTCATGCGTGCTCTCCACGATCACGATGGCGTCCTTGTGGACCGTGTTCAAGGCGCCCTTCTTGATTTCCTCCGCGTGGTCCGGGTTGTAGAAGGAGGTGAAGCCCAGCTCCGTGATCCAGAGGAATTGCAGCGTGCCGCCGCGCATCTTCGTCCCAGACCAGATCTTCGACCCGTTGGAGAACTCCAGCTCCTTGACGTTGTTGACCGTCAGCGCCACCGCGCTCTTCACCATCGACCCGAGGCGGCTGGTGTCCTCGCTGCCGTTCAGGTTCTGCGTGTCCGGGTCGTCAAGGTGGTCGTAGGCGAACCGGATCTTGTCCAGCTTGCGCTTGGCGTCCTCGTCGGTCTTGTCGATGATCCCGCAGGTCTTGTGCGCGGTGAACAGGGAGAAGTCCAGTTCCAGCAGGGCGCAGTACGTCGAGATGCCCGGCTGCCGGCACTTGAGCACGACGTTCTGGTTGTGCAGGCGGTTATGCAGTTCGCGCTGCTCCCACCGCGGGCGGAACTTCACCTTGCGGCCGTTCTCGTCTTCGATCCAGTAGAGGTTTTGCAGCCTCCACGACTGGCTCTTGAGCCGAGACTCGACGGCCGCCATAGCCGCCGCCTCGGGTTGCGCCTGATCTTGCTCGAGACTGGGCGGTGCGGGCGGCGGGTTCTGGGGTTCGTTCTCCACGTATCCAGCGCCGATTACACCACCGTGCTCGGCGTGCCGACCTGGTTCCAGTTCGTGCCGTCGGAGACGAACTGCATGACGATGTTCTTGCTCGCCGTAACCGCGACGGTGCCGGTGACCCGGAAGCCGGTGCCGAAGGTGTACGTCACCGTTCCGGACGAGTCGGCCGACAGGATGAGGAGCAGCAGCCCGGACGGGCCGTTGCCAGCCCCGGCCGGCGGGTTCGCGCACGTCACCGTGGTCGCGGACGCGACCGAGTTCTTGCCTGCGATTTGCTGAACGCCGCCCGCGCCGTAGTCGATCGCGACGGCAGCCGCGCCGGCGAGAACGACGGACTGAGCTTCATAGGCGCCGCCGAGTTGACCGAGGTGGCGGGCCGGGAGACGGAAGACTGTGATGTCTGATGCCATGTTGGTTTTCCTTTGTTGGTTGTTCCGTTCTCCTTTTGTAAGTGGGTAGGCGGGTCCCCGGTTTACGCAAGTTTTTTCTCAAACGCTCGGGACCACGACCTTGGATTGGTCCCCGCCATAAAGCACTTCTGCGATAATCTGCCGGGGCGTTTTCCCGGTGGCTTTCGTGGTATGTCCGCGGAACTCGTATTCAAAGATGGCGTCGGCCGGGTGGTCGAGACCGCCGTGGCTCCAGAGTTGGCCGATGGCTGATGGGTAGCCCTTCGGGCTTGGCCCCTCCCACTCGATCTCGTCGCAGTCCACCCACTCAACCAGTTCCGGCATGTAGCGGGAGGCATACGCGCCGAGCAGGTTGGCCTCGCTGGTGTCGCCCCGCTGGTTGTTGGTGGCGATGTAGTAGTCGAACGCCACGTTGTGGCGCAATTCGACGTGCTCCCGCATGGGCTCAAAGACCTCCCGCGGGAAGGATGAGGGCAGCCGGCGCATGAACTCGTAGGGCGGCTCCCACCCAAGGATGCGCTTCACGCCGGAGACCCACGGCAGCGTCGGGGAGCCGACCTTGCGGAGCAGCTCCACCGAGTTGACAAGGCAGATGGGGTTATCCTCGACGGCGTAGGTCCCTGGCCCGAACTGCCGCAGCGCGAGGCAGTCCGAGCCCAGCAGGTGGATGATGCCGGCGTCGGGGCAAAGCTCGTCGGCCCGCATCATGGCGATCTGCGCCCGCATGAACCCGGTGCCGTCGTACCTCACCACCCTTACGGTCGGGTCCACGGCGGTGCAGATTTTCTGGAAGTAGTCCTTCTCCGCTCCGTCCACGCAGACCGTCGTGGGCAGGAAGCCCCGGGCGTAGCGTCTCAGGCTGGCGAGGCAGTGGACGAGAAATTCCGCGTCGGGGGCGTAGGAGGCGATGAAGAACTGGTGGGCCTTCATTTGCTGTTGGCTTTCACTTCAAAGACATGGTTCAGCAGCGCGAGCTTGTTCTCCGCGCCGATCGTCCAGTTTGCGTGGTGCAGGATGAGGTCCTCCGGCGGGCGCGGGATTTCCCCCACGTCCTTCCCGTCCCAGACTTCCTGCGTGGCGTAGCCGTGCGTCCAGTATTGCTCCGGGTTGGCCTTGAGGACTGGCAGGCCGTGCTTGGCGATGAGTTCGTTGAACCGGGGCTGGCCGTCCGCCGGCTCCCGTTGCTCGCCCCAGTCGTAGAGGAAAGCCTGCACGCGGGGCGTGGACCGCGCCATGAAAAAGCAGGTGCACAGTTCGCTCGGGCCGTCCTGAAGGCAGAACACGGCGTCCGCCCGGTCCTTCTCCCACGTCAGCGGCATCACCCCCTGCACCGGACGGTAGAAGCGGAAGTCGCACCCGCTCTGCGCAATCAGCCGGTTCGGGTTCTCGCAGAATATGCGGTGCATCGTCCGAATCCACCCCCGGTAAAGGTCGTTGTAGTGGGACTGGTCGTAGCGGGCCGAATCCGGCAGGTAGGTGATGTCCAAGTCGAAGGTCTGGTCCATCCCGCAGGCGAAGAAGGACGGCAGGAAGTGCACCTCCAGCAAGGGGACATGCGTGGCCGAGGTCGCCGTGATCCAGAGCGGTTTCATGCGTAGCGATTGAAATTCTCCCGGCTGATGTCCCAAGCACTGTTGTCGATCACCCCATGGATCAGCACCGGGGCGGCCTTCCCGCACTCCGGGGTCAGGATGCGCTCCCGCGGCACCCATCTCTCCCGCCAGAGGTTGCGGATCAGGCCGGTGCGGGCACCCTGCTCCAGCAGCTTCTCCGCGTAGAACAAGTCCCACGCCAAGTCTGGCGGGCAGGGGCCGACCTCCTCCACCAAAGCCTTCATCGGCAGCGGGTCGAAGATTAGGTTGCCGTTCAGGTGCCCGTGCTTGGTGCCCAGCGGGCGGTAGGAGCCCATCGCGATCTTCCCCGCGGCTTGCGCCCGCGACCACTCCCCGTGCAGGATGAGGTCCCAACCCGGACACATCGGCACGCAGTCGGGCTCGAGCAGCAGGATGCCCGAGGCGTGCGGCCAGTTGTGGACTGCGGTGCGCATGATCGTCTCTGCCGCCTCGTTCGGGCCTTTCGGGTATCCCACCCCGGTTGACCGGAAGGCGTCGACCTGGAGGAATCTTGGGTCGCGGTTCTTCTCCAGAACGCTGATCAGCTTCATCGCCTCTTCGGCGTCCCCGTCCCAGTACTGCACGACGGCGACCAGCGGTCCGGCCAGATGCCCATGCCACGGCAGTTCGGCGGCGTCCACCGGAACAAAGGCTGGATCAAAGTTGGGCCAGTGCCCCTCCACCTCCGTTTGCGGGGTGTGGAACTGCGCGTACCGCTTCGCCCAGTCCGCGCCCAGCCACTCGATCAGGAGATCCATGCCGGGGTCGTGCTTGCCCCATTCGGGCATGTTCTCGTGCTCGGAGGAGTAGCCCTTCGCCCCAGGCATCCCCTTGATGCCTATGATGAACCTGTCCTTCGGCTCGGCGGTCAGGCGGAGGCGCTTGGACACGCTCAGGTGCCACAGCCGCAGGTCGAAGAAGGGCGAGTCCTGCGAGTCGATCACGTTCACCAGTTGCGGGAGGAGGTCGGTGGACATGCAGGTGGCGCACAGGGCCGCGTGCTTAGTGTTCATGCACTCCATCGCCCAGCGCCGGGAGACGTTGTAGTAGGTGATCAGCCCCTCGCCCGCCAGTTCGTAGCCGTGCTCCATCTGCGCCGCGCACCACTCCAGCCACCCAGGCTTGAAAATATCATCGTCCTCGAACCACACCACCGCATCCCCCTCAATGGCCCCGGAGATGGCGGCGTGGCGGATTTTCTCCCGCATCGGCTCGGGTCCGTCCAAGATGAGCCACTGGTCCGGTTGCCGCGTCTGGTTCGCCATGTATTCCTTGCACAGGGCGAAGGCTTCCGGGCGGTTGTAGGTGCAGGTTATGGCAGTCAGCTTCAAGGCTTGGGTTCCTCTGGCTTGGGCATGGGCACGACCTTGGAGCAGTCGTCCACGATCTGCTTGGTGAGGTCCGCCGCCTTCCCCTTCCGCAGCACCTTGAGCTGCTTGAGCAGTTGCGCGTTCTCCGCCTTCAGGCGGCAGTTCTCCTTGTCCTCGGCCACCATCTGGTGGCGCATCTGCAACATTTCCGCTATTGTCAGCAGCAGCCAGCCGTCCCCCAGCCCGATGGAGCGCAGGTGAGCGATGCGCTCGGCTGGGGTCAGGTGCAGCGGTGAGCCGCCCGGGACGTGTGCTCCCATGTCGGCGATGGTCATGGCTGGTCCTCCAAGCACGGAATCGGTGGCCACTTCCCCTTCTCCGGGTAACTCGTCCCGTCCCCGTCAACGTGCGCCACCTTCAACTCCGTGTCCGCCAAAATCCCAATCTGCACCTTCCGGCACAGAAGGTCCATCCAGTAGTCCTCGGACAGGTCGTCCCCGTCTACGATGACGT
>Ga0335069_10011853_pt1 | contig 12286 bp, 11 predicted proteins | sample Lox_Sample_11_FD_206714 | JGI IMG/M metagenome (GOLD analysis project Ga0335069, IMG submission 206714) | Soil microbial communities from Loxahatchee National Wildlife Refuge, Florida, United States - Lox_Sample_1.1 | ecosystem: Environmental > Terrestrial > Soil > Wetlands | place: USA...
CTGCGAGTCAACCCGAAAAATGCTGCGTCCCGTTTCGCGACTAGACGGTCCGTTGCGCTCTGTCCTTTTCATTCGCCGAGCGGATTTGGTTGCGGATCGCATTCCATTCCGCATCGCCCAGTGCTGCGAGGCGCGCGAAATTTCCCCCTGCCGAGAGATGCATGCCGCCATCGATTGCGATCGTCTGGCCGGTCAGATAATCGCAGCCATCCGCCATAAGGAACGTCGCGAGATTGCACAGCTCATACATCTCGCCATTGCGCGCGATGCCGCCGGTGACGGCGCGCGGTTCGCCGGCGCCGCTGCCGAGCGCCGACGGGTTCAGGCGCTCCCACGCTCCCTTTGTCGGAAACGGTCCGGGCGCAATAGCATTCAGGCGGATGCCGTGCGGCCCCCACTCCGTCGCAAGCGACATCGTCATGACATTGAGCCCGGCCTTCGACATCGCGCTCGGCACGGTGAACGGCCCGCCGTTCCAGACCCAGGTGGTCAGGATCGAGATCACGCTTGCCTTTTTCTTCTCCTCGATCCAGCGCTTGCCGCAGGCCAGCGTCACATAGAACGAGCCGCGGAACACGATGTCCGCGATGGCATTGAAGCCGCGCGGCGAGAGGTCCTTCGTGCGCGAGATGAAATTGCCGGCGGCGTTGTTGACGAGCCCGGTCAGCGCCCCGCCGTCGGCCCAGATCTGCGCGACCATGTCGTCGACGGCTTCGGCGACGCGGATATCGCAGGCAATGGCCTTCACTGTGCCCTTGGTCTTGTCCGAGAGTCTGGCAGCCGTGTCGTCCAGCACGCCCTTGCGGCGGCCGCAGATATAGACCGTGGCGCCGAGCTGGGCGTAGGCCTCGCTCATCACCTCGCCGAGGCCGGTACCGCCTCCTGTCACCAGGATGCGCTTGCCCTTCAGAATGCCGTCGCGAAACATCAGGTTTTCCATGGCGTCCTCCATTATTTTCTGAGCCGCAGTAGCGCATGTCCGGCGCCTTCGAAAAAGGGGGTTGCCAGTTTGTTCTTGGGTGCTGATAGAGTGCCGCGATGAATGTGGTTCCCCACATCGGATTGTTGCCGCAGCGTTTCGCGAACTGGTTCGCGTCGCGCGGCTGGCAGATGCGGCCGCACCAGGCAGCGCTGATCGAGCATGCCGCGCGTGGTGAATCCGTACTGCTCGTCGCGCCGACGGGCGGCGGCAAGACGCTCGCCGGCTTCCTTCCGACGCTGGTCGAGCTTGCAAAGCTGCCGCAACGGCGGGCGAGCCGACTCCACACGCTCTACATCTCGCCGCTAAAGGCGCTGGCGGTGGACGTCCAGCGCAATCTTGAGAATCCGATCTCCGAGATGGGGCTGGCGGTCAGGGCCGAAACGCGCACCGGCGACACGTCGATTTCGAAACGCCAGCGGCAGCGCCATGCGCCGCCCGACATTCTGCTGACGACGCCGGAACAGCTTGCCTTGCTGCTTTCCAATCCCGCCGCAGGCCTGATGTTCGCAGACCTGAAGACCGTCGTGCTCGACGAGCTGCATGCCATGCACAACTCCAAGCGTGGCGACCTTCTGGCGCTCGGGCTTTCGCGCCTTCAGACGCTGGCGCCGGCGCATCGTCGCGTCGGGCTCTCGGCGACCGTCGCCGATCCTGCGCCGCTCCAGCGCTTTCTGATCCCGCAGCCGACAGAAGGTGAGGCGCGCTCGGCCCTTGTGCTCGGCCGCGCCGGCGCAATACCTCAAATCGAGATCAGCGCGTCCGACGAGCACGTTCCCTGGGCGGGGCATCTCGCGCGCCATGCCATGGGGGATATCATGGCCGCGATCGGGTCCGCGAAGACCGCGCTGGTGTTTGTCAATACGCGTGCCCAGGCCGAGCTCACTTTCCAGGCGCTGTGGCAGATCAACAGCGACAATCTGGCGATCGCGCTACATCACGGAAGCCTCGCGCCCGGGCAGCGGCGCAAGGTGGAGGCGGCGATGGTTCGCGGCGATCTGCGCGCGGTTGTCTGCACCTCGACGCTCGATCTCGGGATCGACTGGGGCGCCGTCGACAAGGTGATCTGTGTCGGTGCGCCCAAGGGCGCGGCACGGCTCGTACAGCGAATCGGCCGCGCCAACCACCGCCTCGACGAGCCGTCGCTCGCGCTTCTGGTGCCGTCCAACCGCTTCGAAGTGCTGGAATGCAACGCCGCCCGCGACGCTGTGCTGGCCGGCGAGCTCGACGGCGAGCGGTTGAAGCGCGGCAGTCTGGATGTTCTCGCCCAACATGTCCTCGGGATGGCGTGCAGCAAGCCATTCGACGCGTCCGTGCTGTTCGCCGAGGTGCGGTCTGCGTCGCCCTACACGCATCTGACGCGCGAGGATTTCGACAAGGTCGTGGACTTCGTCGCCACCGGCGGCTACGCGCTCCGGCGCTACGATCGCCATGCACGCCTGCGCCGGACGCCGGAGGGCCTATGGCGCATCGCCCATCCGCGGCTCGCGCAGCAATATCGCATGAACGCTGGCGTCATCGTGGAGGAGCCGATGATCGACATCCGGCTCCAGGCCAAGGGCCGGCCGACTGGCGCCGGCGGCCGCGTGCTGGGGCAGCTCGAGGAATATTTCGTGGAGCAGCTCACGCCCGGCGACACGTTCATTTTCTCGGGCAACGTGCTGCGCTTCGAGGGCATGCGCGAGGATGGCGCCTACGTATCCAGAACCCATGAGGCCGAGGCGCAGATTCCGTCCTACAACGGCGGCAAGTTCCCGCTCTCGACCTTCCTTGCCGATCGCGTGCGCAAGATGGTGTCGAGTCCGGAGAGATGGCAGTACCTGCCAGATCCGGTGAACGAATGGCTGCGCATGCAGGAAGCGCGTTCGGTGATACCCGGGCCCGGCCAGTTGCTTGTCGAGACCTTTCCGCGAGGCTCGAAGGAGTACCTCGTCTGTTATCCTTTCGAGGGGCGTCTCGCGCACCAGACGCTCGGCATGCTTTTGACGCGCCGGCTCGAACGCCTGCGCCTCCGCCCGATCGGTTTCGTCGCCAACGAATACGCCCTCGCAGTCTGGGGACTGCGCGACATGGGTGGCGCCAACATGAACGAGCTGTTCGCCGAGGACATGTTGGGTGATGATCTTGACGCCTGGCTTGCGGAGTCGAGCCTATACAAGCGCACCTTCCGGAACTGCGCGATCATTTCCGGTTTGATCGAGCGGCGCCATCCCCGCGGCGAGAAGACGGGACGGCAGGTCACCTTCTCCTCCGATCTGATCTACGACGTTCTGCGCGAGCACGAACCGGATCACATACTCCTGCGTGCGACGTATGAAGATGCCGGAACGGGCTTGCTCGACATCGCGCGGCTGGGCGATATGCTCAAGCGCGTGCGGAATCGGATCGTTACCCGGCGGCTCGACCGCGTGTCGCCGCTCGCCGTGCCTGCGTTGCTCGAGATCAGCAAGGAAATGGTGGCCGGCGAGGCGCGCGAGGACATTTTGCACGAAGCCGAGGCTTCGCTCATCGAGGAAGCGATGCGTGTCGAGTGAGCACGAGAACGCCTTTGCCGAGGTGAATGGCGAGCGCCTGGCGCTTGATTGCGCTGGCGCGTTCTGGTGGCCGGCTGAGAGAACGCTCGTCCTTTCGGATCTTCACCTGGAGAAGGGCTCGTCTCTGGCACGCTGGGGGACGATGCTGCCGCCTTACGACACGCGCACGACGCTGCGCCGCATGGCGGCGCTGATCGAGCGCTACGCACCCGGGCGGGTGATTGCCCTGGGCGATTCGTTCCATGATCGCGACGCGGCCGGCCGCCTGGACGCGGACGATCGCGATTTTCTGGTGACGCTGGTCTCTCGTGTCGAGTGGATCTGGATCGAGGGCAATCACGATCCCGAGCCTCCGGCCTGGTTGGGCGGCAGGGTCACGCGGGAGATGGCGATCGGCGGTCTCGTCTTTCGCCACGAGCCGTCCCGGTCGCTGCAGCCGGGCGAAGTTGCCGGCCATCTGCATCCTTGCGCGACCGTGACGCTGCGCGGCCACAGTCTGCGCCGTCGCTGCTTCGTGTCCGATGGCACGCGTCTGGTGATGCCCGCGTTCGGAGCCTATGCCGGCGGTCTGGATGTCCGGGACGATGCAATCGCCGGCCTGTTCGGCGGCGCCTTCGCGGCCTTCATGCTGGGCGGGCGTCGAGTCTACGCTGTGGCGGCGCGGGGAACGCCGTATCTCGCCGCTCAGTCGTTGTTGCGGAAGATCAGCGACGAGATCCAGCCGAGCAGGATGGCCATCAGCACGGTCGAGAGTCCGTAGGACAACGGCGAATTGTGCGCGAAATTGTATAGGCGCCGCTCGAGCCCGGTCTGATCGATGAACAGCGGCGTCGACTGGGCGCTGATGACCGTGCCGTCGCGCAGAAGATAGACTTCCGCATTGTACTGACCGCGCGGCACCGAGGCCGGCACCGGAACGTGAGCCCGGAAAAGAGTCGGACTCAGGAATTCGACGCCGCCAGCGGCTTCGCCGTACAGACCCTGTTGCTGGAGATGCCGGACGAGCGCCAGACGAAACGGCTCGGGATCGTGATGGCTGGCGACCCTGCCCGGCGTTATGTGGGCAAGTCCGATGCCGTAGCGCTGCAACGTATCCCCGGCTGCGAGCCGGTCGATCGGGCGTGTGCTGGCGAGATAGTAGTACGACGGCATGTCGAACAGCTTGGCCTGATCGCGATTGATCCATATCCCGGCAACGCGGTCTTTCTTGCGCACGGTCATGTCCGTGCCCGGCCCTCGCACGACGACGACGATGTCGTTTGCGCCGGTGTCCTCGAGATGCTCGATGGCGCCGAACACCGTGATGTCGGTCCCGGTGTAGTTCGAGCTGATCTCGACCGTGTCCTGCGACAGGCCGGAGACGAGATCTTCGACGGCAAGGGCGGGAGTCGCCAAAAGCGAACATAGGATCGCTGCAACCACCCGCCGTTTCATTGCATCACCGAGACCGAGAACGGATCGTCCGGCGGAAGGATCAGCCCAAGAAACAGGCGTATGCAGACTGCGAGCACGAGGAGGGCCAGCAGCAGCCGCAACTGCTCGCCGCGTAGCCTGGCCCCGACCCGAACGCCGAACTGTGCGCCCACCACGCCACCGATGATGAGCAGCAGCGCGAGGACCATGTCGACCGAAAAGTTGGTAGTCGCCTGCAGCATTGTGGTTGCCGCGGTCACGATGATGATCTGGAACAGCGATGTGCCCATGACGACATTGGTCGGCATGCGCAGCAGATAGATCATCGCCGGCACGATGACGAAGCCTCCGCCGACGCCCATGATTGCCGATAGGATGCCGACGAAGAATCCGATGACCACCGGCGGGATGACGCTGATGTAAAGCCGCGACTCACGGAAGCGCACCTTGAGCGGCAGCCTGTGCAGCCAGGTGTGCTGCATTCGCCGCGGCGTCGCAGTGCCGCCCTGCGCCGCGCGCAGCGCAGAGATGCTTTCATTCAGCATCAGCGTCCCGACGATTCCGAGCAGCAGGACGTAGCTGGTCGAAACCAGCAGGTCCATCTGCCCCAGCCGCCGCATGTAGGTAAACAGCCAGACGCCGAAGACAGTGCCGGCGAGGCCGCCCGCCGACATCACGCCGCCCATCTTGAGGTCGAGGGCCCGCTTTCGCCACTGCGCTATCGCTCCGGAGATCGAAGAGGCGGTGATGTGGCTCGATGTCGTCGCGACCGCGATTGCAGAGGGCACGCCGTAGAAGATCAGGAGCGGAGTCAGCAGAAAGCCGCCGCCGACACCGAACATCCCCGACAGGAAGCCGATTGCCCCTCCCATGCCCAGCACGACCAGCCAATGGACCGACATCTCGGCGATGGGCAGGTAGATTTCCATCGTTCGTGCAGGATCACGCGCTCGAGATGAATGGGCCCGCGAGTCGACAAGCCCAACCCTGCGCGCGAATGTGCGCGCGCGGGCTCATGCGGTCAACCTTTTAAGCGGTATTCAGCCGGTGACGTCGTTCAGTGACGGCGCGACGTTCGCCCGTGCGTCGAGCGCCTGGGCATGGAAGCTGTCGGCGGCATGCTGGGCCGCGGCACGGTCATCCGAACTGAGCTGCGTCGCGAGCGCGTCGATGCGGCTTCTCGACTCCGCATCGCCGTTCGCGGCGGCGATGGCGTACCACTTGTAGGCGTCGAGCAGGCTCTGCGGCACGCCGAGGCCGCGCTCATAGAGCACAGCGAGGTTGAACTCGGAATCGGCGAGGCCGAGCGCTGCCGCCTTGGAGAACCATCGTGCCGCTTCCGCGAGGTTCTTCGCCGTGCCGGCGCCGGAGGCATAGGCTACGGCCAGATTGTGCATCGCCTTGCGGTTGCCGGCTTGTGCGGCCAGTTGATACCAATGGACGGCCTTGGCGGCGTCCGCGGGCACGCCGCGGCCGCGCTCGTACATTGTGCCGAGCCGGTACTGGGCTACGGGAAGACCCTGCTCGGCGGCGCGCTCGAGCCACTTGGCGGCATCGGCCTCGTTGACCGGGACACCGTCGCCATCAAGGTATTTGAGACCGACCACCAGTTCAGCCTTGCCGTTGCCGGCGTTGGCGAGTTGGGTGAGTCTGTCGAGCGGGGTCAGGGCTGCCTGCGGCTTCGCCGGCGCAGGTGCCGGAGCGGTGACGGGCGCTGTCGTGCCGGGTCCGGCATGGATGGCCGTGGGCTTCGGCTCCGTCGGCTTCGTCCCGGCGGGGGCAGTTGCCAGCGTGTTCGCCTTGGCGGGCAGCGGTGTCGCGATGGGCCTTGTCGGCGGGGTTGAGCCCGTCGGCGGCGTCAGGTCGCTTGCGGGCTGCGTGGGCACCGTCTCGGCCTTCGCGGGTTTGCTCTTCGCGAACAGGGCGCTCGCACTTGGCGGCATCGCACCGGTGATCTTCTGGCTGAGAACGGCGCCGGCAGCGATGGCAAGGATCGCGAGCAGGACAATGACGCCGATCCAGATATAGGTCTTCTTGCCGTTTGCCGGATCGTCGGCGCCGATGGAAGCGCTGGCCCCCCAGGAGAACCCACCGATCCGTCCGCTATGCTCGGCTTCCGCTTGCGCGGCGGCTGCCCGCGCAGAGCGACGCGCGGCGGAAAGATAGGAATCGGCCACCGGCGGTGGGGGCGAGGCGAAAGGATCGGTTGCGGGGAACCCGCCGCCGCTCCCGAATGCCTGATCGGCTGTGAATGGCGGCGGTTCCGCGGCGAATGCAGGTGCCGGAGCGAAGGGGTCGACGCCGCCCTGGAAGCCCTGCGAATCCTGGGGTACCGCCTCGGGGAAGGGCGGTGTGTCGAAGGGCGCGACCGGCGGCTGTGCGAACGGCGCAGCTTGGCCGCCACCCGTGAGCGAATGCGGCACCGTCTCGACGCTGGCGATACGGGCCGACGCGTCGTTCACTGCGGCGCGCAGTTCGGCGACCTGCTCGCGCTGGCGTGCTTCTGCCGCCTCGACCCGCTGGGTAAGGCGCTTGATGTTTTCTTCGATCGCCTCGTTGTGCGCGGGCGCCTCGAGGCGGCCCACAATATCGGCGAGGCTGCGTTCAATGCCTGAAAGGCGCCGATCGATGGAGGGATCGGTGCCGCGCGCCTCGAGCTTGGCGACGTTGTCTTCGAGGCGCGCAATCGCGCCGGCGGTCTCGGTCTCGCGACGCCGCGCAACTCCCTCTTCGTCCTTGTGCGCCTCGATGGTTTGCAACGCCAGGCTTATTGCCTCGCCGGTCGCGAGGGCATTGCGCTCGACAGCGCGAAGGCGCTCCTCGATTGCGGATATGTTCGCGACACGCTGATCGAGTTGCGCGATGCGATCGTCGAGGCCCCGCGTCGCAGCCTGGCTCTCCGCGCGCGCCTGTGCGAGCCGGCCGGCGAGCGCCTCCATGCTGGAAGCGAGTGTCGAGATCTGCGATGCCGACTGGTTCGCCGTGGTCGAGATCTGGTCCGCGAGCCGCGTCAGGCCCTGATGCAGGCCCTTGATCGCTTCGCGCGTGCCTTCGTTTGCGTTGGAACGCTCCACGCGCTCGAGCCGGTCGGCAAGGCCCATGACGCTGCCTCCGAGCTGGTCGAAGGCCTGCGCCTGTTCGCGGGCGGCGATGTTGATCTCGGACGCCGCCTTGCTCATCGCGCGATTGTTCTCGGACTGATTGCGCTCGGTCGACTCGAGGCGGCGTGCGACGTTGCGCAGCTGCTCCTCGATACGGCGGTAGATGTCGTTGCTCTCGGTCTCGCTTCGCGCGACATGCGCGAGCATGTTCTCGGTATCGCGGCGCGTTGCGGCAGGCCGCTGCTCGGCCTGGGGAGCGTAACCGCCAGTGCTGGCGGCCCATTGTTCTCGGGCAGGTGTCATGTCGTCCGGCGCGTCGGAAAAGCTGCGAAGTATTCTTCGGGTCATCCATTCACCGACCGAGAGACCTTCCCGACGCGCGGCCGCTCTTGCAGCTTCGCGGGCCTCGGGCGGGATACCCGCCACGTTCCAGGGAATGTCAGGCCGCATTTCGACTCACTTAGCACCGCACCCACTACAATAAGTACTGGTGTCAAGATGTAGTGTAAAGAATGGCTCAGCACCCGATGAGCAGCGGCCTTTCCGATGGACCGTTGCCGGGTCCACCTTTGCCCGATCATTGTTAATTCCCGGTTATCGGCCGATGCCCGCCTTATGAAGCTCGTCACCGAGATGACCGGCGAGCCAAAGCCCGGCCATGCGGAAGTCCGAGACAAGCGACCAGGCCGGATAGGTGAAGGTCGCGGGCCGGTTCTTCTCGATGAAGAAATGCGCAATCCAAGCCGGCCCATAGCCCGCTACCAGCGCCGCCGGGATGAACCAGACGATCCCCGTGAGCGCCGCCGCGGCAAGGCTCAGCACGGCTGCGCCCGTGCCGACGAAATGCAGGCTCCGCGTCGCGGGCTTGGCGTGCTCCTGGAGGTAGTACGGCCAGAAGTCGGCATAGCGGGCGATGGGACGGTTCGACTGCATGGAGTCCGCCATCAATGCGTGCCTTCGCTGCCGCGCAGGGCGGGCTTGGGAGTCGGCTGGAGTGTCCGCGCGGCCCTGGCGTTGGGCAATGGAGTGACCACGGCCGGCGGTGCGTTGTCCTGATGCGGTCCGAGACCAAGATCCGTGGCGAAGAGCTGGGTCACGTACACAGTGTCGCCGTTGACCGCGGCGCCGACGCCGGTGCGATTGTAGTCAGGAAACGAGAGATTTTCCTTGTGCGGCGCGCTCTTTAGCCATGTGTCGACGAAGGCGCGCGCGAACTTGTCGACGTCAACTCCGAGTGCCGGTGTGTAGTGCTGCGCAGCCATGTTCTCGCCGAGAAGTCCCTGGAAGCGGGCGTCGGCGCTCATGAGGAGCGTTGCTGAGGTGTCGCCGTTGGGGGCGGTGTGCGCGAAGTAGTTTTTCGCCGCCATATCGGCCGCGCGCTTGCGCGCGATGTCCGACAGCTCCGGATCGATCATCAGGGACTTGGCGTTCGGATCGATCCGTGAACGCTCGTCCGCGATGAGGACTGCGATGCGCTGTTCGAGCGCCGGCATCAGGGTCTGTGGATCGGGCGGCGGCGGCCGCAATGCCACTTCGACGGTCGTGCAGCCCGTGAGCAGAAGAAGCAAGGCAGTGGTAATGGCACGCATGCTCTGGACGCCAATTGTCAGCCGACAGGAGAAGCTAGCCCGCAGGGGCGTTGAGAGCAAAGCCACGCAATTTGGCCTAGCCGCTGGGCGGCGGGTTGCCGCGGTTTCGCAGGTGGGCGGGATAGCGCAGGCTGAAGGTTAGCGCCGCCGCGAGCGCCACAAGGCCTGCTGCGACCGCCGTCGTCACGGAGATTTGCGAAGCGAAAGTCGCGGCCGCGTCCGCGGCCGTCATGAACGCAAGTGCCGCCACCCAGACTCCGGTTACGACATAGTTTGCACGAAGAAAGCTCGGCGATTGCCACTCGTCCGGGGCCACCTGCTCGCGCGCGTATTGCAGGGTAAAGGGCTCGTGCAGAAGCAGCGATGCGACCATGATCGCGAGCAGGCCGCCGTCGACGAGCAGCAGAAGCATGCCGAATGAGAGGCTGGGCTGGATGAACCCTTTGTAGAGGGCAAGCAGGCCAAAGAGAGCGGTATTGCCGCCGTCGAGCGTCTTCAGCACGCGGGTGTCGAGAAACGAGCGCATCCCGAGCGTAAAGGCCGCCGCGAATGCGACCCACAGCGCCAGATCTGTCGACAGGCGCATCAGCACAACAAACAGGATGAACGGCACGAAGCCGAGCACCAAGTTCATGAGCGATCTTCTATACAATGGCCGCCGGATCGACGAAGCCGATCCGGCGGCTCCAGGCCTGTCAGTGACCCGGCGCAGCTGCCGCGGTGGAGTATTTGCGGTTTGCATAGAGCAGCCACAAATGCTGTGCCTTGGCGGTACCTGGCGAGGGATTGCTGATCGCGTTGAATGCGGCGACGGCGTCGGCTGTCTTGCCCTGAAGCAACAGCGACTCTCCCAGCACTAGATTGAGTTCGTTGGCGTTCGTCTTGGCGCCTGCCTTCTTCAGGGCACGACGCGCCGCAGCCTCGGCTTCGGCGTAGCGCCCATAGCCGTAGAGCGTCTCCGATAGCTTCTGATCAAGTTCTCCGGTTGGCGACTTTGCGGCCATGCTGGCGAAGCTCTCGATCGTCTTCCGGTCCGCCGCGGCGCGACTGCGGACATCGGCGCCCACCGGCAGGCCGCCGCTTTGCAGAATTGCCTCGGCCTCAACTGGATAGCCCATCGACAGCGCAACCGACGAAGCGCCCTTGTAGTCGTCGCCGCCACCCTTGGCCTTCGTGACCGGGAGCAGACGATAGATGTGCAACAGCTCGTAGTCCTTGATGCCCTTGACGCCAACGGACACGTCGATCAGCTGGCCCCAGTCGTCGGCATCATCGTAGTAGGTGACGATCTGCTCGAGCGTCGCCATCGCCTGATCCTGATGTTTCGCCTTGATCTGCGAGCTCAGCATAATCTCCAGCGCTGCGCGGTTGGGCGCCTGACCGGCTGGCGTTGCATCCAGCGCCTTCTTTGCCATCGTCTCGGCATTGGCGAAGTCGTTCAGGAAGTAATAGGCCTGGGCCATCGTCCCGATGATCTGCGGATCCGAAGGGCCGCCGAGCGCGAGAAAGGCTTGGCCGTATTTGATGGCCTTGTCGTAATGCTTGGCCTGTGTGGCGAGCAGCATCGCGTTGTGAAATGTCGTCGCCTTGTCCTCGTCCGGCAGGGCCGGCGATTCCGCCATTGCTTCATAGGCGGTGTCCGCAGTGGCGTAGTCCTTCAGGCCGAGCGCCGCGTTCGCGAGGAAGTTGTTGATGGTGTAGGTGTCGAACGCGGTCTGATCGGGCAAGGCCTGCGCCTGCTTGATGAGGTCCAAAGCTGTTTTGAAGTCGTTCGCCTGCATTGCCTTTTGCGCCGGCTGCAGAAGCTTGGCGACTGGGGCGCTGACGCTCGGCCCGCTGCTCTTGGCGTAGGCAGGCGCCAACGGCGCGATGAGCGCCGTGACGGCGGCGGACCCCAACAGGCAAGCCACGACGGCTGCCCGGACGAAACGCATATTCATGGAATTCCTCATTTTGGCTGGAACAGTGCGCTTAGGCGACCCCTCGCATGGCGCATCTTCTTCTCCTTTGCAACTTTAGTGTGGCTGTCGCGCGTTTCCAAATGTTCGGTTCCCGATATTGCAGTGCAGCGAGAAACCGCCTATCGAGGAACTGAAAATGACCGAAGCGTGCAGCCAACTTCCACCAGGCTCGGAGAACATATCGCGGGGCGGATTCAATCTCTTCGCCGGCCCGATCTGGCGAATCCCCCCGGAAGGCGAGATACGGCGCTTTGCGCTGCCTGTAACAGAAAAGCATTTGAACGGCGCCGGAAGCGTTCACGGCGGCATGCTCATGACCCTCGCTGACGTGTCCATGAGCCAGACCTCCCGAGCGGTATCGGGTGCGATGAGTTGCAGCACGGTGTCGCTGACCTGCGACTTCATCGGCCCCGGCAGGCTTGGGGACATTCTGGAGTGCCGCGTTCGCGTCACACGTCGGACGCGCACGCTGGTGTTTCTGTCGGCCGAGATCGTCGCCAGCGAGCGCATCGTCGCCGTCGCGACCGGCCTTTGGAAGATCGCGTGAGATGGCACTCCCGCCCGGCTATGGTGAAACGCGTCTGATTGATCCGTTCGAGATCCATGTCGGTCCGGTCTTCGAGCAGGGCGCGAAGGGCGCGCGCAAATTTGCGTTTCGCGTCGATGATCGGCACGTGAACATGCGAGGCGTCGTCCACGGCGGGATGTT
>Ga0335069_10011854_pt1 | contig 12285 bp, 7 predicted proteins | sample Lox_Sample_11_FD_206714 | JGI IMG/M metagenome (GOLD analysis project Ga0335069, IMG submission 206714) | Soil microbial communities from Loxahatchee National Wildlife Refuge, Florida, United States - Lox_Sample_1.1 | ecosystem: Environmental > Terrestrial > Soil > Wetlands | place: USA: Florida...
CATCAACGTCATGGATCTCGTTCCGCCGCCCGCTCCGCACCCGCAGCCGCCGGGGCCGCCGCCGCGTCTGTGGATCGACGAGCTCACGATCCGCGGCGGCGAGGTCAGCTTCGTCGACCGCAGCGGGCGCACGGCGCTCGACGTGACGTTGAAGCCGATCGCTTTCACGCTGCATGACTTCAGTACCCGCAGCGAAGGCAACGCCTATTCGCTGTCGGCGCGCTCGACGCTCGGCGAGACGCTCGAGTGGCAGGGCACCTTCGGGCTCGACCCGGTCCTCGAGTCGTCCGGCACCTTCAGGATCGGCGGACTCACCGCGCACACGATCACGGACGTCGGCCCGACGCTGCTGCCCGTCGACCTCATGAGCGGTACCGTCGGCGCGAGCGGCAGCTACCAGTTCGCCGAGCAGGGCCGCGAGCTCGCGCTCAAGGTCAAGGTTCAGGAGCTGACCTGCACCGACGTCGCGCTGCGCGCGCCCGGCGAGACCGAAGCCTGGGTGCAGGTGCCAAAGCTCGCAGTGACCGGAACGACTCTCGACCTGGCGAAGACCAGCGTCGAGGTCGAGCACGTGCTCATCGAGCGGCCTGCCGTCAAGGCGTGGCGCGACAGGAACGGCACGCTCAACCTGGCGCGGCTCGTGCGTGCGCCGGCCGCAGGCGCCGCCCCACCGGCCGCCCCACCGGCCGCCGCACCGGCCGCCGCGCCGGCGGCATCGCCCTGGACCGTGCACGTGCCCGACATCAAGGTCGCGGCAGCCGACATCAGCGTCGAGGACCGGATGCCCGCGAAGCCCGCCAGCTTCCACGTCGCGCCCCTCGATGTCGCGATCGGCGGCTTTGCGATTCCGGCCGCGGCGCCGCTCGCCGTCAGCGTCGACGCGAGGATCAATGGCGACGGGCACATCGCCGCGAACGGCACGCTCGTGCTGAGTCCGCTCGCCGCGCGCTTAGCGATCGACGCGGGCGGGCTCGGGCTTGTGGCGCTGCAGCCGTACCTCGCCGGCGTGACGGCAATGACGATCAAGAGCGGCGCGGCCAGCGCCAAGGGAGCACTGACCGCGGACGCGAACGGCAAGGTCACCTTCGACGGCGAGGCCGGGGTCGACGGGCTGCGCACCGTCGACAACGCGCTCGAGGAGGACTTCGTCAAATGGCGCAGCGTCCGGCTGCTCGGCCTCAAGGCGCAGACCACGCCGCTTGCGATCAAGCTGCGGGAACTTGACGTGCGCGAGCCGTACGCGCGCGTGATCATCGGCTCGAACGGCGTCACGAACCTGTCCGTGGTGCTGAACCCGAACGGCACGCCGCAGGCCGCCGAGGCGGCGGCGGCGCCCGCGGCCCCGGCGCCCGCGGCCCCGGCGCCGAAGGCCAAGGGTGCGCGCGCCGCCGCGCGCCCGGCGCGGCCGCCGACGGCCGTGCCGATCGAGATCGGCATCGTGAAGGTCAGCGACGGCACGATGAACTTCGCCGACTTCTCGATCAAGCCGAACGTCACGACCGGCATCCAGGCACTCAACGGCACGATCAAGGGCCTGTCGGGCAAGCCCGACGCACGCGCCGAGATCAAGCTCGACGGCAGCATCGACCGCTACGCGCCGGTGTCGATCTCCGGGCAGGTGAACTTCCTGGCGGCGGTTGCGTACACCGACATCAAGATGAGCTTCAAGAACGTCGAGCTCGGCGTGCTGTCGCCGTACTCGGGCAGGTTCGCCGGCTACCGGATCGACAAGGGGAAGCTGTCGGTCGACCTGCATTACGTCGTCGAGAACCGCAAGCTGACCGCCGATCACAAGATCATCGTCAACCAGCTGCAGCTCGGCGAGAAGGTCGACAGCCCCGACGCGACCAGCCTGCCGGTCAAGCTCGCAATTGCGCTGCTGAAGGACCGCGACGGCGTCATCGACCTCGACCTCCCGGTCACTGGCAGTCTCGACGACCCGAAGTTCAGGCTCGGCCCGATCATCTGGAAGGTCGTCGTCAACCTGATCGAGAAGGCGGTGACGGCGCCGTTCGCGCTGCTCGGCAAGCTCTTCGGCGGCGGCGAGGAGATGTCCTACATCGACTTCGCGCCGGGCAGCGCGGCACTCGACGAGGCAAGCCGCGGCAAAGCCGCCGCGCTCGTCAAGGCGCTCGACTCGCGGCCCGGCCTCAACGTCGACCTGCCGGCCGTCGTCGCGCCCGCGGCCGACGCCGCCGCGCTCGCCGGCGAGAAATGGCACGCCGAGCTCATCGCGCGCGCGACGCGCCGGCTCGGCGCGCGCGCGACGCAGCCGGGCGCCATCGAGGCACTGCTCGCGTCACCGAAGGACTACCGCGCACTCCTCGAGCAGGCGTATTCGGAGGTCTTCGGGCAGCGCGCGAAGCCGCCGGCGCCGGCCGCCGGGTCGCCGCCCCCGGCCGACCCGAACGCCGCCGACATCGCCTGGCTCGAGGCGCAGCTGAAGCCGCACTACGCGCCGGCGCCCGATGCAGTGGCCGCGCTCGGCCAGGCGCGCACGAGCGCGGTGCAGGCCGCGCTCCTCGACGGCACCGGCATCGACCCGACGCGGGTGTTCGTGATCCAGGCGGCGCCGCTGCCGGCCACGAGCGGCCCGGTGCGCATGCGGCTCGCGCTGCACTGAGGGGAGCGTCAGCGGCCCACCGGCTCCGCCGCCGCCTCGCGCGGCCGGATCAGGCCTTCCTGCGCCGTGCTTGCGACCAGCCGTCCGTCGCGCGTGAACACCGTGCCGCGCGCGAAGCCGCGTGCGCCCGAGGCGCTCGGGCTGTCGACCGCGTACAGCAGCCACTCGTCGGCGCGGAACGGCCGGTGGAACCACATCGCGTGGTCGATGCTCGCCATCTGCAGGTGCGGGTAGGAGGCGGGATGCGGCAGCGTCGCGGTGTCGAGCAGGTTGTAGTCGGAGACGTACGCGAGCAGGCAGCGGTGCAGCCGCGCCTCGTCGCTCGGCACCTGGTCGACGGCACGGAACCACACCTGCTTGGACGCCGGCCGCGGCACCGGGTTGGCGAAGTTCGGCTTCACGACCGGCCGGAACTCGAACGGCCGGCGATGCTCGAAGAACCGCTGCACCTTCTCGGGCAGGTCCGCGAGCAGCTCCTCGCGATAGGAGTCGAAGTCGGGCAGGCCCTCCGGCGGCGGCACGTCCGGCATCGGCGCCTCGTGCTCCATGCCGGGCTCGGCGACCTGGAACGAGCACGACATGTGGAAGATCTGCTCGCCGTGCTGGATCGCGACCACGCGCCGGCTCGTGAAGCTCTGGCCGTCGCGGCTGCGGTCGACCTGATAGACGATCGGCGCGTTGAAGTCGCCGCGGCGCAGGAAGTAGGCGTGCAGCGAATGGCACTCGCGCGCCTCGACGGTGCGGTAGGCCGCGACCAGCGCCTGGCCGAGCACCTGGCCGCCGAACACCTGCGGGCTGCCGATGTCGCGGCTCTCGCCGCGGAACAGGTTTAGCTCGAGCGGCTCGAGCTCGAGAACCGAAAGCACGTCGGCGAGGCGCTGGTCCATGGCCCGAATGGTAGCGTGGCGCGGGCGACGGAGTGGATCAGCCGACGCCGAGCCGCTTCTGCATGATCGGGCTCGTGGTCGTGTACTGCAGGAACTGCTTCTTCTCCGGATAGAGGTACGCCTGCACGGCGAACGCCGCGAGCGCCGCCTCGTGAAAGCCCGACAGGATCAGCTTCTTCTTGCCCGGATAGGTGTTGACGTCGCCGACCGCGAAGATGCCGGCGAGGCTCGTCTGGAACTTCTCGGTGTCGACCTTGAGCGCCTTCTTCTCGAGCTCGAGGCCCCACTCGGCGATCGGCCCGAGCTTCGGGTGCAGCCCGTAGAACGCGAGCACCTGCTCGCAGTCGACGCGCGTGGTGCTGCCGTCGGCGAGCTTGATCTCGGCGCCGCGCAGCGCGCCGCCCGCGACGTCGAGCCGCTGCACGAGGCCCTCGTGGTAGCGCAGCCGGCCCACCGCCGCGAGCTCGCGCATCCGCGCCACCGTCGCCGGTGCCGCGCGAAACTCCGCGCGCCGGTGCACCAGCGTCAGGGCCGACGCCTTGCCCGCGAGGTCGACGGTCCAGTCGAGCGCCGAGTCGCCGCCGCCGAGGATCAGCAGCCGCTTGCCGTAGAAGTCCTCGGCGCGCCGCACGCGGTAGTGGACGCTCTTGCCCTCGAGCGCCTCGGCTCCGTCGACGACGAGCCGGCGCGGCTGGAACGAGCCGACGCCGCCGGCGATGACGACGGCGCCGGCGTCGAACACGGTGTCCTGCGCGGTGCGCACGCGAAAGCGCCGGCCGTCGGCGGCGCGCCGAATCTCGGTGACTTCCTCGCCGAGGTGAAACTCGGCGCCGAAGGGCTTGATCTGCTGCATGAGCCGGTCGATGAGCTCCTGGGCGCCGCACACCGGCAGCGCCGGGATGTCGTAGATCGGCTTGTCCGGGTAGAGCTCGGTGCACTGCCCGCCGGGCGCCTTCAAGGTGTCCACGATGTGCGCCTTGATGCCGAGGAGCCCGAGCTCGAACACCTGGAACAGGCCGCAGGGCCCGGCGCCGACGATGACGGCTTCGGCCGCGATGGCCGGGGCCTCGCCCGCTTGTGACACGTGTGGATCTCCGTTGCGCGCGCGCCGCGACAACCGCGGCAGCCACGGGATTTTACACGCGCCGGGCTGCCCCGGCCGCGCGGTCCGCCCGCAATGTTAGGATTGCGCATGCCCCGCCTGCGCCTCGATACCAGCCTCGAGATGCTGCTCGAGCGGCTCGCCCTCTCGAGCGCGCCGGCCGCGGTCGCGACGATCGTCTCGACCGCAGGCTCGACGTACCGCAAGTCCGGCGCGCGGATGCTGATCGAGGCCGACGGCCGGCTGACGGGCCTCCTGAGCGGCGGTTGCCTCGAGCAGGACCTGCGCGAGCACGCGCTCGCCGCGCTCGCGGCGCGCGCCTGCCGCGTCGTCGAGTACGACATGAGGGGCGACGACGACCTCGTGTTCGGCATCGGCGCCGGCTGCGAAGGCGCGATGCGCATCGTCGTCGAGCCGGCCGACCCCGGCAGCCGCGCGATTGCCGCGCTCCGCTCGGCCGGGGCCGCGCTCGCGGCGGGCGAGTCCGCGGCGCTCGCGGTCGTGCACGCGGGGCCGGACGCCGAGCTCGGCACGCGCGCCTGGCCCGCGACCGCCGGACTCGACGCGGAGCTCGCCACCACCTGCGCGACCGTCGTCGCGACCGAGACCTCGCAGCACCTGCGCTGGGACCGCGAGCGCGGCGCCAGGGAGGCCTGGATCCAGTACCTCGCGCCGGCGCCGCGGGTGCTGGTGTGCGGCGCGGGCGCCGACGCCGAGCCGCTGGTCGCGCAGCTCAGGGCGCTGCGCTTCGTCGTGACGGTCTGCGATCACCGCCCGGCCTACGGCGACCCGGCCCGCTTTCCTGGCGCATCGGTGCACGTCGCGCCCGCGGCCGAGCTGGCGGGCCACGTCGACCTCGCGCGCCACTACGCGGCGGTCGTCATGAGCCACCACCTCGCCTCCGACGCCGCCTACCTCGCGGCCCTCGCTGCGAGCCCGGTCGAGCACATCGGACTCCTCGGCCCGCGACCCCGGCGCGAGCGGCTGATGGCGCAGCTCGGCCACGCGATCGCACACCAGCTCGCGCCGCGGCTGCGCGGCCCGGTCGGGCTCGACCTCGGCGCGGTGACGCCGGAGGGGATCGCACTTGCGATCGCCGCCGAGCTGCACGCGCTCGCGGCCGGCCGTCCGGGCGGCCCGAGCGCACACCCCGCGTCCGCCACATGAACCTCCTGCAGCGGATCCGCGACCACGCCCGCTCGGCGCGCCTTCCCGACGGCACGCGCGTGTTCCTGCGGGCGCTGCGCGACGCCGACCTCAGGCACGCGCAGGAATACTTCAACGGACTGTCGGACGAGAGCCGCTACCTGCGCTTCATGACGCCGACACCCAATCTGACGCCGGAGACGCTCGCGCTCGTCGTCGCGGCGATCCACGAGGCCCGCGCCGGCATCACGGTCGCGACCGTCGACCACGGACAGGACGAGCTGCTGATCGGCGGCGCGCGCATCGTGCCGCTCGACCGCCCCGCGACCTGCGAGTTCGCGCTGTCGATCGTCGACGAGTGGCAGGGCCGCGGGCTCGGCACGATCCTGATGCGCGAGGCGGTGCGCCTCGGCCGGCAGCTCGGCTACCACCGCATCGAGGGGACGGTGCTGACGATCAACACCAAGATGCTGAAGGTGGCGCAGCGCCTGAAGTTCCACCTGCACGTCGACCCGCAGGATCCGAGCGTCACGATCGTCTCGCGGTCGCTGCTCGCGTGAACGGCAACGCCCCGCGGCCGGCGCAGCGCCTCGACGCCGCCGGAAAGACCCACGTCGACTATCGCGAAATCTGGCGACTCGCCGCGCCTTTGATGGCCAACAGCGCCGTCCAGTCGGTGCTGAACCTCACCGACACCTGGTTCGTCGGGCGCCTGTCGACGACCGCGACCGCGGCGATGAGCGCGATCTACTGGGTGGTGCTGTGCGCGATCATCCTCTTGGGCGGCGTCGGCATGGCGGTGCAGACCTTCGCCGCGCAGGCCTACGGCGCGGGGCGCTACGTTCGTGCCGCGCAGGCGACCTGGTCGGGACTCTACGCCTCGCTCTTGACGGTGCCACTCTTCCTCGCGATCGGCTATCTCGGCGCGCCGCTGCTCACGGCACTGAAGCTCGACCCCGAGGTCCAGCGCCTCGCGCTAGCCTACTGGTGGCCGCGACTGGTCGTCGGCGGTCCCCTCGGGCTCCTGGTCTGGTCGCTGACGGGATTCTTCAACGGCGTCGGCCGCACGCGCCTGACGCTGATCGTCACGCTCGTGATGGCGGTCACGAACGTCCCGTTCAACCAGTACTTCATGTTCCACGTCGGACTCGGCATGGCGGGTTCCGCGTGGGGCACGGTCGCGGCCGAGGTCGCCGGATTCGTCGTCGCGCTCGCGTTCTTCGTCGGCCCCCGCTTCCGGCAGCGCTACCGGCCCGAGCTCGCGTGGCGACGCACGACGATCCTGCGCCAGTTCGCGGTCGGCGTGCCGATGGGCTTCGCGGTCACCGCCGACCTCGCCGGGCTCGCGCTCTTCCAGCTGATGCTGGTCAGCGTCTCGACGGTCGCCGGCGCCGCGACGCAGATCGTCATGATGATGACCTCGCTCGCCTACATGCCGGGCGTCGGCATCGGCATGGCGGGCACCACGCTCGTCGGCCAGTCGATCGGCGCGCGCGACCTCGACTGGGCGGGTCGCGTCGGCAACGCGATCATCCGGCTCGCGATGGTGTTCATGGGCGTCGTCGGGGTGCTGCTCGCGCTCGCGAGCCCGTGGCTGCTGCCGCTGTTCGTGAACCCGGCCGATCCGCACGCCGCCGAGGTCATCGCGCTCGGCGCCTCGCTGATCTGGCTCGCGGCCTGCTACCAGGTGTTCGACGGCCTCAATCTCGGCTCGAACTTCAGCCTGCGCGGCGCCGGCGACGTGCGGGTGCCGGCGCTGATCGTTGCGGTGCTGTCGTGGGGCCTGTGGGTGCCGCTGACGCACAGCGTGACGTTCGCGCCGGGCGCGGGCTGGGTGCACTTCCTGCCGCAGTTCGGGCTCGGGGCGATCGGGGGCTGGAGCGTCTCGGTCGGCTATGTCGTCGCCCTCGGCACCGGGCTCTGGCTGCGCTGGCGCTCCGGGGCGTGGCGCCGGGTCCGGGTCTGATCGGCGTCGTCACGGCACTCTTGCACAGCCAGCGTGGGGTGTGCTGACATCTCATCCTTTAGCGCTCCTTAGATAACAATCGGGCCACTGGCCCTGCAGGGGACCATCTTGAGCAAACCGTCACGCCGGCTCCGCCAGAGGACGCCGCACATCGTCAAGCCGTTGTTCTACCTGACCTCCGCGATCCTGGCCGGCGCCGCGCCGGCGCGCGCGCAGCAGGCACCGGCGCCAAACGCCGGCGACGTGCTCGAGGAGGTCATCGTCACCTCGCAAAAACGCGCCGAGAACCTGCAGTCGGTACCGATCAGCATCCTGGCGTACGACACGAAGAAGCTCGACGAACTGCAGGTTGCAAGCTTCGACGATTACGCAAAGTACCTGCCGAGCCTGTCAGTGCAGAGCTACGGCCCCGGCCAGGCGCAGCTGTACGTCCGCGGCGTCACCAACGGCGGCGACGGACTGCTGGTGGGGTCGCAGCCGCTCGTCGGCGTCTACGTCGACGAAATGCCGGTGACCACCATCGCCAACAACCTGGACGTCCACATATACGACATCGCCCGCATTGAGGCCTTGTCGGGCCCGCAGGGCACGCTGTTCGGCGCCAGTTCGATGACCGGCACCCTGCGAATCATCACCAACCAACCGAATCCCAGCAAGACCGAGGGCGGCTACGACATCACGCTCAACACGTTCACGAAGGGCGATCCGGGCGCGAAGGTCGAAAGCTACGTGAATGCTCCGATCAACGACCACGCGGCGATTCGCCTGGTCGGCTGGGCTGAGCACGACGGTGGGTACATCAACAACGTTGCAAGCCCGCCGGGCCTCGTGTTTCCGACATCGGGTTTGCCTCGCGAGAACTCCCGCGTGGTCGAGAAGAACTACAACTGGGTCGACACGGTCGGCGGGCGTGGCGCGCTTCGGATTGAACTGTCGGACCAGTGGTCGCTGACGCCGATGCTAATGACGCAGCGGCAGACGGCGAATGGGCAGTTCGCCTACACGCCGTTTGCGGTCGCCGCGCCGGCAGGATCGGGCGTCGCCACAATCGGAGGATCTGGCGACCTCAATATCTCGCACTACTACCCGGAGCGCTATGACGACAACTGGTGGCTCGCGACGCTCACGGTGCAGGGCAAGATCGGCAATATCGACGCAATGTACGCCGGCGGCTACATCAAGCGCACGACGTTGTCGTACTCGGACTACTCCGATTACTCATTCTTCTACGATTCGGCCTACGGCGGCTATTTCCAGGACAACGCGGGCAACCTGATCAACCCTTCGCAGCAGCTCTATTCACGAAGCGACCTCACGAAACAGTCGCACGAGTTTCGGATCACCTCGCCCACGGATTGGCGCCTGAGGTTCGTGGCTGGCGCCTTTCTGCAGCGGCAAGTCGCGTACCCGCGCGATGAGTACCGGATCGCGAACCTCCAGGACGCAGACCACGCGGTCGGCACCGGCTTGCCCGGATCGCTCGACGGCCTTCCGGGGGTCATCTACGTCAATTCACAGATCAGGACCGACCGTGACTCCGCGCTCTTTACCGACATCTCGTTCGACCTGACCAAGAAGCTGACGCTGACCGGCGGCATCCGCGCGTTCCACTACGACAACACCGTCTATGGCTTCTTCGGCTACGGCACCAGCGGCTGGTCGGCGAGTGGCGAGCAGCAGTGCCTCACGCCGATCGAGACCAACAACCCGGTGCGCCCGTGCATCAACATCGACTACCGGGCGTCGAAGTCGAGCGAGACCCACCGCGTCAACCTGACGTACAAGTTTGACGACGACCGGATGATCTATTCGACGTGGTCGACCGGCTTCAGGCCGGGCGGCGTCAATCGCGTCGCGACGAGGCCCCCGTACGAGTCGGACTACCTGACGAACTTCGAGCTCGGGTGGAAGACGACGTGGCTCGAGCACCGGCTGCGGTTCAACGGGGCTCTGTTCTACGAGAAGTGGAAGGATGCGCAGTACGCGATCGCCGGGCAAAACGGCATCACGGAGATCGTCAATGCCGGAAGCTCCGAGATCAAAGGAATCGAGACCGAGGTTCAGTGGCGCGCGGCGCCCGGGCTCACGATCTCGGGCTCCGCGACCTACCTCGATGCGAAACTGACCAGCAATGCCTGCAACCAGATCAGCGACCAGCCGGATTGCGGCAGCCCTGACAACATCCTGGCCCCGGACGGCTCGCGGCTGCCGGTCTCGTCCAAGCTCAAAGCGAACCTGATCGGTCGCTACGAATGGACGGCGGGCAATTTCGACGCGCATGTGCAAGGCGCGGTGGTCTATCAGAGCGACGTCGTGCCCACGCTGACCCAGGCGGACCTGCCGATTGTCGGTATGCAGCCGGGCTTCACCAGTGTGGACGTGACCAGCGGGGTCAGCCGCGACAAGTGGTCGGTCACGTTCTTTATCGACAACCTGTTCGACGAGCGCGGCGAGGCCATCCGCTACACGACCTGCACGCCGCAGGTGTGCAATCTCGTCAATGTCATCCCGATCAAGCCACGGCAGGTCGGCATCACTTTCGCGCAAAAATTCTGACATCAGGCGCGCGCCGACTGAACTGATTTTCGGCGCACCACGGCCGCGCGCGACCCGCGGCCGTGGCCGGCCCGCGTTCCAGGAGTCTTCATGCTTCGTAGAGTGACCATCGTCTGCATCGTCGCGGCACTCGCCTGCGCCGCTCCGGCGACCTTCGGCGCCGGCCAGCGCCTCGCGGCAAAGGACCTTGTCGCCGCACCCGTCTTCGACGCCGGCGACGGCGTGCCGCCACCGGCCGGCATGTTCACGACACAGACGCCTGCGGTGACCTTCCGCTCGATCGAGGAGAGCTTCCCGACGCGGCGCATCGCGACGAGTCGCGTGCCCTCGGCGCTCGTCCCGCCGACGACTTCCTTCGACGTCCACTACCGGTTCGACGAGTCCACGTTCTCGATCGCCGACTTCGTCGCGCGCACCGACACGACGGGGCTCCTGATCCTGAAGGGCGACCAGATCCTGTTCGAGGGCTACTACCAGGGCGCGGATCAGAGCGACCTCTTCATGTCGTTCTCGACCGGCAAGTCGTTCGTCTCGACGCTGGTCGGGCTCGCGATCGCCGACGGCAAGATCAAGGGCGTCGACGATCCCATCCTGACGTACCTTCCCGAGCTCAGGGGCTCCGCCTACGAGCAGGCGACCATCAAGCAGGTGCTGCAGATGGCGAGCGGCACGAGCTTCACCGAGGAGTACGAGGAGCGCGAGTCCGACATCGCGAACTTCGCCGCGCTCGTCAGCCGCGGCCACGGCGGGCTCTACGACTTCGCGCGCTCGTTCAAGGGCGCATACGCACCCGGCACGCGCTTCTACTACGCGACCGCCAACACCGAGATCCTGGGCGCGCTCGTTGCACGCGTCACCGGAGGGTCGCTCTCCGCGTACCTGTCGGAGAAACTGTGGCGACCGCTCGGCGCCGAGGCGCCGGCGCGCTGGATCCTCGACCAGCCGGGTTCGGCCGGCCGCGAGGTCGCGGGCGGCGGGCTGCAGGTGCGCTTGCGCGACTACGGGCGATTCGGCCTCTTGTTCGCGAACCTCGGCCAGTGGCACGGCGCGCAGCTCCTGCCCGCCGGTTGGGTCGAGGCCGCGACCCGGCCGGCCGACCCGTACGTCGACTACGGCAAGCTCATGCCCGGCTACCCGCTCGGCTACGGCTACCAGTGGTGGTGCCTGCCGGGCGCCAATCACCGCTTCACGGCGCAGGGCATCCACGGCCAGTTCATCCTCGTCGACCCGGTGCAGAAGCTCGTCGTCGTCAAGCTCTCGAGCTGGCTGCACGCCTGGGACGACAAGAAGGAAGCCGAGACCTACGCGTTCTTCGCCGCGGTCGCCGACGCGCTCGCGGACTCAACGCCCTAGTCAGAGCTCGCGCACGACCCGAAAGCCGAGGTCGGACTGCCTCAGCCCCTGCGGCTCGGCGCCGCGCATCGCCGCGCGGCTCTCGCTCGGGCGCGTCGCCCACGAGCCGCCGCGCACGCCTCTGAGCTCGCAGCCGCCGGCCCACTCCCAGGCGCGGCCGTCGGGCGGCCGGCCGACGTAGCTGCCCGTATAGCAGTCGTGCAGCCACTCGCGGACGTTGCCGATCATGTCGTAGAGGTCGAAGGCATTCGGCTTGAAGCTCGCGACCGGCGCCGTGTAGGTGTGGGCGTCGCTGCAGCGCGCGCTCGGATATCCGAACGGCAGCTCGACGACCGCCGAGGCGTCATAGACGTTCGCGTAGTCGCACGCGACCGACAGCACCGAGTCCTCGTCGGAGTCGCGATCGCCGAAGTAGCGCGCCGTCGTCGTCCCGCCGCGCGCGGCGTACTCCCACTCGGTCTCGGACGGCAGCCGGTAGACCTTGCCGGTGAGCTTCGTCAGCCAGTCGGTGTAGGCCTTGGCGTCGTCCCAGCTGACGCACACGACCGGCTCGTTGTCGGCCTGCGGCTGCGCAAAGCCGGGCTGCGTCCAGTTGCGATCGGGCAGCCTCAGCCACGCCCCGCCGCTCGCGATCCGGCAGTCGCCGGCCGCC
>Ga0335069_10011855_pt1 | contig 12285 bp, 14 predicted proteins | sample Lox_Sample_11_FD_206714 | JGI IMG/M metagenome (GOLD analysis project Ga0335069, IMG submission 206714) | Soil microbial communities from Loxahatchee National Wildlife Refuge, Florida, United States - Lox_Sample_1.1 | ecosystem: Environmental > Terrestrial > Soil > Wetlands | place: USA...
TTTACGTGCCATGAGCCCAAATGTAGACGAAATCCGTGTGGAAATCAGGCGGCCGCGCGGGCTTGTCGAATTCGCCACGATCGCAGCAGGCTGAGCAGGGCCTGTTCTTCCGGGTCCAGGCCGGTTTGGCGGGCGCCGACGACGCGCAAATGGCGGGGCCGGAAATCGTCGAGCGTTCTGCCGTCGAGATACTGCTCGACCACCGCCGGCGCGACGTACGACCGCCGGCACACGGCCGGCGTGTTTCCGAGCCGGTCGGCGACGCGTCGCATGACGGCGGTGACGACGCCCTTGCCGTCTCCCGCCTGCGCGTGCTCGGCGAAGGCGACCGCCGCCTGCAACGTGCCGCCCCACGTGCGGAAGTCCTTCGCCGTGAACTCCTCGCCGAGGTGCTCCTTCACGTAGTCGTTCACCGTGCGGCTCGTGAGGTTGCACAGCCATCCGTCGCGCTCGTGGCGGAACATGCGGCCGCCCGGCAGGAGCTCGCGCACCGCGGCCGCGAGCTCGTCGTCGACGAGCGAGGTCCGGATCTGGGAGCGTCCCTTTCCGGCGAAGCAGAGGCGGATGCGGTTCCCGCGCACCGAGACGTGGCGCTTGCGCAGCGTCGTGATCCCGTACGTGCCGGACGTGCGCGTGTGCCGGTCGGAGCCGACGCGGAACCAGCCGAGGTCGATGAGGCGGAGCGCGATCGCGGTCACGCGCGCGCGGTCGAGCTCGTCCTGGTCGAGGTCGCGCGCCATCGCGAGCCGCTCGAACCGCTCGATCGCGGCCTCGTCCCGGATCTCGCGCCCGCGCCCGTCGTAGTAGCGGAACGCTCCCTTGCGCCCTCTCCGCGTCGGCATGCCAAGGGTTCAACGGCACTACACTGGCCCGCGATGCGCGACGAGAGCACGATCGTCGTCCTCGAGGGCGACCAGACCGGCCAGGAGCTGCTCGAGGAGGCGCTGCGCGTGCTCTCCCCCGAGGTGGTCGGGGTCGAGCTCGAGCTCGTCCGCTACGACCTCTCGCTCGCGAGCAGGCGGGAGACGTCGAACGCGGTCGTGCACGAGGCGGCGGCCGCGACCCGCGAGCACGGGCTCGGGCTGAAGGCGGCGACCGTGACGCCCGAGGGCCGCGGCGACGTCGGCTCGCCGAACCGCATCCTCCGCGAGGAGATCGGCGGCAAGGTGATCGTGCGGACCGGCCGGCGCATCCCGGGCGTCGTCCCCGTCGGCGGCGTGTACGCGCCGATCTCGATCGTGCGCATGGCGGTCGGCGACGCGTACGGCGCGAAGGAGTGGCGCGAGGGCGACGGCGACGACGAGGTGGCGTTTCGCACGGAGCGCATCGAGCGCCGCATCTGCCACGCCGTCGCCGAGTTCGCGTTCCGCCAGGCGGAGCGGACCGGCGCGAAGGTGTTCGGCGGGCCGAAGTACACGGTGAGCCCGACGTACGAGGGGATGCTGAAGGAGGAGATGGACGCGGCCGCCGAGCGTCACCCGGAGGTGCCGTACGAGCCGCAGCTCATCGACGCGACCTTCGCGCTCCTCATCTCGACGACGGGCGAGCCGCTCGTCATCCCGGCGCTCAACCGCGACGGCGACATCCTGTCCGACCTCGTGCTGCCGCTGTTCGGATCGATCGCCGGGTCCGAGTCGCTGCTCGTCGCGTTCGAGGACGACTTCGAGCCCGCGGCGATCATGGCGGAGGCTGCGCACGGCACCGCGCCGTCGCTCGAGGGCAAGAACGTCGCGAACCCGATGGCGATGATCCTCGCCGGCGCGGCGCTCCTGTCGCACGTGGGCGAGGACGCGCAGCGCGCGGGGCGGGCGATCCGCGAAGCCGCGCTCGAGGCGGTCGCGGCGGGCCAGCGCACCGCGGATCTCGGCGGCGACCTGGGCACGAAGGAATTCACCGACGCCGTGATCTCACGGGTCAGGCAAAAGCTCGAGGTCTGGGCCTCGATCTAGAGACCGGTACTTAGTACCGGCGCGAAAGCGTCACGGGATCGTCACGGACATCCAGGTCATGCGGCCTGAACCGTGACAGTTTCGTGCGGGTACTAGGTACCGGCCTCAGGCGGCGGCGAACGCCGCGGCTTGCCAAACAGCGAGGAAGGCTTCCACGACGGCAGGGTCGAACTGCTTTCCAGCCTCGCGCTCGAGCTCGGCGAACGCGTCCTCGCGGGGGCGCATCGGGCGGTACGGCCGGGCCGAGGTCATCGCGTCGAACGCATCCGCGACCGAAAGCAGCCGCGCCTCGATCGGGATCGAGTCGCCTGCGAGCCCGCACGGATAGCCGTTCCCGTCCCAGCGCTCGTGATGGAGCAGCACGTACGGGAGGAGATGGCGCGCGTTGCGCAGCGGCAGGACGAGCGACGCGCCCGCGCGCGGGTGCGTCCGCATCTCCGCCCGCTCCTCGGGCGAGAGCGGCCCCGGCTTCAGCAGCACCTCCTGGCGGACGACCACCTTGCCGACGTCGTGCAGCGGCGCGGCGTGGCGGAGCATCGCGATGCGCTCCGGGCCCCAGCCGAGCTTCCTCGCCACGGGCTCCGCGAGCGCCGCGACGCGCTCTCCGTGCCCCTGGGTCTGGTCGCGCTCCTCGAGCGCCTTGACGACCGCAGCCAACATGCCCGGAGACTGGTCCCCGGCAGCGGGCCGTTTCCTCTACGGCCGCTAGGACCGGCGCCGGAGCAGGTGGATGCCGGCGAGGACGAGCACGATCGCGGCGATGATCCCGATCCCGAGCCCCACGTCCCGCTCGACGCCCTTGATCACGGCCTCGCCGAGGTAGTACGAGAGCAGCCCGATGAGCGTCGCCCACGCGACCGCGCCGAGGACGTTCCAGAGGAGGAACTTCGGCCAGGGCATCTTCCCGAACCCCGCCATCCAGCCGATCGTCGCGCGCACGATCGGGAAGAAGCGCCCGAGGAACACCGCCTTCGACCCGTGCCGGTCGAAGAACTCCTCCGACCGCTCCACCCCCTTCTTCGACACGCGCTCGAACCACGGCCAGGCGGAGAGGATGCGCTTGCCGTAGGCGCGGCCGAGCACATATCCGACGCACGCGCCGAGCACGGCGGCGGCCGCCGCGGCGACGATCGTCCACACGATGCTCCCGTGTCCCTGCGACGCGAGCGCGGACGCCGCGATGAGCGCCGTCTCGCCGGGGATGAACGGGAGGCCGGCGACCTCGAGGAAGACGACGACGAAGACGACCCAGAGCCCGTACTGGGAGACGAAGTGGGTCATGCGCGCTGCCACCGGCGCCGGAGGACGTGCATCGCGGCGAGCGCGGCGAGAAGGGCGGCGACGACGACGGCGCCGATCGCGGCGTCCCGCTCCACCGCGTCGACGACCGCCCGCCCGAGGTAGTACGACGCGGCGCCGATCGCGCACGCCCACGTGACCGTGCCGGCGACCGACCAGACGAGGAAGCGCCGGAGCGGCATCCGCGCGACGCCCGCCATCCATCCGAGCGTCGTGCGGAGGAACGGCACGAACCTGCCGAGGAAGAGCGCCTTCGCGCCGTGCCGCTCGAAGAACCCGGCCGCGCGTTCGAGGCCCGGACGCGTCAGCCGCTCGAACCACGGCCACCGCGACAGCAGGTCCCGGCCCCAGACGCGCCCGACGACGTAGGCCGACACCGTCCCGGCGACAGCGGCGGCGACGGTCACGGCCACGATCGAGACGATGTCGCCGTGGCCCTGGGACGCAAGCGCGGCGGCGACGACGAAGGCCGTCTCGCCCGGGACGACGGGGCCGCCGGCGGCTTCGAGGAGGACGAGGGCGGCCACGACCCAGAGCCCGTAGGTCGAGACGAAGTGCGTCACCTGGAGGGCCAGTCTACGGAGCGCAGATCCGGGAAGTCCCGCACCACGCCGTCTCCGGCCGCGAATAGAGTTCGAGCCGATGCGGGTTGGCGTAGTTCGTGAGACGGCGCCGGGCGAGCGCAGGGTCGCTCTTGTGCCCGAGACGGCGGGGAAGCTCGCCGCCGCCGGCTTCGAGATCGTCGTCGAGGCCGAAGCGGGGGCCGCCGCGTCGTTCCTCGACGCCGCCTACACCGACGCCGGCGCGACGATCGGCGATCCCTGGACGGCAGACCTCGTCGTCGCCATCCGGCGGCCCGATCCCGAGCTTCTCCACGACGGTCAGCTGCTCATCGGCTTCCTCGACCCGCTCGCCGACCGGGCCGGGGTCGAGGCGCTCGCCGCGCGCGGGGTGGTCGCGTTCGCGATGGAGTCGATCCCGCGCATCACCCGCGCCCAGCCCATGGACGCGCTCTCCTCGCAGGCGACGGTCGGCGGCTACAAGGCCGCGCTCCTCGCCGCCGAGCAGCTCCCCCGCTTCTTCCCGATGCTCATGACCGCGGCCGGGACCGTGCCCCCGGCGAAGGTGCTCGTGATCGGCGCGGGCGTCGCGGGCCTCCAGGCGATCGCAACCGCGCGCCGCCTCGGCGCCGTCGTCACCGGCTTCGACGTGCGCCCGGTCGTGCGCGAGCAGATCGAGAGCCTCGGCGCGAACTGGCTCGACCTCGGCGTCACCGGCGCGGAGGCCGAAGGCGGCTACGCGCGCGAGCTGACGCCCGAGGAGATGAAGGCGCAGCAGGAGGCGCTCGAGGCGCGCATCGGCGAGTTCGACGCGGTGATCACGACCGCGGCCGTCCCCGGCCGCGCGGCGCCTCGCATCATCCCGGCCTCGGCCGTGAAGACGATGCGCCCCGGCTCGGTCATCGTCGACCTCGCCGCCGAGACCGGCGGCAACTGCGAGCTCACCGTCCCCGGCGAGATCGCGGTGAAGGACAACGTGACCCTCGTCGGCATCACGAACCTGCCGTCGACGATGCCGTACCACGCGTCCATGCTCTACTCGCGCAACGTGCAGGCGCTGCTCCTGCACCTCGCCCCCGAGGGCCGGCTCAACCTCGATTGGTCGGACGAGATCACGGCCGGCGCCTGCGTCGCGGGCAAGAAGGAAGGAGTGACCGCGTGAGCCACAACACGCTGCTCGTCTTCGAGGTGACCATCCTCGTGCTCGCGGCGTTCCTCGGCGTCGAGGTCATCTCGAAGGTGCCGACGCTGCTGCACACGCCGCTGATGTCGGGCACGAACGCGATCCACGGCATCGTCATCGTCGGCGCCATGCTCGTCATGGGCCTGCCGCACAAGAGCGTCTACCTCTGGATCCTCGCGTTCGCCGCGGTCGTGCTCGCGTCCGCGAACGTCGTCGGCGGATTCGTCGTCACCGACCGCATGCTCGAGATGTTCAAGAAACGCGAGCCCGCGAAGGCGGTCGACGCGTCGCAGAACGGCAAGGGCGCATGAGCTACAACCTCTCGAACCTGCTGTACCTGATCACGATCGTCTCGTTCATCCTCGCGCTGCACTTCCTCTCGAGCCCGGCGCACGCGAGGCGCGGCAACCAGATCGGCGCGGCCGGCATGGTCGTCGCGGTCGTCGTGACCTGGATCAAGGTCGGCACGACGAGCTGGTGGGAGATGGCGCTCGGCATGCTCCTGGGCGGCGGGTTCGGCGCGGTCGCGGCGCGCCGGGTCAAGATGACCGCGATGCCGCAGATGGTGGCGCTGTTCAACGGCGTCGGCGGCGGCGCGGCGGCCCTCATCGGCCTCGCGGAGATCCACCGCATCCTTCCGGAGCCGGGCGCGCCGAAGGTCGACATCTCGCTCGCGATCGTCCTCTCCGCGCTCATCGGCTCGATCTCCTTCGCCGGTTCGATGGTCGCGTTCGCGAAGCTCCAGGAGCTCATCGGCGGACGGCCGATCGTGTACACGGGCCAGCAGTTCGTCAACGGCTCCGTGTTCGTCGGCGCGCTCGGCTGCGGCCTCGCACTCGTCGCGGGCGTCCAGGACGAGTGGCTCCTGTGGATCACCGTCGGGCTCGCGCTCCTGTTCGGCGTCCTGTTCGTGCTGCCGATCGGCGGAGCCGACATGCCGGTCGTCATCTCGCTCCTGAACGCGTTCACCGGCCTCGCGGTCGCCCTCGGCGGCTTCGAGCTCGAGAACAACGTCCTCATCGTCGCCGGCATGCTCGTCGGCGCCTCGGGCACGCTGCTCACGCTGATGATGGCGCGGGCGATGAACCGCTCGGTCGCCAACGTCCTCTTCGGCGCCTTCGGCCAGGTGTCGGCGGAGGCGGCCGCGGTGGCCGCAGGCGAGGGCGGCGGCACCGTCCGCAGCGCGTCGGCCGAGGACGTCGCGGTGATGCTCGCGTACGCGCACAAGGTCGTGTTCGTCCCCGGATACGGGCTCGCGGTTGCGCAGGCGCAGCACGACCTCCGACAGCTGGCCGACCTGCTCGAGGCGAAGGGCGTCGAGGTCTCGTATGCGATCCACCCCGTCGCGGGGCGCATGCCGGGCCACATGAATGTCCTCCTCGCCGAGGCGAACGTGCCGTACCCGGAGCTGAAGGAGATGGACGAGGCGAACCCGGAGTTCCCGCGCACCGACGTCGCGGTCGTCGTCGGTGCGAACGACGTCGTCAACCCGGACGCGCGCAGCAACACCACCAGTCCGATCTACGGGATGCCGATCTTGAACGTCGACGACTCGCAGGCGGTCGTCGTCCTCAAGCGGTCGATGAACCCCGGCTTCGCGGGGATCGAGAACCCGCTCTTCTACAACCCGAAGACGGTCATGCTCTTCGGGGACGCGAAGCAGTCGATCACCAAGCTCATCCAGGACGTCAAGACGCTGTAGTCGACCGGAGACTCGTGGCGTGAACGCGCTGGTGCTCTACGAGTCGAAGTACGGAAACACCGAGAGGGTCGCCGAGGCGATCGCGCTCGCGCTCCAGCAGTCCCTGCCCACGCGCCTCGCCGCGGTCGGCGAGATCGACGACTGCGAGGAGGCGCTGCGCGGTCTCGGCCTTCTCGTCGTCGGCGGCCCCACGCACCGGCACGGGGTCAGCCCGATCCTGCACGAGACGCTCGAGTGTCTCGGCGGGCACGCGCTCGAGGGGATCGCGGTCGCGACCTTCGACACGCGTCTGCACGGCATGCGCATCGTCACCGGTTCCGCCGCGGTCCGGCTCGCCCGCCTCCTGCGCCATCACGGCGCACGCATCGTCGTCGCCCCCGAGAGCTTCCTCGTCGAGGGCGCCGAGGGCCCGCTCGACGCGGGCGAGCTCGAGCACGCGCGCGAGTGGGTGGCCGAGATCCTGGAGGCGGTGGCCGCGCTCGCCTAGGAGGCGCGGGCGGCGATGTGCAGCAGCGCGATCGCCTGGCCGTACGCCTTCCAGTCGTCGGCGTACATCGCCGTCTCGGCCGGGTAGACGGAGAACCCGGTCGTCCCCGCCTGCGCGAGCAGGCGCGAGTACTGCTGCACGGAGACCCAGCCCCTCTGTCCGTGATAGCTGCCCACGGTCGGGTGGATGGACGAGAGCGGGAAGTATGCGGTGGCCGCCTGCACGCACGCCGACGGCGAGACCCCCTGCCCGAAGTCGTTCACGTACGCCTGCGGCAGGAAGGCGAAGCCGCCGGCCGCCCACGGCTGCAGCCCGATGCCCTGCGCGTTGCAGAACGAGGACAGCCCGGCGGTCATGCTCGGCTCGAGCTGCCGGAAGCGGGACACGAACTGCTGCGAGAGCCCGGACTTGGCTTGATACGACGCCTCCGCGTCGGCGATGTAGAACGACAGGCCGTTCCGCTTCAGCTGCGTGGCGGCGAACCCGGCGTCCGAGTGCGGATAGCCGGCGAGCACGGTCCAGCCCCCGACGGGCAGCCCGCTCGCCTGGATGAACCGCGCGACCCAGCCGGTGTCGATCGGAGCGGCGTTGCCGGTCGAGCCGAGGTAGATCGCGACCCAGCCGAAGCCGGCGCTCCGCATCTGCTGTCCGAGCCACGTCGGGTCGACGTCGCTCGTGTGCACGACCATCCCACCCGCGTTGTTCCATGACATCGCGATCCGCGGCGGTGGCGGTGGCGGAGGAGGAGCCGTTGTCGTGGGCGGAGGGGCGACGGTGGTCGTCGGCGCCGTCGTCGTCACCGGCGGCGTCGGCGCGGACTGCTTCGGGCCGTCGTGCAGGACGAACGCGAGGGTGAGGGCGGTTGCAAGGAGCGCAGCGCCGCTGAGAAGAAGCAGCCTCGGATTCACGACCCTGTTGATGCCCTCTACCCGGTCCGGCGACGCAGGGTAGCTGCCCCGAGGGACAGGGCGAGGACGATGCAGCCGCAGATCACTCCCACGTCCAGGCCGAACCGGCCGTCCAGCGTGTCCGCCGCCGTGTGGGCGAGCGCGTCGTATGCATACGTCAGTGGCAGAGCATCCGAGATCCAGCGCAGCCACGACGCCATCTGCCCGCGGGCGACGAGCAGACCGCAGAGCAGGATCTGGGGGAACACGATCGCAGGCATGAACTGCACCGCCTGGAACTCCGTCTCGGCGAACGCGCTGACGAAGAGGCCGAGCGCAGTGCCGAGGACGGCGTTCGCCACCGCGAGCGCGGCCACGAGCTCCCTCGGCCCCGAGACGTCGAGGCCGAGCGCGCCGAAGGCGAGCGCGGACACCGCACCCGCCTGGAGCATCGCGACGGCGGCGAACGCGATCCCGTAGCCCGCGAGCAGGTCGAGCTTCCGCAGCGGCGACGCCATCAGCCGCTCGAGCGTCCCGGTCGTGCGCTCGCGCAGCATCGTGATCGAGGTGACGAGGAACATCGTCACGAACGGGAACAGTCCGAGCAGCGGCGCCCCCGTGTGCTGGAAGACGAGCGGCCGGTCGGCGAAGATCTCCTTCAGCAGCGTCTCGAGCAGCATCGGCACGCCGACGATGAGCGCGATCGTGCGCGGGTCGCGCCGCAGCTGCGAGAGGACTCGCGCGGAGACCGCGAGCGTCCTCACGACTCCACCAGCCGCAGGAAGGCGTCGTCGAGCTGCTGCGCGCCGGTGCGGGCGCGGATGGCGGCCGGCGTGTCCTGCGCGAGCAGCCGCCCCTCGCGGAGGAGGAGCAGGTCGTCGCACCGGTCCGCCTCGTCCATCACGTGGCTCGAGACGAGCAGCGTCCGCCCCTGGTCGGCGAGCCCGTGGAAGAGGGACCACAGGTCGCGCCGCAGCACCGGGTCGAGGCCGACGGTCGGCTCGTCGAGCACGAGCAGCTCGGGCTCGCCGACGAGCGCGGCCGCGAGCGACACGCGGGCGCGCTGGCCGCCGGAGAGGCGGTTGACGACGCGGTCGGCGAACTCGGTGAGCGCGACGTCGCCGATCGCCCTCGCCACCGCGGCCGCGGGCGCGCCGAGCACGCGGGCGAAGAAGCGCAGGTTCTCGCGCACCGTGAGGTCGCCGTAGACCGACGGGGCCTGCGTCATGTAGCCGACGCGCGCGCGCAGCGCGGGTGAGCCGGCCGGGCGCCCGAGCACCTCGATGGTGCCGCCCGCGACGCGCTGCACGCCGACGACCGCGCGCAGCAGCGTCGACTTGCCGCTCCCGCTCGGGCCGAGCAGCCCGGTGACGCGGCCGCGCGCCACCTCGCACGCGAGGTCCGGGAGCACGACCGCGCCGCCGCGGACGACGCGGAGGTGCCGGACGCTGAAGGCGCTCATGCGTCCGACGCTATGCGAGGCGGGCCGGGTCGAACAGGGTGAGAAGTCCGGATTCCTCGCCGAGGATCGCGCCGGCGACGAGCTCGCCGCAGCCGAACCCCATGACGTTGCCGTGACCGGAGTAGCCGGCGGCGATCCACGCGCGGTCGCGGCCGGGCACGCGGCCGACGAGCGGGACCATGTCCTGCGTGAGCGCGAAGATCCCCGCCCAGCGGTGGCTCACGCGGGCCTCGCCGCCGGAGAGCTCGCCGATGAACCGCTCGAGCGACGACTGGATCGCGGGCGTCGTCTCCTCCACGTCGGTCATCTCGTCCATGATCGAGGTGTCGCGGAAGCCGCCGAGCAGGAGGCGGCGGTCGGGGAGCTGCTGCCAGTAGTCGAAGCCGTGCCGCGCGTAGTGCGGGCGGTCGTAGAGCACGCGGTCGAGCGGCTCGCTGACGACCACCTGCCCGCGCACCGGCCAGAGCGCCTCCGCGAGCTCGGGCAGGAGCGCCTGCCCGTAGCCGTCGGTGGCGACGACGACGTGGTCGGCGTCGAGCGCGTCGACGTCGGTGACCTCGTCGTGCTCGCGGATGTCGGCGCCGGCGGCCGCCGCGCGCGCGGCGAGCCTGCGCACGAAGCGCGCGGGCTGGATCGAGCCGTCGCGCGGATGCGCGATCGCGCCGTGGAAGCGCGGGAACTCGTCGATCCACTCGGCGGCGATCCCGTCCTCGCGCAGCGCGTCGTACTCGGCGCGGATCTGCTCGCGCTCCTCCTCGTCCGAGGCGAGCCGGTAGCTGCCGGGACGCGTGAGCGCGTCGCCGGCGAGCGGCTCCATCCGGTCGAGCACCTCGTCGGTCCAGCGCCACAGCTCGAGCGCGCGCTCGCGTCCGTACGTCTCGCGTGCGATGTCGTACCGCGACGCGCCGCCGCTGAGCGCGAAACCTCCGTTGCGCCCGCTCGCGCCTTCGGCCACTCGGCGCCGGTCGTGCACGCGGACGCTGAGGCCCGCGTCTGCGAGCCGGAGCGCCGCGCTGCAGCCGGTGACGCCCGCGCCGACGATCGCGACGTCGACGCGGCCTTCGTGCCGGCGCGGCGGCCGGGCCGGTGCGGGATCCTCGAGCCAGTACGGGTTCACACCTGCGACGGTACAGGTACGCTCACGCGCGGTGCACGCCCAGCACCTCGTCGTCGCGATGCTCGCCGCCGCGGCCGCCCTGACGGCCGCGAAGCCGCACGTGCACGACGGGATGATCGTCTTCGCGAGCGACCGTGCGGGCGCGACCGCGATCTGGGGAATCTCGGCGAGCGGCGGCACGCCCCGCCAGCTCACGCACCCCGACGCGGGCGCGCGGGAGAGCGACTCGGGCCCCGCGTTCTCGCCCGACGGCAAGCAGCTGCTCTTCATCCGCGAGAACGGCGACTTCGGCACCGATCTCTGGGTCGTGCGCCCGAACGGCTCCGGTGCCCGCAAGCTCGTGAGCGGCGTTCTCGCGGCGTCGTTCTCGCCCGGCGGGAAGCAGATCGCGGTCGTCGTCCCGTCGGCCGACGGCGACAACGCGCTCGCGCTCGTGCCAGCCGCCGGCGGGAAGCCGCGTGTCGTCTGCGCCGGGAGTCACGGCGTGATCGACTCGCCCGCGTTCGCGCCGAGCGGGAAGCAGGTCGCGTACAGCGACGCCGGCCGCGGCATCGTGGTCGCGACGCTCGGCTCGTGCGCGACGACGGTCCTCGGCATCCCCGGTGCGGACGATCCGAGCTACGGCCCCGACGGGACGCTCGTGTGGGACCAGCCGCGCCCCGCGCAGGCGGGCTTCGACATCTGGATGAAGCGGCCCGCCCTGCGCGCGCACCGCATCGTCGGCAACGGCTCGACGAACGTCCACCCCGTGCTCGCACCCGCGGGAGACCGGCTCGTCTTCGAGAGCGACGAGACGGGGAACGGCACGCAGGTCTACGTCACGGATCTCGCCGGCACGCACATCGTCTCGCTCGGCGACCCGCAGAAGGCGTGCACCGGCGGCTACTGCCTCGGCGATTCCGACCCCGGCTGGCAGCCGCTGCGCTAGAGGCGGCGGTAGACGCCGTCGTGCGCGGCCGCGCGGCCGTCCAGCTCGAGCGCGACGAGCTCGGCGGCGATCTCCGCCGCCGGCCTTCCCGTGCTGCGGACGAGCTCGTCCGCGGTCGCCGGCAGCAGCGCGAGCAGCGACGAATCGGTGTCTGACACCGGAGGCTCGATGCCGAGGTCGGCGGCGGAGGTGAGCGGCGTGGCCCCGAGCTTCAGGAGCGCGTTCGTCCCGGCCGAGAGCGCGGAGGTGATCTCGCCGGGAACCGCGAGCACCTCGCGTCCCTCCTCGAGCGCGAGGTCGGCGGTGATGAGCGCGCCGCTCCGCTCGCGCGCCTCGACGACGACCGTCGCCGAGCACAGACCGGCGACGATGCGGTTGCGCGCGGGGAAGCGCCACGGCGCCGGCTCGACCCCGGGCGCGTACTCGGACACGATCAGCCCCCGCTCGCCGATGCGGCGCGCGAGCTCGGCGTGCGCGGCCGGATAGTCTCGGTCGACGCCGCAGCCCAGCACGGCGACCGTGACGCCGCCCGCGTCGAGCGCGCCGCGGTGCGCCTCTCCGTCGACACCGCGCGCCATCCCGCTCACGACGACGACGCCCGCGGCCGCGAGCTCACGCCCGAGGCTGCGCGCGACCGACGCGCCGTACCCGGAGCACGCGCGCGCGCCGACGATCGCGACCGCGCGGCGGCCGAGGACGTCGAGCGTCGCG